>ERZ808252.1400-NODE-1400-length-17732-cov-5.280930_pt1 | contig 17732 bp, 12 predicted proteins | sample MGYA00521242_ERZ808252 | MGnify/ENA primary metagenome ERZ808252 (study PRJEB31516, sample SAMN03275581) | gut metagenome | biome: mammalia-associated habitat; material: feces | host: Papio cynocephalus | place: Kenya | collected 2012-08-07 ...
CGATAAAACCAATCATTGCCGCGAAGTCGAACCCCGAAGGGGCGCCAGCAGGCGGGATCTCGGCACCCGAGTAAGGGCGAGCCTATTCCGCCCCCGCAAGCGGGAGTTCATCACTCGAGTAAGGACGAACATCTACAGTCCCCCAACAGGGTGGAATCCCGATACCCATGTAAGGTCAATCCCCCTACTCCCGAAACGGGTCGTTTCGCCTTTTCCGCTCCAGCAGGATACCGACAATGGCAAGCCCCCGCTTATGGGCGCGGTAGGCGGTCCTGCGGGAGATGCCCAGCACGCCCGCCGCGTGCTCCACGCTCTCGCCGCGGATGTAACGATGGTACAGAATCAGCTTGTCCCGCCCGTTGCGGAGCGCCGCAATCGTCCGCTCGATTTCATCCATCCGCGCGCGCCAGAACGCCTCGTTTCCCATCAGGACCTCCTCGCAACGGCATGGCTCGTCAAATTTCTCCGCCCGTCGGCGCTCGTACCGCTTCAGCTTCAGCAGGTCCAAACAAAGCTGATACCCCGCCAGAAACTCCCGCGCCTCGGCTTCCCGCGCGTCATTTCGCTCCGCCTCTGTCATATCGCACCTTCCTCTCTCATGCTTCGGAAACCCGAGCCTTTCCGCACGGCGGCATTTCGGTTTTCCGTCCCTTCAAGTCTTGCATTTTCAATCGAAAGCCCCTTGAAAATCATACTTTTTCCTCCTTTTTTGATTTTCTTGTTGACTTTTTCACATTTATCGTGTATACTGTATGTGTACGATGATATTATATCGCATTTCCGAAGTATTGTCAAGTATTTATTTAAGATTTCCGAAATATCGGCACTCTGTCCAAAGCGGAAGGTCGAACATTGTCAAAACACAGGCAGATTTTCCCTGTCTGTGGCAAGGAGGAACAACATGGAGTATGCAAGGCTCGAACAGCTGCTCGCGGCAAATCATGTGACCGTTTATCAGGTGGCAAAGGCAACCGGCATTTCCGCCTCGACCTTTTCGGATTGGAAGAGCGGACGCTCAACCCCGAAGGCGGACAAGCTCGCCCGCATTGCCGACTACTTCGGCATCGGGCTGGACGAATTGCTCGGCACCGACAGCGGCGAGCGGCGGACCGCCTCGAGTCTGCGCAGTCTGCGCGCGCAGAAGATGGTCCCCGTAATCGGTGTCATCCGCGCGGGCACGCCGATTGTGACCAACGAAACCCTGCTCGGGATGGAGTTTGCCGACGTGGACGACCCCGAGGACTATTTCTATCTGGAGGTCTGCGGTGACAGTATGCGGGATTGCGGCATTGTGGACGGCACCTATGTCCTCTTCCGCAAGCAGCAGTACGCGGAGAACGGCGACATCGTTGCCTGTCTGGTTGACGGTGACAGCGCAACGGTCAAGCGCTTTGAAAAACGCAACCGCCGCATTGTCCTCTCCCCCGAAAACGATGACTACGACCCGATCATTCTGACCCCCGAGGATTTTGAAACGGGACGCTCCCGCATTCTCGGCGTGGCAGTGGAAGCAAAAACGAAATTCTGAGGAGTAACCCTATGCTTTGTCTGTCTGTCAGTGACCTCTCCCTGTCCTTCGGCACCGTTCCCGTGCTGGAAAACGTTTCGTTCTCGCTGGAGGAGAACGACCGCCTCGGCATCATCGGGGTCAATGGGTGCGGCAAGTCCACGCTGTTCCGCCTGATCTGCGGTGAGGTGGAGCCGACCTCGGGAGCTGTTTATTTATCAAAAGGAAAAACCGTCGGCATTCTGCGGCAGGACGATGCGTTTGATGCCGCAGACAGCCGCGGGACGGTGCTGGAGCGGATGGTCCACGCCTTCCCCGATCTGCTTGCGGCAGAAGCGCGGATGGCGGAGCTGGAGGTCGATGGCTTGAAGCGCGGCGACGAGGCGGCGGTCCGCGAATACACCGACCTGCACGACCGTTATGTGCGGGACGGCGGGCTGGAGTTCCGCGCCCGTTGCACCTCGATTCTCTCCAAGCTCGGCTTTGACGAGGCACAGCGCAACCAATCCGTTGGGACCCTCAGCGGCGGTCAGCGGACCCGTCTTGCGCTTGCGGTCCAGCTTTCGCGCGAGCCCGACATCCTGATGCTGGACGAGCCGACCAACCACCTCGATATTGCAACACTCTCATGGCTCGAGAGCTTTCTGATGGGCTATAAGAAGTGCTTTATGGTCATTTCTCACGACCGCTATTTTCTCGACCGCGTGACCAACAAAACGCTTTCCATCGAGCATTGCCATGCCACGCTCTACAAGGGCGGCTACACCAAGAGCATGGCACAGCGGGAAGCCGACCGCGAGATAGCCGAGCGGCACTGGCGGAACCAACAGCGCGAGATTGCCCGTCAGAAGGCATATATCGCCCAACAGCGGGCATGGAACCGCGAGCGGAACATCATTGCCGCCGAGAGCCGACAGAAAATGCTGGACAAAATGGAGCGGCTCGAACGCCCGACCGCAGACCCGCGCGCGATTAAAATGTCCTTTTCCGAGGCGATTGCTTCGGGAAACGATGTACTGGACGTGCGCCGCCTGACCTTCGGCTTTCCCGGCAGGACGCTCTTCCGCGACCTCTCCTTTCTCATCAAGCGGCAGGAGCGCGCGCTGATCATCGGACCCAACGGGTGCGGGAAATCGACCCTCATCAAGCTGATTCTCGGTCAGCTGTCCCCCACCGAGGGGGTGATTGAACAGGGGTATCATGTGGAAATCGGCTACTACGATCAGGAGAATCAGCATCTGACCCCCGAAAACACCGTGCTGGACGAGCTTTGGAACGCCTACCCGACGCGGACCGAAACGCAGATTCGCCAAGCGCTGGCACTCTTCCGCTTTACGGGCGAGGACGTGTTCAAGGAGGTCTCGGTCCTCTCGGGCGGCGAGCGCGCGCGGCTGACGCTTGCCAAGCTGATGCTTTCCAAAATGAATCTTCTGGTGCTGGACGAGCCGACCAACCATCTGGACATGGATTCCCGCGAGGCGCTGGAGGCGGCGCTGGAGCAGTTTGAGGGAACCATTGTGATGGTGTCGCACGACCGCTATCTGATTGACAAGCTCGCAACGCGCATTCTGGAGCTGCACCCCGGGGACTGCTTCCCGGGCGACCTGCTGGACTACCATGTGGACCATGCGGGGCACGGGTACACCGAATTCACGGAATACAAGAACGCACGCATTGCCGAGCGGCAGGCGGCAGGCGGCGGCACAACCGCTCCCACTGCGGCGGCAACCACGCAGAAGGAGCAATACCTGAAGAACAAGCAGGCGGCGGCAGACGAGCGCAAAAAGCGCGCCCGCTTGGAGCGGTTGCGCGCGGAATGTGCCTCACTGGAGGCGGAGCTGGAGACGCTGGAGCAGGAGCTGTACGGTCCTGCGGCATCCGACTATGTCCGTGCCGCCGAGATTGACGCACGAAAGCAGGAGGTCGAAGAGCGGCTTCTGGAAATTTACGGGGAATTGGAGGAATAAATCCGAAAAACCGTCCCCCTCATCCGTCGCCTTCGGCGACACCTTCCCCCTCGAAGGGGAAGGCTATTGTGGGAATTTCTTTCGTGATGGTATAAAATTTTGACCCACCAAACGCCGAAAGCACCTTTTATCATGTTTGCAGAGCTTACGGAAGCCTTCCCCTTCAAGGGGGAAGGTGTCGCCGAAGGCGACGGATGAGGGCGTTCCCGTGCAACAATCATCTGTGCCCCCCACCAAAAAAGCCCCCGCAACGCGGTCATTCAACGCGTTGCGGGGGCATTTTTTACTTTTTCGGTCTCGCGCACGGCAGCTCGGTCATGCGGAGCATGGTGCATCCGTAGGGAATCAGCGTTCTTGTTTCCGCCTCGTCCCGCTGTCTGCGGCTCACGGGGACCCTTGCGGGGACCGTCTCCAGCCCCTCCGCATAGCCCCAACCGATATGGCAAAGCGGCGCTTCCACCGTCAGCGGCGGGTTGCTCTCCGAGAACGGGATGTCCCCCACGGGATGCTCGGTCACGCGGAAGTCCTTCCCCGCAAACGCGACATTCCAGTCGGACACGCCCTGATAGTCGTAGTCGCAATACGGATATTTCCGCTCTATTCCACCCCGCTCGTACTCCACCCGCTTGACCTCTGCGCGCACGGGCAGGGAGAACACCAGCGAGCCGTAGTGCAGGACCGACATGGCGTGCGGTCTTGCGCTCAGGTGCGGCTCCGCTTCAAAGGAGAGGTCCATCACGGTCTCCCCCGCCTTGAAATCGGAGAATTTCAGAATTTCCCGCTTTGCCCTCGGTTTTCCGTTGACGGTGAGCTTCTTTGCAAAGGACGGAATGCGCACCGACAGCACAAAATCGGTCTTTTTGTCCGCGATTACGCGGTACCGCATGGAATTGCGGAACGGGTAATCGGTTTCAAGGGTGACGGTGACGGGTATCCCCTTCCATTCGGTTTTCAGCTCCGAGGGAAGCGCGACCGCCGAGAGGACACCGTCCCCTGCCGCCATCCATGCGGAAAGCGCCAGCTTGGGGAAGCCCTGCCCGAAATTCGCGGTGCAGCAGCCGAAGTTCGGCTCCAGACCGAAGCGGTGCGCCTCGCTGTTGGTGGTGCGGAAGTGCGACCGCCACGGGAACGGCGTACAGTCAATCTGGTTGACCATCTGCACATACTGGTGCGCCCACATATCCTCGGTCAGCGTTGCGGGGAGCGCGTTGAAGGCAACCACCTCCAGCCGCTCCGCCCATTCCGCCTTGCCCGTGTAGGCGTAGAGCTGTTCGAGAGAATCCATCAGCTCGACCACCGCGCAGAGCTCGGTCCCCTGCGTGGGACTGATGCCCGAAAGACATTCATCCCCCGTGAAGGTTCCCACCGCCGTGCCGTTGAAGCGCTCCAGCCTCTCCACATAGTGCTCCGCAAGCCCCTGCACCTCGCGCCCGAGCAGGTCGCAGGACAGGACCTCGGATTTGAGCATCTGGCAGAGGTTGACAATGTGCGTGTTCATGGTCCACTTGTCGAGCGGGCGTTCCCAAAGGTGCTCGACCTTGCGGTAATCCATCCCGTCCCTTGCCAGCCGTTCGGCAAGCTCGCGTATCCACGGCTCATGGTATTCCGCCCACAGATAATTCAGCGCGGGAAAGCCCTCGTACCAGCGGTGCATCCCCCAATGGTGCAGGGTCAGCTTGCCCGAGGTCAGAAGTGCGTGATAATTCTTCATCAGGCGGTAGAGCGCATCGGGGATTCTTTCGTCCCGCGCGCATTCGTAGTACCGCACAAGCACCTTTGCGATGAGCAGGACCGCCCAGGTGTCGTATTTTTCCCGCTCCTCGGGCGGGACGGGGCAAATCCAGCCGTCCGATTCCTGCCGTGCGAGGATGCAGTCGATGTAGCGGCGGGTGCGGGCGATCAGGTCCTCGTCCTCCAGCAGGTACGCAAGCGGGACCGCACCGTCCAGCCAGTACGGGACGCGTTCCCAGCCCTCGCTGTCGCCGCCGATCCATGCGCTGTCGCGGACATCCCGCCACACGCGGTCGAGGTTGCCGCAAAGTCCCTTTGCCTGTATTTCCAATTGCCTGCGGAGCCAGCCCCGCGGCTTGATTTCATTCGTTGTAAAAAAGGTATAACGTGCCGACATGGTGTAATAATCTCCTTGTTCCTGCCGACGGCGGAAGCGGTGCCTCCGCCGCCCGGCTCCGTCTGTCAGACCTGCTCGCCGTCCTGCGGGTGGCTTCTTGCCGCACTGCGCGGACTGACACCGTAAAAATCGAGAAAGGTCCGATAGAAGGACGTGTAATTCGCATATCCGACAATCCTCGGGATCTGCGTAATGGGGGTGTCGCTGTTCTGAATCAGCCATTGCGCCTGCTCCATGCGGACGGTTTGCAGGTAACGGTGCATCGTCATCCGAAACCTGTGCAGGAACAGCTTGGAAAGGTACTCGCGGGTGTAGCCGAAATGCTTTGCCACATCGTCCAGCGAGGTGATATTCATATAGTGCGAGCCGATATAGTCGCGGACCGCAGAGAGCAGCTGCGTTCTGCGGCGGTTGCCCGAGTTGTCGGCATAGAGCATTCCGAAAACGCGGTACATATGGGAATTGAGCATGAAACGGTTGACATCCGCCTGCGGGTCGTTGGTCTGCTCGCAGACCCGCAGAATGGATGCCATCGCCTCGGCATCCCAGGTTCCGCGCAAAGGGATGCCGTTGTCGCTTTCGGAATCGCTGTAGATTCCGCCTTCAAATTCAAAGAAGAAATACACGGGCACCTCGCCGGGGGGCGGGAGAAGCGGCTCCTTGCCGAGGTATCCGTTCTGAAAGCAGTTGGCGCGCTGGATATAGTATTCTCCCTTTTTCAGCTCGACCGGCGTACCGTTTTCGCAGAAGCGGAGAACGCCCTCCATCATCAGAATCAGCACGCTGTAGCCGTAAATGCGCGTGACGTGCACCTCGTTCGGGGCAAATTGCTTGGTCGCGCAGATTTTGAGGTCCAGAGTTCCGGATTCGGTCAGGACCGTCATGCGAGTGCCCCCGTCGGATTCATCGAAAAGGTGTCCTCGGGCAGGTCGATGCCGTCACCGTCGAAATCGTCGCGCTCCTCAACGGGCGGCTTGACGACCGACATCTCGTAATCGCCCGGAGAGAGCACCCAGCGCCCCGCATTCTCGCCCGCGTTGGCACCGACCTTGCGGTAGCCCGCCTGCGTGTAGCGGTCGGGGTCAATCAGCTCATCGGAAACCGCCGAGAACGCCGTGGAAACGAGCACCAACTCCGCGAGCTCGCCGCAAAGCGCCTCCTGCGCCGCGCGGATGGTCTGCACGCCCGCCGCCGCATCGGTGCGGGAGCCGCAGGAGATGAGGAAGCAGGCTTCCGCGCCGCGGCGGGTCATCGTGCGAACCACCGTGCGCAAGCCGCTTTGGTAATCCGCGGCGGTCACGTTCTCTGCGGCATCGGTCTCGCCGTGGGACCAGACCGCAAAAATATGCCGCACGGAATAGGTCTCCGAGGCGGCGAGAAACGCCTTTGCCGCCTCCAGACGGTTGACGGCATCCTCCAGAATCCCGTTTCCGCTCCTCCAGCCCGCAATGTTCACGCCGCCCACACTCGCGGACACCGCAACCACGGGAACGCCCGTTTTTGCATAGTACGCCTCGCAGAAGGACGGAACAAGCGAGCCTGTTTTGCTCTCGCCGTCATCAATGCCGCCCTCGCGGTTCTCCGCCGCGCCGAAATCGGCGGTCAGCGGGTAAAGCCGCGTCGGGTCCGTGACCGCGCGGAACTCATAGGCGTGCCCCTCGGGGACCGTGATATCGGCGGTCTTGTCTCCCCTGCCCGCCATGTTGCGGTCACCCATAAAGAGCATGAGGTCCACCTCGGTTTTGGGCGCGGAGGGGGTCGGGGTCGGCTCGGCGGTGAGCGCGGAGGTCGGCGCATCGGTCGCGGGGTTGGTCCCCGTGGGGGTCGGGTCGCTCTTTTCGCCCGCGCAGGACGGGAGAAGCGCAACGGAAAGCAAGAGCACAAGGGCGAGCAAGGCACAAACTGTTTTTCTGTTTCGCATGGCAAAGCCTCCTTTTATGCACAGACAGGACTGCCGCACACTTTTCGCGGGCGGCAGTCCCCTGTTCGGTCAATCAGTGAATTCCGAATTTGAATTCGATTTCATCCAGCTCAATCGAATTTTCCCCACCGCCGCTGGCGGTCAGCAGGTCGGTGTCGGAAAGCGTCAGGAACTCAACCTCGGGAATCGCGTAAATCTGTTGCGTTTTCATTTCAAGGTCCTCCTTTTACGATTCGGAGACAGCCTTAGCGGATTCGCCGTAGCTCCAGAGCGCGCGAACCAGCGCAAGCGTCTTTTCGGTGGTCGACTCGGCGGCAACGGCTTCGCGGATGTATGCCGCAACGCTGTAGGTCAGGGTTTCGGCAATCTGCGTGCCGTCCTTTTCCATCATTGCCGTAATCGTGTCGCCGTATTCGGCGGCGCCGATGTTGTTGAAGAGAATCGAGTAGTAGCCCTCGCCCTCATCGGTGATATCAGCCTCGGTGTAGGTCACTTCTCTGCCGTTCATGGTCACCTTAACCGTCAGCCCCTCAAGGCTCGGCGCGGCGAACTTGATGCGGACCGCCACGGCGTTCTCCAAGCGGAGCGCGGCGGAGAACCACTTGTAGTTCTCGTCTGCCGTTCCCGTCACACCTGCGGTCGCAGTGATATCTGCGGTGGTGTCGGCGGACTTGAGCGCCTTTTGTGCATCGGTCAGATTCTTTGTGGCAAGGTCATCGGTTTTGTAATTCGCATAATTCTGCGCGGCTTCGGCGTAGTAGAGCAAATCGACCAACAGCTTCTTGACGCTCTCGGAGGTCTCCTCTTTCGCCAGCAGATTCTCGCAATATTCGCGGATGCTGTAGGTCACGGTCTGCGAAACTGCCGTGCCGTTCACCTTTGCGGTGAGGGTGGCGGTGATTTCATCGTTCACCTTCTGCGGGAGGATGCCCGAGCAGACGAATTTCACTCTGCCCTCCGTAGCCTCGGTTCCCTCAACCTCGTAGGTCTTGGAGCCAACGGCAAAGGTCATCTTCGCGTCGGTTGCATTGCCGAGCTTGGCAAAGAAGTTGACATCAAGAGTGTTTTTCAGCGTCACACTTGCGCCGCTGATGTAAGTCTCGGGATAGACCAGCTCAAAGTTGCTGTAGACAACCGTGCTGTCGGTCGCCGTGCCCGAAATGGCGTGGCAGACGGCAAGCAGGTCAATCGGATAGAGCGGGGCGGCTTCTGCAAAGGGCAGAGAAAGGTTCAGGCTGGCATAAGAGCTTGCGCTCATCCAGAAGCTCTCAAACGGGATATAAATATCGCCGTTATAGCCTGCGGGAAGTGCGTCAAACAGGTCTGCCTCGTTTGTGCTTGAAACATTGGATGCAACATGGAGTGCTACAGGGTTTCCGTCCGCATCGTAGTAGTAAGCCACGCTGTTATCCGCACGGCAGACATACTGTGCATTACTAACATTTGTAAGCTCCGCATATCCAAGTCCACCCGTTGCAAAAATACCCGTTTCTTTATCCTTATTTTTTCCGACATTTGTACCGGAAGTGGACGAACGGAGGCGGAGGCGCAGTTGCAATTGCGCGCTACCAAGCGCGGTAGTGTCAACATGGAAGCGGATACCGCTTGCACCATTCGCAAGGTTGGTCTGCGCAAGACCCCTGAGCCAGATTCTATTATTGGAGACAGTTGCACTGTTCGGCATTGCAGTCACAGTCAGCGTGTTATTGGCAATTGTTCCTGCTGCACTTTCCTCAGGGTTACCGTTCTGTGCCATCGTTCCGAACAACGGCGTGGAGGCACCAGTCTCTGCGGCTTCGGGGTTGGTGTACACAAAGTGGATGTCGCTGAATTTCAAGCCAACATAATCCGATTTAACACCGATTTTCCAAATTCTCTGGTCTTGAAAACGTGCGGTAAATTCTTCAAAATTCATTCCAAGACAAGGGTCATTTGCGGTGTAAGCATAGCCGTTTGCCGAACCGCCATGATAATGGAAGCTGGTAAGCGGAACATAATACCAACCGGAATTTGCAGCGCTGTTTTTCAAATAGTAACTGGGATAAGAAACACTGAAATCAGTCCATGCGCCGTCCTTATAGGTATAAGCAGTACTCTTCGTCCCCTCTACCCCTTTGGGTCCATCCGCATAGATAGTCGGAGCAGTTTGAAGCTGTACACATCCGCTTCCGGATGCACTGTTGGAACGAGTACCCGCCATCAAAAATGTCAGAATGAAATCCACACCGGTAGCTTCGCTTGCGTCAACATAAAACATAATTCCGCTTGCGCCGCGCCAGCTTGTGGTATAGGCATCTTTTTGTGTATAGACATTGTAGTTACCGCTGGCAACCTTAAAATATCCATCATCGGTAATCGTTCCGCCCTTGGTATCAGCGGACCCTGCCGTGCTCCAGTCCACCCACAGCTTCGAGCTGTCGACAGAGCTACCGTCAGGCAGGGTTGTTGGCAAAGTGGTCGGTGCCTCCTCCGCATAGGAGGCAAGCGAAATTGCGGGAATCAGGGAAAGGCAAAGGATCATTGCGAGACATAGCGATAAAATTCTGCGTGTTTTCATTGCGATTGAACCCTTTCTCAAATTTTTATTTCCATCGGGGTCCGCCCCCGAACGGATTTAACCTTGATAGGTCTTGATTGGTCTTACTCGGTCAATTTGCGCTGTTGCGGTAGCCCTGCAACACCTTGAGCAGGCTTGCCTTACAGCTGTCACCGTCGCTTTCGATAACCGACAGGAAGTTGTTCTCCCCAATCTTGACACCTGCGGTGTAGTTCCAGAAGCACGGGCGGAAGAATAGCCCCGCCTCAAAGGAGGTGCCTCCGTCCATCAGTCCCGCAACTCTGCCGAAGTTGTAAATCACAGAGGAACGAACCAGCCGAAACATTGCCGAGCTCTTCTCGTCCGAGGAAAAGCGCAATCTCATGTACTTGTCAAAGTAGAACGGCGCGATTCCGCGATAATCGGCGGATGCGATTGCCTCGATTACAATGCCCGAAATTTCGGGGTCTGCGGCGCTCGTCGGAACGCACCACACATCGTAGCCGTTGTTTTGAATAACCTTGTAGTCCTTCTGCGTGCTGTCCAGCTTCGGCGAGGGCATCGGCGCGTAGTCGGTGTCGTTCAGCTCGGTCACGTTACCGAGCGAGGCAACCATCAGCGCGGTTTTGTGCTCCTTCATCCAGTCGCGCTTATCGCTTGCAATCCCCGTTGCGGTCGTCCCGAAAATCGGAATCAGCTTGTCGATAAAGTCGGAAATCAGCTGCTTGTCGCTCGCGGAGGTATATGCCAGCTCCGCAACGCCCTCGCTGTTGTTTCGGGTGGTGAGGAAGCCTGCGCCGTAGTACAGCGCATCCGCGCGGGAGTGGTCGTCAATCGTCAAGCCGTAAATATGGTTCGGGTCGCTCTCGTCAAGGTCGTTGTCAAACGCCTCCACCAGCTCCAGCATTTTGTCAATCGTCCAGTCCCCCGCCAGCGCAAGCTCCACAGGGTCCTCCAGCTGACGGTCGGTGAACAGCGTGCTGTTGCAGAACATGACCTCCATCGACTTCAGCGCCGTCAGCGACGAGTTGCTGGAAACAAAGAACAGCTTGCCGTACTGCGACCACTCCTCGGTGGAAGCGGGCCACCACGGTTTATTGAGGTTCGGGTAGCTCAGGGTCTTGACGTCAACCAGCAGGTTCTCTGTTGCCAGAATCGAGGGCCAGAGCGAGAAGGAGCAAATCAGGTCAATGTTATTCTCCCCCGACTTGCGCGCCGCCTCCATAAAGGCTGCCTTTTCCTGAAATCTTCCGTTCACGCGGCTGATGTTCAGGCTGACATTGAGCCGTGTTTCCAGCTCCACCATCTGATAATAGGTCTTTTTCAGCACCTCGTCCTTCGTGTTGGTGACATCGAGCGGCACGGCAACGTCCGCGCTTTCCTTCCACCAAAGCACGTTCAGCACCTTGCCCTTGTAGTCCACGGCGGGGATGTTGTCGATGACGTAGCCGTTCTCGTCGGTCTCTTCGGGCTCTTCGACATTGGTAACAGGCTCTGTGGTCAGCTCATCGTCTGTGCCGCCCGAGGGCTTTGGAGTCTCCTTTTTACAGGAGGCAACCGCGCCGAGCAGCATCAGCAATGCCATGACAAGAACCGCAAAGCGAAGTCCTTTTTTCATGTTTTCTTTCCTCTCTTTCTTATTTTATTGCCTCGACCGTTTCAACCGTGGTGTTGTCCCCATCAAGATGAATGATCGCGGTAACCGAGTTGTGCAGGTGACGGCGCACGCGCACGCTGTCGTCCCGAATCCATTTGTTGAACTCATAGCCGCTCTGCGCGCCTGTACAACGGGGATCCTTCAGGAACCGCCATTCGTCCCCCGCCCAGAAGCAGATTTCGGGGTCGATGTTCTTGTAAAGCTCCAAATCGCCGCCGTTGTAGCCGTGGTGCGCCAGCTGGAGAATGTCGCTCTTGACCGCCGTGCCCCAAACGTCGCGCATGAATGCGCAGGAATCGAGGTCCCCGAGGAACATACAGGTCCTGCCGCCCAGCGTCATGCGGAATACCAAACTGGTTTCGTTCGCCGTGCCGGGGATGGTCGGATATCCGTCCTCCTGCGTGTAGAAGATTTCCAGATACGCGTCCCCGATCCAGAAGCGCTGCCCCGTGTGTGCAACCATCTGCCCCGCCTTCGGGTAATAGGCGCGCACCAATGCCTGATATGCCGACACCGCGCCCGCCAGCGCCGTTGCGTTGTCGTACTGCATCGTAATTCCCTTGAGGTACGGGAAGTTTGTAATCGACATTTCCACAACCACCCGATCGTGGAAATCCCTCAAAAAGCGCGTGGGCAATGCGAGATGGTCGCCGTGCGCATGGGAAATAATCCACGCGGCAATGATCGGCTTCTCGTGCGAGGCAGGCTTGTTTGCCACCAGATAATCCAGAAGCGCCTGCGGGTCCTCGTCCTTCTCATCCACGGGACCGCCGTCCAGCAGGATGTATCTGCCGTCCGAGAGCTGGATGACGTACCCCATCCCCGGCGCACCGTTCGGTATGCTTTCCTCCACCGCCTTCCGCGCAAGCTGTGTGATGCTCGGCCGGACCAGCTGTTCGGTCTCGGGCTTGGTCAGGCTCGGGAGCGTTCCGAGCTTTCCATAGAGGACCTTGCAGGTCGCTCTTGCGGGGTACAGGCAAAGATTGACCTGCGTGTTCCCCTTTGTGTAGGTCCCAAAGCGGTTGCCGTTCACCGTGCTTTCGTCGTAAGCCGTAAAGCCTGCGGCAGTCAGCTTCGCAACGTAGGCGGTATATTCTGCATCGGTCACGTTTTGGTAGGTTGCAACGTAGCGGTTGCCATCGTCGCTCTGCATCACGCCCGCGTCGGTCCCCGCCGTTTCAAGCATCGGCAAATCCGCGTCCAGCGTGCCCGCATCCTTTGCGTATGTAAAGTCCATTGCGATTTCCCATCCCTTTTCGGTTTTCGTCATCGCGGAGAGAAGCAGATTCAGCATGGATGCCAGATACATCTCCGACCGCGTGTTGACATAAATTTTATTGCCGACAATCCGAATGTCCCGCCCGCTCCAGCGCAGTCCGTTGTAAACCGTCACGCTTTCGGGTCTCGCCTCGGCGGTCCCCACCACGATTTCGGGCATGGACGCGTCCGCATTCGCCGAGGAATACCCGAGCGTGCACCCCGTTTTCTCGGTAACGTCTGCCATGAAGTCCAGAACCACGTCCTTTGCGCTGACCGTGCTGTAGCAGTTCAGAATGCGGCAGTTGACCGCATCGTCAAAGAGCGTCAGCATTTCGGCAGGCGGCTTGGGCTCCTCGCTCCCACCCGTTGTCGGCTCGGTGTCGCTCGGCTCGGTCCGCGTTGCGGGCTTCTGCCCCGTGTCTGTGCTCCCCGCTCCGCCCCCGCCGAGCCCGCAGGAAGTCAGCGGCAACAGCAGGAAAATGCAGAGGAGGACACAAAGAAGGCTTCGTTTTTTCATACATTTCTCCCCTTTCCCCGAAATATTACAAATTCCATCTGTCAAGAATTTGCGCCCATCGGTTTCCGCCGCGGCGCGTGCGGTTTGCTTTTTGGTCGGTTTGACCTAACTCTTTCGCAAAATCCCGCTCTTTAGTGCTATTATACCAATTTCTCAGCCGTTCGTCAATTGCAAGAAAAGGGTTGTATATTACAAAAACAGGGATACTCGCACAGTATCCCCGAAAACGCAAAAAAGCACCCTCCCGAGGGAGGGTGCTTCGTTATTCCATTATTCGTACAGGTGCCCCATCTTGAGCAGTCTCTGATACTTCGCCTTCGCGTTGGCATCCGCCTTTGCGAACAGGTCAGCCGCCCGCTCGGGGAACGACTGCGCCAGACGTGCGTATCTCGTCTCGCTCTTGATGAATTCCACGTAATCGGTGGTCGGCTCCTTGGAGTCGATGGACAGCTTGTTGTGCTCCAGCGTCGGGTTGTAACGGAACATCTGCCAGTAGCCCGCGTCCACTGCCTTCTTCATCTCGAACTGGCAGTTCTGCATACCGCCCTTCAGACCGTGCATTTCGCAGGGTGCGTAGCCGATAATCAGGGACGGTCCGTGGTAAGCCTCTGCCTCCTTGAGCGCCTTGAGCAGCTGGTTCATATCCGCGCCCATTGCGACCTGTGCAACGTAGACGTAGCCATAGGACATTGCGATTTCCGCAAGGTTCTTCTTGCCAATCGCCTTACCTGCCGCCGCGAACTGCGCAACCTGACCGATCTGCGAAGCCTTGGAAGCCTGTCCGCCCGTGTTGGAATACACCTCGGTATCAAAGACGAACACGTTCACGTCCTCGCCCGAAGCCAGCACATGGTCCAGACCGCCGAAGCCGATATCGTAAGCCCAGCCGTCGCCGCCGAAGATCCAGACCGACTTCTTGGAAAGGTAATCCTTCTCCGCAAGAATCTTCTTCGCGTCGTCACAACCGCAAGCCTCCAGCATTGCAACCAGCTTTGCGGTTGCTTCGGTATTCTTCTCGCCGTCGTCAACGGTGTTCAGATACTCGTCAATCACCGCCAGCTTATCCGCATCGGTCACCTTCTCGCGCAGAGCCTTGACATAGCCGATGAGCTTGGTGCGGATGGTCTTCTGACCCAGCGCCAGACCGAGACCGTGCTCGGCGTTGTCCTCGAACAGGGAGTTCGCCCACGCGGGACCTCTGCCGGTCTCCTTGTTGACGGTGTAAGGCGTTGCGGGCGCAGAGCCGCCCCAGATGGAGGAGCATCCAGTTGCGTTGGAGATGTACATTCTCTCGCCGAACAGCTGCGTGACGATTCTTGCATAGGAGGTCTCCGCACAGCCCGCGCAGGAGCCCGAGAACTCAAGCAGCGGCTGCTTGAACTGGCTTCCCTTGACGGTACCGGAGATCAGCTCCTTCTTTTCGGCAACATTCGCAACCGCGTAGTCGAACGCCGCCTGCTGCTCCAGCTGGCTCTCCTGCGAGGTCATGGTGATAGCCGCCTTTTCGGGCGTGTTGTCCTTGACCGCCTTTGCGGTGACAGGGCAAGCCTTGACGCAGAGCGTGCAGCCCATGCAGTCCAGCGGGCTGATTGCCATGGTGAACTTGTAGTTGGTCTTGATAACCGGCTTTGCGGTGAACTTGGTCACCGCGGGTGCCTTCGCCGCTTCCTCCTCTGTCATTGCATACGGACGGATTGCCGCGTGCGGGCAGACGAATGCGCAGTTGTTGCACTGGATGCAGTTTTCGGGATGCCATACGGGAACATCAACCGCAACGCCTCTCTTCTCGTAAGCTGCCGCGCCCTGCGGAAGGGTACCGTCGGCATACTTCTCGAAGGTGGAAACGGGCAGGCTGTCACCGTTCATCTCGGAAACGGGACGGACGATGTTGTTGACATAGTCAACCAGCTCGGGTCTGGTTCCGGTTGCGGGAGCCTCGGGAGCCTCGTCCGCAAGGTCAGCCCATGCTGCGGGAACGTCAATCTTCACAATCGCGTCAACGCCCGCATCGATTGCCTTGTAGTTCATCTCGACAACCGCTTCGCCCTTCTTCAGGTAGGACTTCTTCGCCATGTACTTCATGTACTCGACCGCTTTATCGATCGGCATGATGTTTGCAAGTGCGAAGAATGCGGACTGAAGGATGGTGTTGGTGCGCTTGCCCATACCGATTTCACGCGCCTTGTCAATCGCGTTGACGGTATAGAACTGGATGTTGTTCTTTGCAATGTACTTCTTGACCGAGTTGGGCAGGTGATGCTCCAGCTCCTCGCGGTTCCACTGGCAGTTCAACAGGAAGATGCCGCCCGGCTTGACATCCTGAACAATCTTATAGCCCTTGAGGATGTACGCGGGAACGTGGCAAGCAACGAAGTTTGCTTTGGTGATGTAGTACGGGGACTTAATCGCCTTATCGCCGAAGCGCAGGTGCGAAATGGTTACGCCGCCCGTCTTTTTGGAGTCGTACTGGAAGTACGCCTGAATGAACTTATCGGTATGGTCACCGATAATCTTGATGGAGTTCTTGTTCGCACCAACGGTTCCGTCACCGCCCAGACCCCAGAACTTGCAGGAAATGGTGCCTGCGGGCGCGGTATCGGGAGCGGGCTTCTCCTCCAGCGAGTGCCCCGTCACGTCATCGACAATGCCGATGGTGAAGCCGTTCTTCGGCTTCTTTGCGTCAAGGTTCGCATAAACCGCAAAGATGGACGCAGGGGTGGTGTCCTTGGAGCCGAGACCGTATCTGCCGCCGACAACCGTTGCCTTTACGCCGGTCTCCGCCAGCGCCGCAACGACATCGAGGTAGAGCGGGTCGCCCAGCGCGCCGGGCTCCTTGGTTCTGTCAAGCACCGCAATCTTCTTCACGGTCTTGGGCAGGACCTCAGCCAGCTTCTCCGCAACAAACGGACGATACAGACGGACCTTGACCAGACCCACCTTCTCGCCTGCCGCCATCATGTAGTCGATGACCTCCTCGGCAACATCGCAGACCGAGCCCATCGCAACGATGACCTTCTCCGCATCGGGAGCGCCGTAGTAGTTGAAGAGCTTGTAATCGGTGCCGAGCTTTGCGTTGACCTGATTCATGTAATCCTCAACGATTGCCGGCAGCTTCTCATAGTAGGGGTTGCACGCCTCTCTGTGCTGGAAGAAGATATCTCCGTTTTCAGCCGAGCCGCGCAGAACGGGATGCTCGGGGTTGATGGAGCGCGCACGGAACGCGGCAACCGCGTCCATGTCGACCATATCCGCGAGGTCCTTGTAGTTCCAGACCTCAATTTTCTGAATCTCATGCGAGGTACGGAAGCCGTCAAAGAAGTTGATGAACGGCACTCTGCCCTTGATGGTGGACAGATGCGCAACCGCGCCGAGGTCCATAATCTCCTGCGGGTTGGACTCGGCAAGCATTGCAAAGCCGGTCTGACGGCAGGCATAAACGTCGGAGTGGTCGCCGAAAATGTTCAGCGCATGGGAAGCCACGCAACGAGCCGAAACGTGAATGACGCAGGGCAGCAGCTCGCCCGCAATCTTGTACATATTCGGGATCATCAGCAGAAGTCCCTGCGAAGCGGTGTAGGTGGTGGTCAGAGCGCCCGCCGCCAGAGAGCCGTGGACCGCGCCCGCGGCACCCGCCTCGGACTGCATTTCCATGACCTTGACTTTCTCACCGAAGATGTTTCTTGCCGGCTCGCCGAGAATGTTCTTGTCGGTAGCCGACCATGTGTCGGTGACTTCCGCCATCGGAGACGACGGGGTGATCGGGTAGATGGCTGCGACCTCGGTGAACGCATAGGAAACGTGCGCCGCGGCGGTATTACCATCCATGGATAACTTGGTTCTTTCGATTGCCATGTGTGTAATCAACCTCCTGAGTTTTTTACAATAGATATGCTATCCCTTATATCCACTCTATATCATACCATAACTTTTGCAAAAAGTAAAGGTCTTTTCTGAAAAAAACGCATAAAAATTGCGGAAACTTTTTGGAAAAGGGCAAAATGAGGGGATTTGAGCGATTCCCTCCCCTGAAGTTCCCGCAAGACATTCTAAGGCTTCGCAAAAGAATGTGCCGATACAACCTGTATATGCTCGCCCTTGCACGGGTGCCGAGCTTCTGTCTGTCGGTGTCCCCTTTGGGGTCTGCATATGTTCGCCCTTACTCGGGTGCCGAGATCCCGCCTGCCGGCGCCCCTTCGGGGTTCGACTCCGCGGCATTCTTTGATTTTATCGCTTGATTTT
>ERZ808252.1401-NODE-1401-length-17726-cov-12.745232_pt1 | contig 17726 bp, 12 predicted proteins | sample MGYA00521242_ERZ808252 | MGnify/ENA primary metagenome ERZ808252 (study PRJEB31516, sample SAMN03275581) | gut metagenome | biome: mammalia-associated habitat; material: feces | host: Papio cynocephalus | place: Kenya | collected 2012-08-07 ...
CCATGAATTAGTAATTTAAGAAAGTCGACTTGTTCGTTGACTTTTTATGGGAGATGAAATGTCTGAAAATGCCAAGAAAGAATATTTGAATTTATTTGAGAACGAAATGAAGAAGAGTGAACAGCAGGAAATTGACAGAATATCAAAAGAACTTGCTTCTTCTGTCCATAATATAAGAAAAAACGAAACAGAAGATTCTAATTATTCCATGAATTTCGACAATTCTCTTCTCGGTTTGAAAGCAGATGAATCAAAAGAATATCGTCTGAACATTTCTTTTGACGGAAACCAGGTTAAAAATTATTCCATTGACTGTATTCATATTGAAAATGGAATAGTGTCTGACATAGACTATGATATTCACAAAAACTTTGACGAGAGGCAGATAAAGCTTTTAGAAGAGGCAAAATCCGGAATTTCAAAAAGAATAAAGGAGTATGAACAAAAGAAAGATATTTCAGAAAAAACTGTAAATGACTATGATGCGGAAAATTTCAAAAAAAGATATGACGCAATAGGCAGTACAAGAAACTTTATCAAAGAAAAACTTTCTGCTGCTGGAATCGAAATTGTTTCTGACAAGGCGGAGTTTGATAGGATTTTAGACAGTGCGGAAATCCTTCAAAAAATGCAAAAAGAAAACAAAGTTGAAAATTTATTTGTTTCTGTAAATAACGAAAATCTTGATTCTGAAATTGATAAAGTTACAATCAATGATGTAAATGTTTACAACAAATACATAAATATATCTAAAGAAACACCTTTCTTGCTAAAAGAGTTTGGCTTAGAAAATTTTCCTGTAAATATTTATAAACAAAAACTTGCACGAGCCCTGTTTCTTGAAAAAGAAAAATATGGCGAAAGATTAACACATGGGCATAAAGGTGAATTTACAGAAAAAGAAGTAAAAGAAGTTTTCAAAAATATAAGCAATCCTCGTTATATATTTAATTCCAAAGGGAATGCAGCAAATCCTGAACATTTTTATTTAATTGGTGTTTATGATGTTTTTGACAAACAAGGAAACCCTATGATGCTTTCTTTTCATTTTAATAAAAACAGAAAAGAAGTTGAGGCAAATTGGGTTACAGCAGTTTATGGAAAAAATTTAAATATTCTTGTAAATGACTGGGTTAAAAAAGGTTTTTTAATTTATAAGAATGACCTGGAAATAAAAAATGCCCCTGAAGAAGTGGTTGCGCTCTATATGCGAGTCTCAAATCTTCAAAAGCATCTTAAATTCATAATAAGGCAAAAGTCTGATTATGTCAATGAAAATGAAATTTTCTTTTACAAACAAAACAGTCTTGTCTACGGCTTTGCTTATGAAGGTAAAATCTATCTAAACCCGGAAATTGCAACTTCAGAAGTCGCTTTGCACGAATATACTCACCTGTGGGATAACTATACACAACGGACAAATCCTGAACTTTGGCAGAAAGGAAAGTATATTTTCAAGAATACTCATTTTTGGAACGATGTAAAAAGCGATCCGGATTATGCTGACATCGCCAATAATGACGATCTTCTTTTGAGCGAAGTTCATGCACGGATTTGCGGAAAAATGGCGGATGAAATTCTTACAAAAATTGCTGAGCGAGATGGCGAGCTTACAAAAAATTCTGTAATTGACTGGGATAAAGAAACCTGGTCTTACATCAAAAAGGAAATTCTTAGTACACTTGATATTGAATTAAACGACCTTGTTTTAATGAGGGATTTTCTTTCTATGCCAATGAAAGACTTAATGAGTGGAAAAAACATTTCGATAGAAAAGGAACTTTACAGAGAAAAGCTGATTGAAGAAGCAAAACTAAATGAAATTGTCATTCCTCCTTATTCAAGAGAAAAGCGTGACATAGAAATTATCCGAGATTTTCTTGCAAAAATTGAAAATGTTCCTGCTAATCAAATTGAGGACAAAATGGTTTTTGCCATAATTGACAATATTGGGAAAGACTGGACTCAAGCTCCTGGTGATTCTGGTGATTTCTTGAAAATAAGAAAAGACGGCTCTGTAGAGCATATTTCTGCATTAGGTTCTGTTGAAAAAGAACCTATAAAAGTCCTTGATATAATCAAATCATTTGCAGAAAACCATGCCACTGTTTCTGATGAAGGCAGTCAGCAAAGAAAAGACTATGAATACATTGTTCACCTACAGGAAAGCAAGAAATGGGATTTAATTGAAAAAAAATATCCGGATTATGAAACAAGCAAGGCCGTAGCCCTTTCAAATGATATTGCCATGTGGGATGAAGGACAGAATGACGATTTCAGGACTGTTGAGCAGTTCAATGAAAGGGAAGGCTCTTTCTTTAAGTCCAGAGAAGAAATTCTTGAATTCGGAAACAAGCTTGACGAGCAGCTTTATAAAACAGCCTATGCCTATATGAATCACATGGAAACTGATGAGTTTGAAGTTTCGGAGGCAATGGCTGAAAAAATTCACGAAGAGCAAAAAGAAATAACTGTCACTCATTCTGTTACATTCCCATGTGGATTTACATTTCCCAAAGAGATTGAAAATGATTACGGCAAAAAAGAAGAATATCGATGGAAAGTTTTTGATGAACTGAAGGCAAAATACGGCTTTAACGAAAATGATGCCGAGACCGAGTATTTCGACGATAAGGTTTCTCCAAAAAATGATTCGTTCAATATTAATTTTGCGGCTCCTGTGCCCAATGACATCAAAAAGTCAAAAGAAATGGTTGAAAAGTGGATAAAAAATATAGAAAAAGATCTTACAGAAAATTACGGTGCGTTTATAAACTGGCAAGGCGGAGAACGTCTTGAAGAAAAATATAACTCTATGGAAGAATTTGAAATGAAAAGAGAAGAAAGACCAATACCTGAATCTGAAAAAGCACAAGATGCAACAGCATTGGACGTGATGAATTATCTTTACTCTAACGGCGATACTGTAGAGCAGGATGTTGCTGACGAAATTATCCGTATCTTCGGAGAGAGAAACGAGAATCTTTTTAAGGATTCAGACGGCCGCATTTTGCTTGCTGCAGAAAATGAATCAAAAGAGCTTTCTCCTAAAGAATTGTGCGAACAGACAATTCTGGAACTTGATAAACGTCTTGAAAGTCAAAACCTGTCATACCTCGAAAAAGAATCTCTTGAAGAATACAAAAACAAGCTGAATGTCTTTGCTGAGGAAAACCTGGAATATCATATTCAAGTTTATCCTGGCAAGCTATATGAGCATTTAGTTGAACTCGGCCTTGAAATTCCTGAATACTGCATTGAAGCCGTTATGTCCGAGATGGAGTCAAAGTGGGCGGAAGAGATTGTAGAGAACACCAAGGGCGAGCTGTTGTGGCATGACATGGAAGGCGAGAGGGGCTACCGCTATGATGTTCTTGATGCAAGCCGGCTTGAAATGCTGGTGGCAAATACGATTGATTCTCTTGGCGATTGGAAAGAGCGTCCTGAAAATAAAAGCGCTTCTGAAACAGAAATCTCTCGCCATGACTCAATGATAAAAGCTCTTTCTGAAACTTTAAAAAGCATAAGACTTTATTCTAATTTGGACAACGCCTTTGAAATTGCAAGGCGAACTGTAGATGTGAAGCAGCCGTTCAACGGAAAAAAGTATTCAGCAGCTGAAAAAGGCGTGTATATTTTGGAGGCGGTAGAGCGTTTTTCTGAAAATGCACCGGAATCTTTGAACCATGATTTTGAAATCCTTCTGAAAGGAAAAGATTCCGTTGAGAACGGCATTGACTCGCTTGTTTTTGTCCGGCCTGATTCGGAGCAGATGAAAATCGGGTTGGAAAACGGCTGGGATTTTGAAGAGGCTTGCAAGGGATATGTAATAGCCGGATCTGATGAGCTTCCTGACGGAGTTGAAGTAATCCAGCGCATTGACGATATGGGTGTTTTTGGCAGCGATGAAGCGGCCGCTGTCCAGGCGCAGAAAGATGGAATAAAGGTCATTCCTTCATACAAGCTGTCTTTCAGTGACGATGACCCTATGAGCTGTTACAGCTATGTGGACTCACCGGAAAACAGGGAGCTTCTGAAAGATTATATTCTTTCAGAAGCGGAAATGGCTTTAAATATTGAAATTGACAGGTTCAAAGACAGAACAGGAACAGATTATACATTGCCGGAACAGCTGAAAGATTCAGCGCAAAAGTTTGATGAAGAAAATCTAAAAAAATGGAACAATCCTGACCAGCCTTATTCTGTATTGCTTACTGATGATATAACTGGAAATCATCTTTTGGTAGAAGTTAGGAACTCCTTATATAGTACATATCTTTTTGACAGCAGCGGTAAATTCATTGAGGAAGTCAAAAATTTTACAGGCTATAGAGAAAAACCAAAATCTGATATATTTATTGATATTACAAGCTCAATAGAGGCTGGGATTATCACCATGGACGACTATCAGAAGCATAATCTCTGGGGAGATTTCCATAAATTCCATATAAACAGAGACAAAGAATTGAAAGAAAATCTCATAACGGTAAAAACAGATTTATTTTTGTATGATAAAAAGATGTGGCAGCAGAGAAGGGAATACGCAACAGATTATTCTGAATCAAAGTTCCTTGGTCATATTTTGGCAGAGGCTTTCTGTACCGCTGATTTTAAACCAGAAGTTTGGCCTTATCTTATTGAAAAAGACGCTGACATAGACGAAGCTTTGAAAACCGCCGCAGCTGATGCGAATCTTGGAGACAATTTGAAATGGCTGGTTGAAAATGCGCCTGAAGAACAATGGGAAAGAATAAAAAACAATTCACCGTTCTGCAGGGAAGTTATGGATATTGCAGAAAAAAGCATTGCAAACGATGAGGAATTTTCTGTAAATCCTATGCTTTCTCTTTCTGAAAAAATCGGAATGGAAACTGAATGTATTCGGTATTGCAACAGCCTTATAAAAGAATATGGGAAAAAATATGACTTTTCTGAATTAAAAGATTCTGTAGACAAATTCACACAAAAAAATGTCTATGCGGTAGCCTCAAATATTTATGATGCGCTCTTGGATGCGGAAAAATCCGTTTATACAGGAAAAGAACTCAAGGAGCTGGGCATTGCTGTGCGCTTCATCTGCAATATTTCCGCTGGCTCTGAATTCTCTGCCGACACGCTTAGAAAAGAATTTCCTGAAGTCTGGAATGACACTGACATCTTGAGAATACAGAGCGACTTCAATGCGGACGGCGTTATGCAGCAGCCAGTCTACCTAATCCATTTCGACAAGGACATGAATGAAGTCAGTTCCATGAAAATGGATTCACTTTCTTCTATTAATAATGTTCAGCTGAAAAGAAAACTCGCAGACCATTTCAACCTTTTTGTTAATAAAAACTATGATATGTCAGTGAGGGAAGCATTTGACCTTGAGCCTAAGCCCGGAAAAGTTTTCACTACAGATGATGCGAAAGATTTTGCTGAAATCCTGAACAGCTATAGAAACAGCAGCGCAGAGCCTGAAATTTCTGAGGAGATTGCCGGCTGCATTATCGAATATCTTGAGTATGAGGATTACCGTGTATATCTTGAAAAGGAAAAGGGCAATCTCTGTCTTTATGATAATTCAGAGGACTACACAGGGCATGGAGAAATCCAGACGGTAAAGGATATTGTGGAGTTCGCCATGGAAATGGCATACAAGGCGAAAGAATTGGAATACGATGTCTATTCGCCTGAATCTCTTGAAAAGTTAAAGAACCTTAACGACGCTTATAATGCAAACAGTTTGTCATCCAGTCTTTTGCAGGCAACCTCTGATGAAGAGCGGCAGTCTATCTATATGGAGCATTACGGAATTTCAGACTATGCTGTAAGCCGAAAGGAAAATATCCTTACTTACTATGTTCCTGCAAGAACAGACGAGGAAAGATTCGCAGGCTATCCTGTAAAAGCGACAGTGAATCTTCTCAATGGAAAAGAAAGCCGCATATCTGTAACAGAAAAGGAATGTCATGATGCGCATGAGCAGTATATGCTTGAAAATATCGGCAGACGGTATGTCAGCAGAATAAAGGATTTGCTTCCAGAAAATGAGCGCAAGTCTGTGGAAAGCGTTTTAAAAGCCGGAAAGCTTGCGATGAAAGATTTCTCTGATGATGACAAGAAATATATAAGCCAATTCATGAAAAACCTTGGCGCAACAGACGGTGATTCACTTGGGAAGGCTTTGAACAAGGCTGTAACTCCGATTTCAGAGCAGAAGAGAGAAAAGTCCTTGAAAGGCTATGAAGAAAGAGGAAGATGAAAATTTAAAATTGTAGAGTAAAATAGAATAGAAGTATTAGCTTTTTTATTTTACTTTCTTAGAAGGATAAGCTTATGGAAAATTTGCAATCATACGACACAGGCAAAAAAGAAAATTCTGTTTCTAACGCAATAATATCTTTTGAGCAGAATCCTGCCGCAATTCTTGATATTGTCGGCAAGCGGTTTGATGTGGATAAGAATGGAAAGCCTACGATGGATGGTTTCAAGGCGCTTTCAAGGGCTATGGAAATCTATTCGGACAAGCACTATGAAACGGCACGCTATCTTTTTATAAAGGACGGACAGATAATCCGCCATAAGACGGTTACTTCGCAGACACCTTCATCAACAAGAATCAAGCCTGACAACCGTTTCCTTTATGACCTGAAAAACTATGCTGATGACACAAATTCTAAAATCGTTTTTCTGCACAATCATCCTTCGGGCTATGTTGAGCCGTCTGAAGCTGATATTGATTTGACGAGTTATCTTTTAAATTTTTTCGCAAAATCAGACGGAAGCAACTCATTTTGCGGCCACATTATTCTTGACCATGGCAGTTATGGGCTTTGGACTTCAGAAACAAATCAGTGGAATGCGCTTATTGACGGCAAATTGAAGCCCATTGACGCTATTGAAAAAAAAGTCCGCCTTACGAAATATGGCAGGCAGGTTGCTTTTGCTGCGGACGGAATACCCATGAAGTCCATGCTTGAGCTTGCGGAATTTGCAAAGCAGTGTGACTCAGTAAACGCATGGAACAAAAAGGACTGGATTCCGGCATTTCTTCTTACAGGAAACGGAGTCGTCTCATCCTTTGAGCATTTGAGCACCCTCGAGTTTGAGAATGAATATGCTTTGTCCGAAAAGCTCAAGTATCTTGGCCGCAACTACGGCTCAGAGAATATAGTCCTTTTTCCTGACTCAAAAAAACAGTTCTTGGTATGCGAACGCTTTGCACAGGATACCGGCAAAGTAAAGGACATTTTTTATAAAAATCCAGACGGAACGTTTGAGCTTTCCCAGTTCAGAAACGGAAATATCTTCAGCGACCTTGAAGCTGGTGAAATAATCGTTGATGACTCGGAAAACTATGAGAGAAAAATTGAAGAAGAATCAATTTATTCAGATAGAGTAAATCAAAATATTGAAACAAACAAGGAGAATAAAACTATGGCAGATATGGCAGAAAAAAGAGATTTCAACGCAAATGAGAGTATTTCAGAGAATATTGAGCAGAAGAAAGATTCCTTTGACTTGGAGCTTGAGAAGTTCAACGATGGAAAGCTTCCAGATTCCCATGTTTTCAACCTTGGAAAACCTGGCGAAATTCTGCAGAACTGCGGTTTTCCTGCTGAGCACCGGATCGAGCTTGCGGCCGCAAGATTAAGAATGAAAGCGACCCAGGGAAACCATCCTTTTGACATAATGGATATACAGGGGCTTGTTGGAGCCTTGCAAGAGCCTGTGGTAGTATTTGAGTACGGCGACAAGAGCAAATCCCAGAATGTCATTGTAAATCTTGAAAAAGACGGAAAAAACTTTCTTGTGGGCGTGTTCTTTAATCAAAAACAAAGAGGTTATGAAGTTTCTGATATTCGAGGTCTTTTTAACCGTGACAACATGGACTGGATTCACTGGATTCAGCAGGGAAAAATGATTTACGGAAACAAAGAAAAAATCCAAGTCCTTGCTGAACAACAGCGAACTAATCTCGCTGAGGTGCACAACAAGGAAGCCAGAACTTCATCCGACTCATACTACTTGGATTCTGTAGATAATATACTACAGAGTTTTGGAGATGTCAAAGATATTTATACAAAAGATTATCCTGGATACGCAGAGCAGAAGGAACGCTTTGAGATTTTCAAGAAATTCCGCAGCGCTTATCAGAAAGTCGAGGCTATCAATGTTCTTGATGCCGTGCAGGAAGCTGATGAATTTTATGATGCGCTGAAGTCCAATAATAAGGAAGTGATTGCAAGGTATACAGATGCCTTTGAATATCCAGAGCTTGCCGACGCTGCAAAATCTATCATTGAAGAACGCTCTTTCAGCCAAAAAGCGGAAAAATATATAGCCGATGTAAACACTTACAGATTCCAGAGCGGTGAATCTTTGGAAGAATTGATAAGAAGCGATAATGATTTTCCCACAGAGGCGGCTTTCCTTGACAACCTGATAGACGTAAATATCCGTGAAGTCTATGGATATGCAACAGAAGAGGAGCAGAAAGTATTGAGACAGTTCGCCTCTTCCAGAAATGATTATGACACAGACATGAAAACTCTTGCGGTTCAGACGGACTGTATCTCAAGATGGATAGCCGCCAGACATTGGAATCCCGAACAGCAGGAATTTCAGAAGGAATATGTAAATCATAAGGCAATTAAAGATTTTCCATACGAGCTTCCATGGGAAATGAAAATGGTAGAGGCGGCGGTCTTTCAGTCTGAAAGCAAGGAAAAGGCGACAGAATTTGTTCTTTCAAAATTAAAATCAGCCGGAATTGAAGTTATCAGCGATAAAACGGAATTTGAAAGCACGCTTGCCGAACTGAAAGATAGTGATGAGTTAATCCAAAGAATGACAGAATCTTTTGAGAAGTCTGAGAAACTGCAGTCAGATAACAATTCTGTCCTGCGTGCAAATGAAGAGGTTAGAGACATTCTATCTGAAGCTTTGGATAAAACTGCCGAGCCGTTAAAAGATGTTGTTTATTCATGGGAGAATTATGTAAGGATTTTTGGAGATGGCGTTATCCAGTCTCCTGTTGAGACTATAAAAATGGGAAGAAATCAGTTTGTCCGTCTGTGTCCGCCTGACAGAAACAATCTTATGGGGGCAATCTATGAAACGATGACAAAACCTTCCATAGTTCTGGAAAAGGAAACATTCGATGAAAAGTCTGAAAGCTTCAAGCCTGTCCATGTATATGGAAAGTCATTTATAAATCAGGACAACGACCACAAAAGAGCCGTTGAGTCTATCATAGTTTTTAAGGATGGGCAGAACATTGCGGCAAGCCTGCATAACAAGACAATTTCAGCCCTTGTGAAGCAAATAAAAACGGCTGACGACATTATCTATCTGGATAAGGAAGCCAGCCGAGTAGCTATGTTCGACTTAAAAGACGGATATAGCCATGTGGTGAAAGAAACAGAAGAGTTTCTTTCCAGCGCAGGACAAAAGTCCCTGCCTTTATGGAACAAATCTTATGATGAAGGCAAAATTTTGTCAATATCAGACTTGATAGCCAAAGGCGAAATTGAAGGTGGAAAACTTGAGATAACAAAGGATAATTTTGACAAATATTTCAATATTTTCAACCAGAATATAAGAGTCTACAAGGACAAGCCGAACAAAATTGCAAGCGACTTGTTCAGTTTTTATGTAAAGCCTGAAAATAAAACTCAAATGAAGCGGTGGCTTGAATCGCAAGGCTATAAAATAAATGAGAATCAAAGAGCAGAAAAGGCTGTCTTGTCTGAATATACAGTGTCCGACGGCACGACATACGGATTTGCCTACAACGGAAAAATCTATCTCAATCCAGATTTTGCAGACTCCGATGTGGCAATTCACGAATACACACATCTTTGGGATGAGTATACGAAAAACACAAATCCTCAGCTTTGGGAAAAAGGCAAGGATGTATTCAGGAAAACTCATATCTGGCAGGAAGTGAAAAGCGACTCTAACTATGCGGACATAGCGGATAATGATGACCTTGTTCTCAGTGAGGTTCACTCAAGAATTTGCGGAAAAATGACGCAGGAAGTTCTTGAAAGAATCGCAAGAGAAGACGGCGAGATTGCTAAAGACAGAGCCATCGACTGGAATAAAGAATTCAATGAGTATCTTTTTTCTGAGCATGGATTATTTGCAAAGGAAAAACTTGGTAATGAACGCCTATTTATAGAAGAATTCATGTCGCTTCCTGTAAAGGACTTGTTTAATGAGAACAGGGAGATAAATATGAATAGTCCGTCCCGGGATGAATCCGTGGACAATGGGATTGAAGCGGTTCTTGCAAATGGCGGAATGAGTGAAGCTGCGATGGAAAGAGACTATGAGGCGGAACAGAATCAGAAATCTGGCTACATTGACGAGGACGGAAAATCTCATTGGCTTGATGAGGAAAACGGCATTGATACGCTCGGTGAAGAGCGGAATGAAGAGTATTTTGAGCTTTATGATAATGCTTCTGCCTTAAAAGAAGAAAAGAGCGCAGACAATGCTGTTTCAGATAAACTGAACTATTCTGAAAAACAGCAGTTTAAAGATGCGATTCAAAAACTGACTGAACAGAATCAGGAGCTTATAAAACAGAACATTCAGCAGCAGAAAGAGATTGAGCTTTTAAAAAACAGGGAAATTGCTCCTAAAGATGAAAAGAAAGCTGGCGAAATCTCTCAGTCGGAAAGCCGTGATTCGGTGAATGAAAACAATCATAGGGCAGAGAATATTTCTACCAGAGGATTCAGCAGGGAAAATGCCTACAAAGTCAATACCGTGCTGCCAAAGTTCGGGCATCCGAATGAAAAGACAGGAAAGACGGATATAATAGAAAACGCTGTTTTTGCAAAACTTATTGAAAACCGGCTTAATAACAGCATGAATCAGGTTGTGCTTTCCATTCCACAGAAAGACGGCTCCAATAAGGATTTGATTATTTATGAGAAGGAATACAACAAGCTTATAAATGCCTGCGAAAGATTCGAGGAAATGAAGCGCACCGTTGAGGATAATACATGGGACTGGGTTAAAGGACATCAGGACTACAATAAAGCTATACTGCTTGACGAAGGCAATTATCGCATGACTACGGCTGAAAACTTCATGCACAATTTTCGTGTCCACTGCATAAGACAGGTTTCAAATCCTGAAGAAGCTCTTTATATTGCAAAAGAGATGTTCAAAAGCCTGAACAAAAGAGATCAGGAACGATTTGCTAAAATGAAAAAAAGCTATGAAAAGTTGTATGGAAAGAATTCTTACACAAGACTTCTTTTGAAAGAGTTTGAAGCGATTTCAAAAGAAAAGCAACTTTCTCCGGAAGTTCTGAAATTTCACTTCAATGGAGACAATGTTATTATCCAGGACATGAACAAGGATTTTAATGAGATGAAAATTGGAGAAGAAATTGAGGATACTGGTGTGAAAGTAGGGGACACAATTCCTCTTGGAATGACCATGAAAACTTTTGACAATAAAAAGATTGTAATTCCGAAATCTGATTTCAAGATTGTAAGAGTTTCTCAGAATATGATTCCAAACCGGGCGATTATCATCAATGAAAAGACAAATGTCGTTTATAAAATGCCTCTGAAAGAGCTTGTTACTCATATTCGGAAGGTTGAAAAACACAGAAGGCGAGAAGAGGAAAAGGACTTGAAAAAGCAGGTTAAAACCTACGGATTCAAAGGACAATATGAAGGCTTTAGCCGTTAAACTTATATGATACTAAAAGACTGTTGAAAAAAGTTGTTACTGGCGGTAACTGTTTTTCAGCAGCCTTTCAAAAAATACATTTAAAAGATAATTTAAGATAATTCTGATGACAGAGATGAAGCTGTCTTAACATAAACAAAAATTCTCACTTCATTAAAATTGTCAGCAAATTTGTTTTTGACAGTTAGTGATGTAAAGCCCGATTTCAATGCTCTTATAGTCAATTTTTCTGGAGTTGTAGAAGATTCTATCACTATCACATCTTTTTGACCGCTATCATTGATTCCAAAGCTAAAGCCGGTTCTGTTCTCTTCTGTAGTTCCATTTACAAGAATAATATCGACAGTTTTAATTTCTCCTTCAGTCATAAAAATCATTTTTTCGGAAGAGACAATATATTTTTTAACAGGTAAGTTTTCATCGATCTTATCTTTTATTGCAAGCGGATTTAATCTGTTGAAATCAAAAATACCTATTTGGTAGAACAAGGCTGACAGACTTATAATCAATGAAATTATGCTGAGCACTAAATATCCAGGCAATGATTTTCTATTATTCAAAATAAACCCCTTTACCGTCGAAAATTACGTTTATAAATCCATCTGAGTCGAGTTTTTTGTATATGTTATAACCTGTTTCATGGATAGTTTTACTTTCGAGAACGCCATAAAAACTGTTTGTCGCTTCTATTTTTACAGCATATTTTCCTGGTTCAAGTTTTATGAACTCGCTGGAATTATTTTCAATTTTTCCAGTCCAGACAAGCTGATAGCCGGAAGCTTCGGACTCCATTGCATAGACGGCAGAGATATAGACACTGTCATTTTCAGATTCGTTTCTTACAACAAGAGAGCCTTTGTCATCTGTGTTTAAGTTGCAGCTGCAAATTATAAGTGAAAACAATGCAAGAATTGACACAAAAATCTTTTTCATTTTTCCCCTCTATAATATCTTCTCATCTTTCTTTTTAATTCCCGCATTTCTTTTCGGTGAGATGGATCATCAGTTAACCAATTAAGAAAAAGAATGAATCCTATTGGCAAACCAACTACAATAGGAATAACTATATACCAGTATCTTACAATCAGCGCTATGGTAAAAAGTCCGGAAATGCCTGCGAATGGTATAGGGCAGTAATACATTTTATTTCCTCCATAAATATTTTATAACGGCATATCAAGAGATACGCTTCTTTCTTTTGATTTGATTATATCATATATTTGAAAAAAGTAAATAATAAAATCAAAAAAAATATTAGAAATTCATTTGCTCTTTTCAACAATATTTGCTTGGTTAGTCATGCTCCTGTCTTTCTCCGTCGAGCCACCATTCTTTTACGGAAAATCCTTCCGAAATGACTGCCGGCTCTCCATTGTCTCTGTGAAGTTTTCCTTTTCTCCAGTATTCCTGATGGCCTTCTGATTCAACCGCAGGTTTCTGCATGATGAAATTTCCTTTGCTGTCAAACAAATCTCCGTCAAGAAAACCGTTTCTGAACCTTATTAATGTTTTCTTTCCCTTGTCATAGTCTTTCGCATAGACACGGATGCCGTTCTGCGGATTTCCATTTTCATCAAGCTGTTTGCGAGTTTTTCCGTTATGTTCAATGAAGATTGATGCCGATTTTTTCATAGTTTTCCTTCGTTATGTTTTCCACAGCCTTAAACCTTTACAGGAAATAAGGCTATGGAAATAGCTTGTCTATTGTTTTGCTGCAGGCAAATTTACGATGCCGCCAGCTGCCGTGAGCGGCACATACTGCGGAACAAGACTTCCGTCCCATTTTTCATAGTATGCCATCTGTTCCTCGTGTTTCCACTGTTGCTGCTGGACATTCATGTTCTGGGCGACTTTTGCGTTGTAATACGCAATTCCGTCTGCCTCTGCTTTCTTAGCCTGGGCTTCATTCTGTGCCTTTATGAGTTGTGCTTCTGAATCCAGCTGGGCAGCCTGTTTTTTTGCTTCCGCTTCTTTTACAAGCTTTTGTGCGTTTGCTGCGGCGATATTCGCTTCCTGCTCAGCCTGTCTTACCTGCTGGGTTCTGTTTGCGGTTTCCTTTATCTGTCTGTCAAAATCCTCAGACCAGTTCCAGTTTGTGATTGTTGTCTGGCTGATACTTATAGGATAGTCTTTCATTCTTGACAGCATTGATTCTGCGACTTTTGAAGTGACTTCCGGTTGTTTTTCCACAAGCTCGTAGATGGAATACTGACCTACAACTTCCTTTACGCTTGCTATTATATTTGACTGCATTGCCGAGCTTACAACGCTGTCGCCATAGCGTTTTGCAATATCCATGATTCTGTTTTCATCATAGGCATATTTTACGTTTACTGTTGTTCCTACAGTCTGCATATCCTTTGTTATCGCTCCGTCATTTCCTACAAAGAAAGTTGTCTCAAATGTCCGTGGTGATATTGAGTATTTCTTTACCGTAGAAACGAACGGAATGTGGAATTTTATTCCAGGCTGGATCACATCGCCTTTTACTTTGCCGAAGAAATACTCAATGCCTCTTTCTCTCTGCTGTACTATTGAGCATGAATTTCCGGCTAAGACAAGAGCGGCAATTACAAACAGAATTATTTTTACAGTTCTTTTTATTTTGTGTCCGTTTTTTTTCATGAAGTTTTCAAAGGAAAGTTCCTCTGCATTTTCATTTTTTTCAAAATAATCTTTTTTGCCCATAGTTTTATCTCCCATAAAAAGTCAAGATTAATACTTTTATTCTACTGGTTCCACTTCGACTTCATTGCGGATTTCCTGAATTTTTCCGTTCTGCCAGTCTTCCTCGTAATATCCGAAGTTCTGTACTATTGCAGGGAATCCGTCTGGAACACCGTTTCTCCAGTATTCAGTTCCTCCGAATCCGTACTCAAGCGCCGGCCTTTTTTCCAGCAAGTTTCCGCTTTCGTCATAGATGTTGCCGTCAAGCAGACCGTCTCTGAACCTGCATATAGTGTCTTCTTCCTCGTTTTCAAAGCGGTATTTTATTTCGCCGTTTAGAAGTTTTCCGTCCTTTCCGATGACAGGAACTCCGATGAATTGCCTTGCCCTAGAACATGAGTCTTCGTTGTTGTTAGTCCTTATTGATTTTATTGTATTCATAAATAGTCCTTAGAAACAAATAAAGTGACTGTCAGCAATGGGTTCCGAAATCAATGATGTTTTTGAACTCATTGCCGAGCATTTCCAGCTTTTCTGCTTTTCTTTTGCCGGAGATTATGAGCTTATTGAATACCGACAGAACTAACTGTTTTTCAGACGGCTCTAATATAATGCTGTCTTCACTGTTTTTGTCCGCCTCTTTTATTTTTTTTATAATATGGCAGGCATACTCCATTTCATAAGGCTCCATTTTTATTGTAATAGCCATGTATTCGCTCATATTTAATCCTTTTACTTAGCAGATTGCTCCGCTTTCATCTGGCGGAAAATCCATTACGTTGTCATAGCCATTTGGCGCTGCTGGAGCCGTGTTCTCTGCGGCTGCTTCTTTCTTTGCACCGCCGACCCACGGGTTGAGTTTTCCAGGCTCCGCTACGAATTTAAGCTGCTGATGATTTTTTCCGTCTTTGTCAGTCCAGCTGTCTGTGTCAAGATGACCTTCAACGTTTATGTACGTGCCTTTTTTCAGCCATTTGAACATTGACTCTGCGTAATTTCCAAAGAGCGTGAAATCTACAAAAGCAGGCTTGTCAACCCATTCTTCAGTGTCCTTCTTCTTCATGCTTCGGTTTATAGCCATAGACACCCTTACAATGCTCATTCCGTTCTGTGTCTTTTCAAGCACACAGTCCCTTGTTAGTCTGCCTCCAAGACAAACTGAATTCAAATCTGTCATATTATTCCTCCATGACGCTTTATTTTTACAGTCCTAACAGACTGATAAATTCAGGTATTTTTGTTCAATCATATATATCTCTTTTTGATATTCCTCAGCCTTGTGTTTGTCTTGAAAACGGACTGCAAGAGGATATTTTTCAAATACGGCTGCGATTGCTCCTTCATATTGCAGATACTTTTGCTTGTCCTGCTTTTTAAGTATGAATATTGCCTTTGAGTGCTCTACATCTTTTGAGCTTTCCATCATTTCCTTTGAAAGCCTGCACTCAGAGTTCGGACATTCCCTGTCATTTTTATCATGCAAAGTTCCGCATACAGGACATATAATCATTCTTGCCTTTTTTTCTGCAAGAATTTTTTCCTGCCTTTGTTTTTCAAATGAGAATCTTGCCATATAGAATTCAGAGGTGAACGACTTGAAAAAGTAGCTCGGAAAGTTGTCATAATTCTTGCATTTTTTCTGGAGAATTTCATAAATCCATTCAAGATATTCTGCTATGAACTTTTCAGAAATACCGCACTTTCGCATATTGCTGATAAAATCAGGATAAGGATTCGGATTGAATTTCGGATTATATCCAAACAGCCTCTCTATTGCTTTTGAAAAATCTGCTTCTGCTGCTTTTGCTGTGTCAAATGTTTTTTCAGAGGTGTCTGAAAATGCGTTTCCGCTAGAAGAACCAGAAGTAGTGAGCGAATTTAAATTGATAGACGGATTATATATAAGGCTCTGGACATTTCTGTCCAAAGCAGCGTTTTTGCATAGGACATTTCTGTCTGAAGCAACGGTCTTGCTTTGGACAATTTTGTCTGAAGCACCTTCTTTGCTCTGGTCATTTTTGTCCGAAGCAAAGCTGGTGTTTTCCTTATGAGGATTTATTTTCTGCTCAGGTTTTGAGCTGTCGCTGTAGAATGACTTGAAAAGTTCTGTCAGACTGAAATATGTGAACAGGCCTTTTTTGCCGTGCGATATTGTCTTTTTAAGAAGGATTTTTCCGTTTACATATTTGTCGAATCGCCTCTGTATTGTTTTCAGCGACTGGAATTTCAATATCGGAAAGGCGTCAATTATCGCCTCATACCGTATGTTGAAATAAACAATTCCGTCTATTTCTGTAGTCCACATGCCTTTATAATCCTTGTTTTCCGACTTTCTTGTTACGGTATCGACTATAAAGTCCTTGAACCATTGAAAAATTATTATATCAGTAGGATCTATTGCGTAATCCGGGTTCTTGTCATTGTATCTTGTGATTTCTGCTTGGGAAAAACTGTAAATGTTATATTGCATCAGCTTTCACCTTCTTTGAGGCATTATGGGTTATAAACCATTTAAGGTTTTTCAGTTCTTTCGGAAAATCAACATTTAAGAAGCTGCCTTCCTCAAGGTAATAGTCAAAAATTTCTTTCTTGTCATAGTGATTGAACTTTTTTAAGTTGCTGCTTAAAAGCTCCGGAATATCATTGTCTTTGTCTGAAAAAAGTTTTCTTGCGCTATATGTGTTTATCAGTTGGTACACATCTTCTGTCAGTGCAAAATATCTTGTTGAATGTTTGTAAAAAATAGCTGCGCCTACGCATTTCAAAAGAACTGAAACCCTTTCACCTGAAAGGTAGTTCTTTATATATTTATCTATGCCGTTTTTCTTGGCAAGTTTTAAGTTATATGTGTTCATTTTCTCAATGATTATGTCATTGCCAGATGTTTCAATGATGCCTTTGACACCTAGAATAAGGCAAAAATAAAATCTTGCGTCTATCTTGTATATTTTGTTCATAGTTCAGTCCTTCTTAAAACAGATTTTTCCAATAAAAATTTTTCTATTGGAAAAATCAAAAAACAGCAGCCTATCGTTACCACACGATGCTTTTATCCGCTGTTGGAACATTGCTGACTGTCTCTCCTGAAAGTGAAACTTCCACACTTTTGCAAGCGACCAGCAAGCCTGCTTATAAATAATACAAAGCAGCTCTCTGTACTTTTATGTTTTTATTTTTATGCGTGACACGCACAATTTCGCTTTTGCTCAAATAATTGCTATAAAGCTTTAGGTGCCTCCTTTTTGATTTTTGAAAATGCGCTGAACCTCATGCCTTTTCCTCCTTCTGGAGATTCCTGCCATGCTCACGGAGAATCCCCTTGAGTTTTTCCTGCATCAGAATGAATTTTCCGTCTG
>ERZ808252.1402-NODE-1402-length-17720-cov-4.612624_pt1 | contig 17720 bp, 14 predicted proteins | sample MGYA00521242_ERZ808252 | MGnify/ENA primary metagenome ERZ808252 (study PRJEB31516, sample SAMN03275581) | gut metagenome | biome: mammalia-associated habitat; material: feces | host: Papio cynocephalus | place: Kenya | collected 2012-08-07 ...
TCATTTACGTTACGCACGACCAGGTCGAGGCTATGACCATGGCAACCCGTATCGTCGTTATGAAGGACGGTCTGATTCAGCAGGTCGATGCACCGCAGAAGCTGTATGACGAGCCTGTCAATATGTTCGTTGCGGGCTTCATCGGAACGCCGCAGATGAACTTCATGGACGGCAAGCTGGAGGAGGAGAACGGCAAGCTGTACTTCGTTTACGAGGGCAACAAGCTGCTGGTTCCTGAGGAAAAGGCAAGCAACGAGGCGCTGAAGGAATACATCGGCAAGGAGATTGTTGCGGGTCTGCGTCCCGAGTGCATCCATGACGATGCGGCAAGCCTTGAGAAGTATCCCGATTCCACGCTGGAGGTCGATGTGGATGTCACCGAGCTGATGGGCGCGGAAATTTACCTCTACCTGCTGGTTGGAGAAGAGGGCAAGCTGACTGCGCGCGTTTCGTCCCGCTCCACCACGAGAGCAGGCGACAAGATCAAGATTGCTTTCGATATGACAAGACTGCATATCTTCGACAAGGACACCGAGCGTTGCATCGTTCACTGATTCCTGCCGAGCTCACCATACAAAAAGATGCCGACAAGCCGTCGGCATCTTTTTTGCTGTCTTTGAAAAATTCCGTTGACGGAGTACGCTGTCTCATATGATACAACCTGTCCGTGCAGGCGGGACGGGTTTCAAACATATGTTGAGAATTTTGCGCTTTCCGCTCCTTTTTGCAAAAATCCCACAGAAAAAAACGCTTTTTTTCGGAAAAACTATAGACTTTTTGTCGGTTATGTAGTATAATATATGTTGGTTGTGTAAAATTCCATATATCACAGGAGGCTTTGGAAGTTATGAAGAAGAAACTGACCACGGTTGCTTTTCGCGGAACGCCCGAGCAGGAAGCTGCTCTGCGCGCCGTGATTCGGAAGCACGCCGGGGAAAAGGGCGCTATGATGCCGATCCTTCAGGAGGCGCAGGAGATTTACGGATACCTGCCCGTTGAGGTCCAGCGCATCATCGCACTGGAAACGGGAGCTTCGCTGGAGGAAATCTTCGGCATCGCGTCGTTTTATGCGCAGTTCAAGCTCAATCCCGACGGACAGTACAGCATCGCGGTCTGTCTCGGTACCGCTTGCTATGTCAAGGGGTCGGGTGAAATCATTGAGGCAATCTCCGAACAGCTCGGTGTTCCGGTGGGAAGCACGTCTGCGGACGGCAAATATTCCATCGAAGCGACCCGTTGCATCGGTGCCTGCGGTCTGGCTCCCGTTCTTACCGTCAACGGTGAGGTTTACGGCAGACTGACAAAGGCTGATGTCCCCACCATTCTTGCGAAGTACATGGATTGAGGAGGAGAGAACCCAAGATGAAAATTACATCCGTTGCTGACCTTCAGGCAGCCTACGAATCCCTGAAGAACTCGGTTGCAATCCGTGAGGGCGTTCACGAAACGATTGACGGCTACCGCAAGCACATTCTGATTTGCGGCGGTACGGGCTGTACCTCGTCCGGCTCGCACGCTCTGCGCGAGAAGCTGGAGGAGGAGCTGGCGGCTCACGACCTCGAGAAGGATGTCAAGGTCGTAACCACGGGCTGCTTTGGTCTGTGCGCGCTGGGACCGATTATGATTGTTTACCCCGACGGCACCTTCTATTCCCGCGTGACACCCGACGATATCCCCGAGATTGTGGAGACGCACATTGTCGGCGGTACGCCCGTTGCGCGCTTTGAGTACCACGAAAAGAGCGGTGACCACCATGTGGTCAACTCTCTGGGCGAGATGACCTTCTACAAGAAGCAGCACCGCGTTGCCCTGCACAACTGCGGCGTGATTGACCCCGAGAACATCAACGATTACGTTGCCCGCCGCGGCTATCAGGCATTGGCAAAGGTTCTGACCTCCATGTCCCGCGAGGATGTGGTGCAGACCATGCTGGATTCCGGACTGCGCGGACGCGGAGGCGCAGGCTTCCCGACGGGTCTGAAGTGGAAGTTCGCAATGGGCTCCACGGGCAAGAAGTATGTCTGCTGTAACGCCGACGAGGGTGACCCCGGGGCGTTCATGGACCGTTCGGTTCTGGAGGGCGACCCGCACTCGGTTCTGGAAGCGATGGCGATTGCGGGCTATGCAATCGGCTCCGATGAGGGGTACATCTACGTCCGTGCGGAGTACCCGATTGCCATTCACCGTCTGAAGATTGCAATCGAGCAGGCGCATGAAGCGGGACTGCTCGGCGAGAACATCTTCGGAACCGGCTTCAATTTCGATATCTCTCTGCGGTTCGGCGCTGGCGCATTCGTCTGCGGCGAGGAAACCGCGCTCATGACATCCATCGAGGGCAAGAGAGGCGAGCCGAGACCCCGTCCGCCGTTCCCCGCAATCAAGGGTCTGTTTGATAAGCCGACCATCCTGAACAACGTGGAGACTTACGCGAACGTCGCGCAAATCATCCTCAACGGTCCCGAATGGTTCGCGGGCATGGGCACCGAGAAGTCCAAGGGCACCAAGGTGTTCGCGCTCGGCGGCAAGATTACCAACACGGGTCTGGTTGAGGTCCCGATGGGAACCACGCTCCGCGAGGTCATCGAGGAAATCGGCGGCGGCATCCCGAACGGCAAGAAGTTCAAGGCGGCGCAGACCGGCGGACCCTCGGGCGGATGTATCCCCGCAAGCCTGATCGACACGCCGATTGACTACGACAACCTGATTGCCATCGGCTCCATGATGGGCTCGGGCGGACTGATTGTCATGGACGAGGACAACTGCATGGTGGATATCGCGCGGTTCTTCCTCGATTTCACGGTGGACGAGTCCTGCGGAAAGTGCACGCCCTGCCGCGTCGGTACCAGACGGTTGCTGGAGATTCTCGATAAGATTATCTCGGGCAAGGGCGAGATGGAGGACATCGAGCGCATGGAGGAGCTGGCGAACTACATCAAGTCCGCGTCTCTGTGCGGTCTGGGTCAGACGGCTCCGAACCCCGTGCTTTCCACCCTGCGTTACTTCAAGGACGAGTACATTGCGCACATTGTGGACAAGAAATGTCCCGCGGGCGTGTGCAAGAAGCTGCTTCGCTACAGCATCGACCGCGAGAAGTGCATCGGTTGCGGAATGTGCGCGCGCAGCTGCCCCGCAGGTGCAATCAATCGGACCGACTACACGGCTCCCGGGCACAAGTTGGCTTCGATGGAAATCGACACCGCAAAGTGCGTGAAGTGCGGCGCTTGTATGTCGACCTGTAAGTTCAAGGCTATTTCCAAGGGTTAAGAAGGGGGATTGTGGACATGGATATGATCAAAGTAAAAATCAACGGCAGGGAATATGCCGTCGAAAAAGGCGCCACGGTTCTCGAAGCCGCAAAAGCGGCGCATATCGACATTCCGACGCTGTGCTATCTGAAGGACATCAACGAAATCGGCGCTTGCCGACTCTGCTTGGTGGAGGTCTCCGAGCGCAGGGGTCCAGCAATGGGTCCGTTCCGCATGGTGACCGCCTGCGTTTACCCCTGCACGGACGGAATGGAAATCAAGACCAACACCCCGCGCATTGCCGAGTCCCGCCGCATGAATCTGGAGCTTCTGCTCTCCAACCATGAGAAGAACTGCCTCTCCTGCGTGCGCTCCACTAACTGCGAATTGCAGACGCTCTGCCGCGAATACGGCGTGGATTCGTCCCGCTTTGACGGTGTGGTCAACCACTATGAGGTGGACGCGAAGTCCCCGATTATCCGCGACAACAACAAGTGCATTCTTTGCCGCCGCTGTGTGGCAACCTGCTCCAAGGTGCAGGGCATTGGCGTTATCGGTGCGAACAACCGCGGCTTTGATACCTATATCGGCTCGGCGTTCGGAGAAGCGCTGGCGGATACCTCCTGCATCAATTGCGGACAGTGCATCGTTGCCTGCCCCGTGGGTGCGCTCTATGAGAGAGACGACACCGACGAGGTGTTTGAGGCGCTGGCAGACCCCGACAAGCACGTTCTGATTTGTGCCGCTCCATCGGTCCGCGCGCAGATTGGCGAATGCTTCGGCTACGAGCCAGGCACCGATACCGAGGGCAAGATGGTTGCCGCTCTGAAGGCGCTCGGCTTTGACGGCGTGTTCGATATGAACCTGACCGCCGACCTCACCATTGTGGAGGAGGCGACCGAGCTGCTCGGCAGAATCCAAAACAAGGGGGTCCTGCCGATGATTACCTCCTGCTCGCCCGGATGGATTAAGTTCTGCGAGCATTACTTCCCCGATTTCGTTGACAATCTGTCGACCTGCAAATCCCCGCAGCAGATGTTCGGTGCGGTCGTGAAGACCTACTACGCCGAAAAGATGGGCTGGGACCCCAAGGACATCTATATGGTGTCGGCAATCCCGTGCACCGCGAAGAAGTTCGAGGTCACAAGACCCGACGAGTGCGCGGCGGGACTTCCCGATGTGGATGTGGCAATCACAACCCGCGAGGTCGGTCGCATGATTCAGAAGGCGGGCATCAACTTCCGTGCGCTTGAGGACGAGAAGTTCGATGATCCGTTTGCAATCGGCTCGGGCGCGGGCGCAATCTTCGGCGCAACGGGCGGCGTGATGGAGGCGGCTCTGCGCTATGCGGCAGAGGTCATTCTCGGCAAGAAGCTGGAGAAGGTCGACTTCACCGAGGTGCGCGGAACCGAGGGCATCAAGCTCGCTTCCTACAAGCTGGGCGATATGGATGTCAAGGTTGCGGTTGCTTCGAGCACGGGCATGGCAAAGAAGCTGTTGAACATGATTCGGAACGGCGACGAGGCGGTCAAGGACGTCATCTTCATCGAGATTATGGGTTGCCCGGGCGGTTGCGTCAACGGCGGCGGACAGCCGATTCAGCCGGCAAAGGTTCGGATGAACACCGACCTGCGCGCGGTCCGTGCGGCGGTCCTGTACCGCGATGATGCAGAGGAGTCCCTGCGCAAATCGCAGGATAACCTCGCGGTGCAGACGCTCTACAAGGAGTTCTTCGGAGAGCCGAACAGCCACAAGGCACACGAAATTCTGCATACCTCGTACATCAAGCGCGGTCTGTAAGAAAAAAAGGCAACAGGCAGAGCCCAATTTGCTCTCTGCCTGTTGTCGCATTTCATGATTTTTCACGGCGTTTTATGCGCGGTTTTGTTTGAAACGACAAAAATGCAAAAAGACGCAAAAAATGATTGAAAAATCCTGAAAAATGTGATATCATTTAACTGTATCATTAGATGTCGCAGGGTGGTGTATCACCCGCAAACCTCTAATATGTATAAAAGATTTGGAGGGCTTTTATCATGGCTGAAGTAGTCACAATGTTCAGAAACAAGATGAACGGTTACAACAAAGAGGAGGTCAACCTCTATGTGAAGGACCGCGAGGAAAAGTTGCAGGAGAAGGATGCAACCATTACATCGCTCAACGAGCAGGTTGCAGAGCTGCAAAAGCAGCTGGCTGAGGCGCAGGAAGCCGCAAAGCTGGCGGCTAAGGCTCCCGCACCCGTACCCGCTGAGGATTCCGATCCCATTCTCGATGCGGAAATCGCAGAGAAGGCGGAGAAGTTCGACCTGCTGATGAAGCGCTGGGGCGATGAGGAAATGGGGCCCGCGATTGCAAAGAAGAAGGTCATTCTCGAAGAGGCTGAAAGAGCCGCGGACGTGTTCTACGAAAAGTCCGCAGAAAAGGTTGCCGCTTGCCTCGATGCGGATTTCGCAAAGCTGGCTGAGGCTCTGCGCGCCGACCTCGACGCTTACCTCTACAGCAAGTCGCTGGCGGGTCGCGTCAAGACCTGCGTGGATTACTCCAAGCGCATTTCCGCCAAGATTGCGGCGGGTCTGCACGCGCTGTTCCAGCTCCCGGGTAAGGTCTATAAGGCAACCTCCGAGAGAGTGAACGAGGCGACCGACCGCGCAAAGGCGATGGCGGCTACATACAAGGCACACAAGGCGGCTTCCAGAGCACAGTAATTGTCCTTTGGCGGTGACGCGGTAAATCCTGCGGTAGAAAGTGATGGTTTTCGGATGAATATCGGTGAGAAGATTCGATCCTTGCGGGTTGCAAAGCTGATGACGCAATCGGAGCTTGCCGGTAACAAAATCACCCGAAATATGCTGAGCTGTATTGAAAACGGCTCCGCGCAACCGTCCCTTTCTACCGTTGTTTATATTGCCGGACGGCTGAATGTGCCGGTCGGCTTTTTGCTCGCGGAGGAGGGGGACGAGATTGTTTATCAGAAGATGAACAGTCTTGCCAACATCAAGCGCGCATACAAGGCGGGGGACCTTGCGGGGTGCCGCTCGCTTTGCCTGTCCGCCTGTCCCGAGCCCGATGATGAGATTCGGCTCCTGCTTGCAACCTGCGATGCGGGAATTGCCTGCGAAGCCTTCCGCCACGGAAAATTGCGGCTTTGCTGTCGGTACTTCGACGAGGCGTTGCGGTATGCGGGCGAATGCCTTTATCCGCTTCCGCAAATCACGGCGCAGGCGGCGGTTTATTTCGGGTATATGGAGCGTCGGATTTCCCCGATGCTGTCCTCCGACGTGCTGGATGCGGACCGCTCTGCCGTGCTTCGGGACGAGGAGCCGTTCGCGCTCTATGCGCGGGCATTGGACGCTTTGGACGAAGGCGATGACGGACCTGCGGTCGCGTTTCTCGCGGGGACGGAGGTCGGTTCGCGCTTTTACGCGGAGCATCTGCGCGCGCGGTGTGAAATGGCGAAGGGCGGATATCGGGATGCGATGCCGATTCTTTTGCGGATGCTGAACGGCGAAGCGCCTTTGGACGAGGTGGGCTTATACGCGGTGCTGTGCGATTTGGAAATCTGCTGCCGTGAGACCGAGGATTTCAAGGGCGCTTACCGCTACACGAACGAAAAGGTACAGCTGTTGGAACAGCTCCTGAAGGAAAACTGATAGGGGATACGAAAAATCCGTAGCCGAGCGATGCTCGGCTACGGATTTTAAAACATCTTCTCAATATCCCCGCGTGTAAAGGTCTGCGTTTTGTCGCAGAAGCGGCAGTTGACGGTCAGAATGGGGGGCTTGCCCTCGGCAACCTGCTCGTCCAGCATTTTCAGAAGTTCGGGTTTTCCAAGCGTAATAAGCGCTCGGGACACGCGGTCGCGGTTGCAGGTGCAACGGTAGGCGACATCCAATTCGTCAAAAATGTCGTAGGGGATGTCACGCAGAGCAATATCGGCAATCGCTTGGTTGGTCATGCCCGCGTCAAACAGGGCGGAAACGTTGGAAAGGTCCCGCGCATTCCGCTCCAGAAGGTCAATGACGTGGTTGTCGGCAAAGGGGAGGAGTTGGACCAGAACGCCGCCCGCCGCACGGCAGGTCCCATCGGTCCCGATCAGCACGCCGAGGGCGCAGACCGTTGGAATCTGCTCGCTTTGCGCAAAGTATGCGGCAATGTCCTCCGCAATCTCGCCGCTGACCAGACGGACCGAACCGTTGTAGGGCTCGTCCCCGCCCATATCGCGCACGATGTTGAGCAATCCGTGACCGACCGCACCGCCGACATCCAGCTTGCCGTTTGCCTTCAGCGGCAGGTCCACCGCGGGATTCTGAATGTAGCCCCGCACGTTTCCGATGTAGTCGGAGACCGCAATGACCTTGCCCGCAGGACCGTCTCCGTCAAGCGTGACCGTGATGCTGTCGGTCTTTTCGCCGAGCATACAGCCCATGATGGAGGTACCCGTCAGCAGTCTGCCGAGCGTTGCCGATGCGGTGGGGGTGGTGTGGTGGTAACGAATCGCCTGATTGACGATTTCCGTGGAGTTGATGACATGAATCCGCGCACTGCCGTCTGCGGTCATGGCGCGGAGAATGGTTGATGACATATTCGGTTCCTCTTTTTTATTTGATGGCGCGCGCCGCGAAATACCAGCGCTCGGTCTGCTCGGTGGGGGCGGAGAAGCGGTAGTCGGAAAACAGTCCGAGCAGCTCCATGCCCGAAGCCGCGAGCGCCGAGCGGACCTCCTCTAAGTCGTAGCAACGCTCCTGCTGATGCTCGTCGGAGCGCAGATAGGAGCCGTCGGACTGCTCCTCGAAAATGGAGAGGTCAAAATCGCAGATGCGGGTCTTTTCGTCGTAGAAATTCTGCCATGCGCAGAAGATATCCGCCCCGCCGTCCTCCTCCGCGCGCTCCGCCTCCAGCACATAGGCATTGTTGCCGTAGACCGTGCGGAACTTGTGCGGCGTGTTCATGTCGAACAGGAACAGCCCGTTCGGGTCGAGGTAGTTGTGAACGGTCCGAAAGCAGGCGGCAAGGTCGCCGTCGCGCAACAGGTAGTTCAGGCTGTCCAGACAGCAGACGACCGCGCCGACCGTTCCGTACAGCTCAAATGACCGCATATCCTGCTCCAGAAACAGCGCACCCGAGCCCTCTGGCTTGGCGGCATAGGCGCGGGAGAGCATATCGGCGCTTCCGTCAACGCCGATCATGTCGTAGCCCCGACGCGAAAGCTCCAGCGTCATGCTTCCCGTTCCGCAGGCGAGGTCCAGAACCAGCTCGGGGCGGGCGGGGAGGTAGCGGTCAAAGCATTGCTCGATAAAATCCGCCCATGCGGTGTAGTCGATTTCCCGATTGAGCAGGTCGTACACCCCCGCGAGCGCGCGATATCCCTCGCAGCCGCTCATGAATCGGTAGACATACGGCGCTTTTCGCGGCGCTCTGCTTGGTCGAGGCGTTCAAGGACCGTCAGGTATCCGTCACTGCCGTATTTGAGACAGCGGTTGACACGGCTGATGGTTGCGGTGGAAAGCCCCGTTTTGGCAGCGATTTCGGAATAGATGCAGTTATCGGAGAGCATTCTCGCCGCCTGAAGCCTGCGGGACATTTCGGTCAGCTCCGAAACGGTGCACAGGTCCTCGAAAAAGGAAAGACATTCCTCGGGGGTCTGAAGGGTGAGGATGCCGCGGATCAGATATTCGATGTTTTGGTCCGGCTTGCGGTTACGCATGAGGGTGTTCCTTTCTTCTATTTATATTGTCTTTTTGTCAGCACTTAATATCATACCATAAAACAGGCAAAAAGTAAAGGGGAAATGAAAAACTTTTGCGGGATTTTTGCGGGAGGGGGAAAAAGAAAGACGCATGAAAAATGCAAAAAAAGGGGAAAAGGGCTTGACAAAACGCTTTCGTTAGGGTATAATATAGTAAATAGGCAAGGAGGGCATTCTTCTATGAGCAAAATTACAGAGCTTTTACATACCGGAGTGGGCGATCTGCTTATCAAGGTCAATAACCGTTTTGATTGGCTCGCCGAAAAAACAGGCTGGAATACCACGGTTTACTATATCGTGGCAATTGCGGTTGCAGTGGTCATCGGGCTGTGGGCAATGCGCCTGATCAAGCCGATCAGCGCCCTTGCAATCGGCGGCGTCGGCTATCTGGCGGGGACCGAGATTTACCGCCTGCTGGTCTCCAACATCGGATTTATGGAAAAGTGGCCCGATTGGGGAAAATACATCCTCGGCGGCGTTCTTGCAATCGTTCTGGCGGTCCTCGGCTGGAAGAAGTGCCTGCACGCGGTGCTGGTGCTTTACGCGATTGCGGGTTACTATTTCGCTTCCTACTATTTCGCAAACAATGTGTTGGTCGGGATTGCGGGCGCACTGCTCCTGACACTGCTGGCGGCTTTCGTGGTTCGGTTTGCCTTCATTCTGGCAACCAGCGCGGGGAGCGCGTACCTGTTCGTGCTGGCACTCGGCAAGCTGCTTCCCAAGGTGAGCTTCCTTCAGCTCGCGGGTGCGGACAGAACCGTTCCGCTCTGCGTGTTCGGAACCGTTGCCATCGTGCTGTTCCTGATTCAGTGCGAGACCACCAGAAGCTACGAGCTGGAATAACCCGATACAAAAGCTCCGACCGATGGAATCGGTCGGAGCTTTTGTCTACATCTTTCACATTTTTACATCTGCTTCCGCATTTTCTCCAATGCCGCCTTTTCCAGCCTTGAGACCTGCGCCTGTGAGATGCCGATTTCTCCCGCAATCTCCATCTGCGTTTTGTTGCGCCAGAAGCGGAGCTGAATGATATTCCGCTCGCGCGGGGTCAGGTGCTTCATCGCATCGCGCAGGACAATGTTCTCCAGCCACATGGCATCGCCGTCCGAGGAATCGGAAAGCTGATCCATCAGGTACAGCGCATCCCCGCCGTCATTGTAGACAGGCTCGTAAAGCGAGAGCGGCTCGATGATTGCCTCCATTGCGTTGAGGACCGCTTCCTTTTTCTCCCCGAGCCGTGCGGCGATTTCGTCCACTGTCGGCTCGCTCTCCTTCGCGGCAATCAGCTCCTCGCGGACCTGTAGGGCGCGGTAGGCAAGGTCGCGCGTGGAGCGGCTGATGCGGATGGCGTTGTTGTCCCGCAGATACCGTCTGATCTCTCCGATGATCATCGGGACCGCATAGGTCGAAAATTTGACGTCCAAATCCAGATTGAAGTTGTCGACCGCCTTAACCAGCCCGATGCACCCGACCTGAAACAGATCGTCCATGCTTTCCCGTCTGCCCGAGAAGCGCTGAACGATGGAAAGCACCAGACGCAGATTGCCCGATATCAGCTCCGAGCGCGCACGCTCGTCTCCCGAACGGGCGCGGAGCAGAAGGGAATGCTTTTCCTCGTCGGTCAGAACCTTGAGATGTGAGGTGTTGACACCGCAGATTTCCACCCGATTTCGTTGCATGATAAACCTCGCTTGTGTGAGATACCTTGAGTATTGACGGTCGGGCGGGGCGATTATGCAGGAAAAAAGACCCAACAGCGTGACAAAAAGAAAGATTTTTGGTCAAACCTCTTGACACATTCCAAAAAGCATGGTATAATAATTGTAATCTTAGGGGACGGTCGCGCTTGGCGGTCCCCGCGACAAAAACATCTGAATTGCGAGGTAGAAAATGAAACACACGAATCATTTCAAAAAAGGGTTTACCGCTGTTGAGCTTTTCTTTGTCATTGTGGTGATCGTTGCGCTTGCCGCGTTTCTGATTCCTCATTTCATGAACCTGAAAAACGTGAAGAATGAGACCGCCGCCATGCAGGACGCCGCAAACGTCCTCAGCCGCGACCTGATTCATGCGGGCGGTGCGCTGACCAACATGGATGACGTGATTGTGGAGAAGGGCGAGGAAGGCAAGCAGTATTACATTTCCTACACCTACACGCTGAAGGAAGGCGAAAAAACGGTTGACAATTCCTACACGACCGCGGACGGTGTTACCTACACCAAAGCAACCGAGGGAACGGTTGGAACCCAATACTACGTGATTGAAGCCTTCAACGGCACCTATGATGCCGAGACCGACGGATACACCGTGAGCATTGTGAAGTCGGGCAAGACCTACACCTGCGTGTTCGAGAAGAACGAGTGGACCGTTAAGGCGAAATAAAAACAGATGACCGAAGCACTCGGCGCCGTTAGGGTGTCGGGTGCTTTTCTTCGGAGGTGCAAAATGTTGGAGGCAATGCGGATATCGCTGACCGACCCCGATGTGTTCGCGGTTACGGTATTTCTGGCGGGACTCATCGGGGTGTGCGTGGGGAGCTTTCTCAACGTGGTCATCTACCGCCTGCCGCGCGGGATGAGCCTTGCCATGCCGCCCTCGCACTGCCCGTCCTGCAATCGCAGACTGCGGTGGTTTGAGAATATCCCGATTCTGTCCTATCTTTTTCTGCGGGGACGGTGCAGGACCTGCCGCGCACGCATTTCTCCGCGCTATACCGTGGTCGAAGCGGCAAACGGCGCGCTTTGGGTGGCGGCGGTGTTCGTGTGGCGGAGCAATATCCTGATGGCAGTTGTTGCGGCGCTTGCCGTGTCGCTGTGCCTCTGCGTGTGCTTCATTGATTGGGAGCAGGGCTTCATTCCCGACCGCTTTCAGGTCCTGCTCGCTCTGCTTGCGATTCCCGCAACGCTTTTGGACGGCTACGATGGCTGGGTCTCCCATGTCATCGGCGGTGCGGCGGGCGGCGCGGTACTCGCGCTGGTCGGCTTTCTGGTGTCAAAGAAGCTCGGGCGGGAAGCGCTCGGCTGGGGAGACGTGAAATTTGTTGCGGTCAGCGGGGCGTTCCTTGACTGGAAGCGGCTGTTGCTGATGCTTCTGCTCGCATCGGTTGGCGGGTGCCTTTGGTCCCTGCTTCGGCGGAAGCGGGAGAAGCAAAAAACGGTTGCCTTCGGTCCGTTCCTGACCCTCGGCTTTACGGTCGCGCTGTTTGCAGGGGAGAAAATCATTCGAGCCTACCTGTCGCTGTTTGCGGGGTAACGGCAAAAGACGAAAGAAAATTTTCCGAACCCCTTGACAAAGCGCGCGATTTGTGGTACAATAAAGACAACATGATAAGGGTACCGATTGTGACGGGGCAGACGGTCGTCGGAAGCGGGAGCCCGAGCGGGGCATTTTGTGCCCGTTTCTTTCCGTATCCAACCTGCCCCCATCGGGCAGGCTTTTTTACCCTATGGAAAGGAGAACCAAGCATGACGATTCGCACCGACCGATTCGGAAATCCCGCAGTTCGTTCCGTGCTGGAACTGTTTGCCAAAGGCGACGGTCTTGTTCCCGTCTTTTCCGATTCCTATTTGATTTGTCCGGCTTTCTGTGACGTTCACGTTCACATGAGAGAGCCGGGCTTTTCTTATAAGGAGACCATCGGAAGCGGGAGCCTTGCGGGGGCACGTGGCGGGTACACGGCGCTATGCGCCATGCCGAACCTTGCCCCCGTTCCCGATACGCCCGAAACGCTTGCCGCCGAGGAGAAGATTATCCGCCGCGACGCGGTGATACGGGTCCTGCCCTACGGCGCGATTACGATGGGCGAGGAGGGAAAACGGCTCTCGGACATGGAAGGCATGGCACCGCACGTCTGCGCGTTTTCGGATGACGGGCGCGGGGTGCAGGACGCGGGGCTGATGCGGGAAGCGATGACGCGGGCGCGGGCGCTCGGCAAAATCATTGCGGCACACTGCGAGGACAAAACGCTGTTGAATGGCGGGTACATCCATGACGGGGACTACGCGCGGGCGCACGGGCATCGCGGGATATCCTCGGCAAGCGAATACAAGCAGGTGGAGCGCGACCTGCTTCTGGCGGAGGAAACGGGCGTTGCCTATCACGTCTGCCACGTCTCGACCAAAGAGAGTGTGGAGCTGATCCGACAGGCGAAGCGGTCGGGGGTGAACGTGACCTGCGAGACCGCGCCGCACTATTTGGTGCTGACCGACCGCGACCTTGAGGAGGACGGGCGCTTCAAAATGAATCCGCCTCTGCGGAGTGAAGCGGACCGCGAGGCACTGCTGGAGGGCATTGCGGACGGGACAATCGACATGATTGCAACCGACCACGCGCCGCACAGCGCCGAGGAAAAGGCGCGCGGACTGCGGGACAGTCTGTTCGGCATCACGGGGCTGGAAACGGCGTTTGCGGTTCTGTATACGAAGCTGGTTCTGGGCGGGATGCTGACACTTAAGCAGCTGACCGACCTGCTCGGCACCAATCCGCGGCGGCGGTTCGGCATTCCGACCTGCGGAGAGGAGTATGCCGTGTTTGAGCTGGCAAGCCCCTACACGGTCGACCCCGCGCGCTTTGTATCAATGGGAAAAAGCACACCGTTCGCGGGTTGGACGGTGAGAGGAAAATGCGTGGCAACGGTCACGGGAGGGAAAACGGTATGGCAAGAGCTTGGGACGGAAAACTGATTCTGGAGGATGGGAGCGAGTACTACGGGTACCGCTTCGGCGCAGAGGGCGAGCGCGTTTGCGAGGTGGTGTTCAACACCTCGATGGTCGGCTATCAGGAGATTGTCTCCGACCCGTCCTACACCGATCAGGCGGTGGTGATGACCTACCCGCTGATTGGGAACTACGGGGTCAATGACGAGGACAACGAAACGCGGCACCCGAGTGTGAGCGCGCTTCTGGTTGGGGAGTGCAACGAGGAGCCCTCCAACTTCCGCAGTGCGCGGAGCCTTTCGGACCGGATGCGGTCCTGCGGCGTTGCGGGGCTGGAGGGGCTTGACACCCGCCGCCTGACGGGAAGCATCCGCGACAAGGGAAGTCGGCTGGGGCTTCTGACCTCCGCCGATACGCCGACCGATGAGGGCGTGCGGCGAATCGCCGCATATCGCGTCCCGCACGATGCGGTGGCGCGGGTGTCAACCAAAAAGGTGCGCTTCTCGCCCGCCATCGGGAAAACGGTCTGCCGCGTGGCGGCAATCGACTGCGGAATGAAGGAAAATATCGTGCGGTCGCTCAACCGCCGCGGGTGCGATGTAACGGTGTTCCCGTTCGACACACCCGCAGAGGAGCTTGAGCGGATGAATCCCGATGGGCTCTTCCTTTCCAACGGACCCGGGGACCCGCAGGATGTCACGCCCGTGATCGGTCTGGTGCGCGAGCTGCGCGGGAAGCTGCCGATTTTCGGAATCTGCCTCGGGCACCAGATGATTGCGCTTGCCTACGGTGCCGAGACCTACAAGCTGAAATTCGGTCATCGCGGCGGAAACCACCCCGTGAAGAATCTTCTGAACGGGCGGGTGGAAATCACCTCGCAGAACCACAGCTACGCGGTGCGGGAAGCATCGGTTGCGGGAACGGGGTTGGAGGTTACGCACGTTAACCTGCTGGACGGGAGCGTGGAGGGCTTGCGGTGCGAGCGGGACTGCGTGTTCTCGGTGCAGTACCACCCCGAGAGCGCCCCGGGACCCGAGGACAGCGGGTATCTGTTCGATCTGTTCACGGAAAACATGAAACGCTTTGGAGGAAACCGAAATGCCTAAAAGACGTGATCTGAAAAAAGTGATGGTCATCGGAAGCGGACCGATTGTCATCGGTCAGGCGGCGGAGTTCGACTACGCGGGAACGCAGGCGTGTCTGGCATTGCGCGAGGAGGGCTACGAGGTGGTGCTCTGCAACTCCAACCCCGCAACCATCATGACCGACACCGGAATTGCGGATAAGGTCTACATGGAGCCGCTGACGCTGGAATACGTGGCGAAAATCATCCGCTACGAACGCCCCGACGCAATTATCCCCGGGCTTGGCGGTCAGACGGGACTGAATCTTGCAATCCAGCTGGAGAAAAAAGGCGTTTTGCGGGAATGCGGGACCGAATTGCTCGGAACCAAGAGTGCGAGCATCGAGCGCGCCGAGGACCGCGAGCTGTTCAAGCAGCTGTGCGAGGAAATCGGCGAGCCTGTCTGCCCCTCGGAGATTGCGAAAACAGTAGAGGACGGACTGGCGGCGGCGGAGCGGATAGGATACCCCGTGGTCCTGCGCCCTGCATTCACGCTCGGCGGAACGGGCGGCGGCTTTGCCGCAAACGAGGAGGAATTCCGCATTCTGATGGCGGGCGCGTTGGAGCTGTCCCCCGTGCATGAGGTGCTGGTGGAAAAGAGCGTCAAGGGCTATAAGGAAATCGAATACGAGGTCATGCGCGATGCGAACGACACCGCGATTGTGGTTTGCAACATGGAGAATCTCGACCCCGTCGGGGTCCACACGGGGGATTCGGTTGTGGTCTGCCCGAGCCAGACCCTGACCAACCGCGAATACCAGATGCTCCGCAACAGTGCGCTGAAGCTGATCCGAAGCCTTGAGATTGAGGGCGGCTGTAACGTGCAGTTCGCGCTGGACCCCGATTCCTTCCAATACTATGTGATTGAGGTCAACCCGCGGGTGTCGCGGTCCTCGGCACTGGCGAGCAAGGCGAGCGGCTTCCCGATTGCGCGGGTGTCGGCAAAAATTGCGGTCGGACTGCGGCTGGATGAGATTATGCTGCCCAACACGCCCGCATCGTTTGAGCCTGCACTCGACTATGTGGTGACGAAAATGCCGCGCTTCCCGTTTGACAAATTCGCCAGCGCCTCCAATCGGCTTTCCACGCAGATGAAGGCAACGGGCGAGGTCATGAGCGTTGGTCGGACGCTGGAGGAAAGCCTGCTCAAGGCGGTGCGGTCGCTGGAAATCGGCGCGTACCATCTCTTCTCCTCCAAAGCCGAGGGAATGACCGACGGCGAGCTGTGGGACTATATCGCCAATGCAACCGATGACCGCCTCTTCATGCTTGCCGAGCTGTTGCGGCGCGGGGCGGAGGTCGATGCACTGTTTGAGGCAACCAAGATTGACCGATTCTTCCTGCGGAAGCTCAAGCACATTGTCAAGCTGGAAACCGCGCTTGCGGCGGCGCCGAACGACCTCTCGGAGCTGGCGGAATGCAAGAAATACGGCTTTTCGGACCGCGCGGTTGCAAGGCTGTGGGGCATGACCGAGAAGGAGGTCTGCCGCATCCGCAAGGACGCGGGCATCGTTCCCGTATTCAAGGCGATTGACTCCTGCGCCTCGGAGTTTGACGCGTATATTCCGTACTACTACTCCACCTATGCCGAGGAGAACGAAGCGCGGCGGGATACGGGAAAGCCGAAAATCGTGGTACTCGGCGCGGGACCCATCCGCATCGGGCAGGGCGTGGAGTTCGACTATTCCACGGTGCACGCGGTGCAGACCATCAAAAAATCGGGCTACGAGGCAATTATCATCAACAACAACCCCGAAACGGTCTCCACCGACTACACCACCTCGGATAAGCTCTATTTCGAGCCGCTGACCGCCGAGGACGTGATGCACATCATCGAGCTGGAAAAGCCCGAGGGCGTGATTGCTTCTCTTGGCGGGCAGACCGCAATCAACCTTGCCGAGAAGCTGGCGGCGCGCGGTGTGAAGATTATCGGGACCGACTGCGAGGCGATTGAGCGCGCGGAGGACCGCGACGTGTTCGAGCGCCTGCTTGCCGACCTCGGAATCCCCGAGCCGAAGGGACGCGCGGTAACCAACGTGGAGGACGGCGTGAAGGCGGCGGCGGAAATCGGCTATCCCGTGCTGGTGCGCCCGTCGTTCGTGCTGGGCGGCAGAGCCATGCGGATTGTGGCGGACGAAGCGGGCTTGCGGCACTATCTGCAAAGCGCCGTGGAGGTCGACCGCGACCGCCCCGTGCTGGTGGACCGCTACATTGTGGGAAAAGAGGTGGAGGTGGATGCTATCTGCGACGGGCGGGATGTGTTCGTCCCGGGCATTATGGAGCTGGTTGAGCGGACGGGCATTCACAGCGGCGACAGCATCAGCGTTTACCCGCCGTTCAGCATCTCGGACCGCGTCAAGGGCGTGATTCTGCAATACACCAAGCGGTTGGGGCTTGCCATCGGGATTGTGGGACTGTTCAACATTCAGTTCATCGTGGACCGCAACGATGAGGTGTTCATCATTGAGGTCAACCCGCGCTCGAGCCGCACCGTGCCGTTCCTCTCCAAAGCAACGGGCTACAGCCTTGCGGATATCGCAACCGAGGTCATTCTCGGCAAGTCGTTGAAGGAGCAGGGCATCTTCGACCTTTACGCGCCCGAAAAGAAGCGGCATTATGTTAAGGTCCCTGTGTTCTCCTTCAGCAAAATTACGGGTGTGGACGCATCGCTTTCGCCCGAGATGAAGTCCACGGGTGAGGCAATCGGCTACGATGATAAGCTCAACCGCGCGCTTTACAAGGCGTTGCAGGCATCGGGCATGAAGCTGCACAACTACGGAACGGTGTTTGTCACCGTCTGCGACCGCGACAAGGAGGAAGCGCTCCCGCTGGTGCGCAGGTTCTATAACCTCGGCTTCAACATTGAGGCAACCGAGGGGACCGCGCGCTTCCTCAAGGAGAACGGCATCCGCACGCGGATTCTCGGCAAGCTCGGCGAGGGGTCGCACGAC
>ERZ808252.1403-NODE-1403-length-17718-cov-3.038046_pt1 | contig 17718 bp, 16 predicted proteins | sample MGYA00521242_ERZ808252 | MGnify/ENA primary metagenome ERZ808252 (study PRJEB31516, sample SAMN03275581) | gut metagenome | biome: mammalia-associated habitat; material: feces | host: Papio cynocephalus | place: Kenya | collected 2012-08-07 ...
GCTGCGCACGGGTCCGCGGGCGGTGGGAATGATGCAATAGGAACAGTAGCGGTCGCAGCCGTCCTGAATTTTCACAAAGGCACGCGTGCGCTCCAGAAACCGATCGGCGCGCATCGGTTCAAAGGCTTCTTTCGGACGGTGCGGCGTGATGTCCACGATTTTTTTGCCGTCCACCAAAAACTGCTTCACGGCGCCGATCAGTCCGGCACGGTTGTACGAACCGGTCACAATGTCCACATCTGCCAACGCGGCGGCGTCCTGCGGGTATGCCTGCGGGAAACAGCCGGTCAGCGCGATGATCGCCGCGGAATTGAGCTTTTTGAAACGGTGAAGCATCTGGCGCGTCTTTTTGTCGCCGGTTGCCGTCACCGTGCAGGAATTGATGATATATACGTCTGCGGGTTCCGAACAGTCCACTATGTCAAATCCGTGTTCCAGAAACTGCTGTTCCAGAATCTGCGTTTCGTACTGGTTGACTTTGCACCCGAGCGTAAAGAAAGCAACTCGCATAAAAAAATCCTTCCCGAAAAGATACTTCTATTATAATAAATTTTTCATAAAAATGCAATTAGCAGTTGACTAAAACTTCGGAAAATGGTATGATATTTTCAAAGATTGGAATCGGAGGGTGAACCTATGAAAGAATTAACAATCAAGTTTGATACGATCAACGATGTCAAAGCGTTTGTCAACAGCGTTTCCAAGTATGATTTTGAAGTCGATCTGGTTTCCGGACGCTATGCCGTGGATGCCAAGTCCATTATGGGTATTTTCAGCTTGGATCTGTCGAAGGAAATCCAAATGAAGGTGTATTCGGACGACTGCGCCGATTTCCTGAAAGAAATCAATCCGTATATTGTAAAATGAGTGAGCGGGATGCGCCTTTCGGCACATCCCGTTTTGCATACCCGACGTCGGACGCCTCATATATATGAGACAAAGAAAGGGGTACGGGTATGAAAAGAAAACAGGTGTGGGCTTTTTTTCTGGCGGTGCTTCTGGCATTGCCATGCGGCGTGTCGGCATCGTATGCGGACAACGATCCGGGAAAGGTGGACGCATTGACGGCGGCGGGCGTGATGATCGAGGATATCGACAGCGCGCTGGTCGATGCCGACCCGACGACGCTGGAAATCAAAGCGAAATCGTATCTGCTGATGGAGGCGTCGAGCGGGAAGGTGTTGGCGGAAAAGAACGCCGACGAACCGATGCAGCCGGCGTCGATCACCAAAATCATGTCGCTTCTGCTCACGATGGAGGCACTGGACGAGGGAAAAATTCATCTGGATGATACCGTGACCTGCTCGGAGCACGCCAACTCCATGGGCGGATCGCAGATCTGGCTGAAGGTCGGCGAAACGATGACGGTGAACGAACTGTTGAAAGCAGCGGCAATTTCCAGCGCCAACGATGCTACTGTGGCGTTGGCGGAGCACGTGGCGGGAAGCGAAGAGGGATTTGTCCGACTGATGAACGAGCGGGCAAAGGAGCTCGGAATGGAAAACACGACGTTTGTCAACTGCACGGGCTTTGACGATCCGAACCATCGCACAAGCGCACGGGATATTGCACTGATGTCACGCGAGCTGCTGAAGCACGAGAAAATCTTTGATTATACGACCGTGTGGATGGACAGTCTGCGTGACGGGGAAACGCAGCTGGTCAATACGAATAAACTGATTCGGTTTTATAAAGGCGCCAACGGACTGAAAACGGGAACGACCGACGGCGCGGGATATTGCCTTGCCGCCGCTGCGAAACGTGACGGAATGCAGCTGATTGCCGTCAATCTCGGAAGCACCACAACGGATGACCGTTTTTTCTCCGCAAGGAAGCTGCTGGATTACGGATTTGCCAATTATGAAATCACGCAGCCTGAGCTTTCCGAGCTGTCCCCCGTGAAGGTAACGCACGGAACCGCCCCGGAGGTGTCGTCGGTTTGCCGTGCGGACAGTATTCTGCTGGAAAAAGGACAAAAATCACAGATCAAGCAGGAGGTGCAGCTGGCGGAGAGCCTGGAAGCACCGGTAGCGGAGGGCGACGTCATCGGAAAGGTGATTCTGAAAATCGGCGAGGAGACCGTCGGAGAATGTCCGATCACGGCAGGCGAAACGGTGGAAAAACGCACGTTTTTGATCTGCCTGCGGGATTTTTTGTCGATCCTCACGCAAATGAAATAGAAATTTGTCGATTTTCATGTAAGTTTGTGGTTTGGGACTTGAAAAACACGCGGTTTTCGTGTATGATAAAGGTATCACAACAAAGGAATGATAAAACATGGGACTGAAATTGAATACAAAGCATTTGGAAGGATTTATTTCCGACCATGAGTATACCGGGATCGAAACTCAGGTGTACGACGCAGCAAAACGTCTGGAGGAAAAAAGCGGACTGGGAAACGATTTTCTCGGCTGGGTGGATCTCCCGACAAATTACGATAAAGACGAGTTTGCGCGGATTCGGAAAGCGGCGGAAAAGATCAAGAAAAACACCGATGTGTTCGTGGTCATCGGCATCGGCGGATCGTACCTCGGCGCACGTGCGGCAATCGAACTGCTAACCTCTCCGCTGTATAATAATCTGAAAAAGGACACCCCAGATATTTATTTCGTGGGCAACGGCATCAGCGCCACGCACCTCAATGAAGTGCTGGAAATCTGCGAGGGCCGCGACGTGTCGGTGAACATCATTTCCAAATCCGGTACGACGACCGAACCGGCACTGGCGTTCCGCGTGTTCCGCGAACTGCTGGAAAAGAAATACGGAAAAGAAGGCGCGCGTGAGCGTATTTTCGCCACCACCGATAAAGCCAAGGGAACGCTGAAGGAACTGTCCGACCGCGAAGGCTATGAGACGTTTGTCGTTCCGGACGATGTCGGCGGAAGATATTCCGTGCTGACGGCAGTGGGTCTGCTGCCGATCGCCGTGGCGGGTATCGATATCGAGAAGATCATGAAGGGCGCACAGGAAGCGCAAAAAGCGCTGACGGTCTGCGACCTGGAGAAAAACGATTGCTATAAATATGCGGCAATCCGCAATATTCTGTATCGGAAGGGCAAATCCGTGGAAATGCTGGTCAGCTATGAACCTGCGTTCACGATGATGGCAGAGTGGTTCAAACAATTGTTCGGCGAAAGCGAAGGAAAAGACAACAAAGGACTGTTCCCGGCGGCGGCGGTGTTCTCCACCGATCTTCATTCGATGGGACAGTTTGTCCAAGATGGCGCACGGGTGATGTTTGAGACGGTGGTCAATATCAAGACCCCCAAGCACGACCTGTTCATCAAGCCCGATCCGGATAACTTCGACGGACTGAACTTCCTTTCCAACCAGAATATGTCGGTCGTCAATCAGAAGGCGTTCGGCGGAACGGTGCTGGCACATACCGAAGGCGGCGTGCCGAACGTGATTCTGGAAGTAGAGAAGATGGACGAGGAAGAATTCGGCTATATGGTCTACTTCTTTGAAAAAGCGTGCGCTATCTCCGGATATCTTCTGGGCGTCAATCCCTTTAACCAGCCGGGCGTGGAGAGCTATAAGAAAAATATGTTCGCGCTGCTCGGAAAACCGGGATATGAGAAGGAAAAAGCAGCTTTGGAAGCAAAGCTCGGCTGAGACTTTAAGTGCCATGTGCATTTAAATAAAAACAGGGAAACCTGCAAGGAGGAACAAGTATGATTAAACTTATCGTAGGCAAAAAAGGCTCCGGAAAAACAAAGATTCTGGTGGATAGAATCAATGAGGCAGCCCGTACCACGAAAGGTAGCGTCGTTTGCATTGAAAAACAGCTCCAGTTGACCTATAATATCGATCATTCCGTCCGACTGATCGATGTCGATCTTTATAATATTGAGGGATACGACGCCTTTTACGGCATGATTACCGGTGTGCTTGCAGGCAATTACGATATCACGGATCTGTTCATCGACGGCACGCTGCGTATCGGCGGCAGAAACACCGACGAGCTGGCGGCAATGATCGAGAAGATCGAGGCGCTGGAAGCGGCGAAGGATGTCAATATTGTGTTCACGGTTTCGTGCGACAAATCCGAGCTGAACGGCAAATTGCAGGGCTTGGCGGAATAAGAAAATTTTACATCCAAAGTAACACCCCCGCCCGATGCGGACTCATTCAGAGTCCGCATCGGGCGGGGGTCGTCATTTAATGAATCCGGCTTCTGCCGACAGAGGCAAAGCCCTTCATGAAAAAGGCAATGACCGCACAAAAAAAGCGCCGCTTCACGCGGCGCTTTTTGTAATTTTCCGGAGCATACGGACGGCGGTTTTTGCGTATATATGGGTACAGAACGCAAAGAAGAAAGGGCTGATATCATGAACGAACGAGAAGATCTGTCCCGTTTGTCGGGAGAATTGTGGAAAAAGATGGTCGAACGTTATCGCAATGATATGATGCGTATGGCGGAGAAGAAAACTCCGGAGCCTCCGACGGCGGCTGTGCAGCAGACGCCGCAGGATGCGGAAGTGTCCGCGCGGACAGAGGACGCAGCGCCTGCCGTGCAGACCGTGCGGGAAACAGCGGACGCCGTTCCCGCACAGACACCGCCGACTTTGGCGGAGGACGCCGTTCCCGCACAAGCACCGATGTCGTCGGAAGAAGATGCCGTCCCTGCAAATGCACCGTCGGAATCCGCGGCGACGCCTTCGGAAGAGGAAGGCGAGGAAAACGAAAAAATCCGCGAAGAGCAGGAGCTGCTGCAGCTGTACGAACGCACCCGCGCGGCAAGAGAAGAAATTGCCGAACTGGAGCGCCGCAAGGCTCAGCTGGACCATGAGATCGGCGAACGGGAGAGAAAACTGACAACGGAAACCGAGCAGAGGGAGGAAATACCCACGCCGGCGGAATCCGAGCCGCCGACCCCTGCCGATCCGACGAAGGAAACGCCGTCGGAGGATGCGGCGCGAATCGAGTCCCGTCAACCGGTGCAGCCGTTGGAAAGAACCCGTACAGGGGAGAAAACCGTGCCGCGAAATCCGTACGATTTTTCGGATTACACCGGCACCGCACGTCTGATTGTCCAAGTGTTCCTGGCACGCCAGGCACTGCCGCTTGAGAACGCCTCGGTCACGGTGTCCGAACAGGTGAACGCCGACGGTGCGGAAAAAGTTCTTTCCGTTCAGCAGACCGACGAAAACGGAAAAACCCAGCCGATCGAACTGCCTGCCCCGCCGGAATACAAGTCCGAAAAGCCGGGGTTCAGCGACCCGTTTGCGCGGTATAATGTGCTGGTGCAGAAAAAAGGATATTACACACAAAAGGTGATCGGCGTGACGCTGTTTGCGGGAATCACTTCGATTGTTCCTGTCAATATCGAGCCGCTTCCGCGCGGAGATCAGAGCGGGGAAGAAATGTTTGTGGTCGGCGATTACGACCTGTAAGGAGGAACATTATGCCGGTTGTTATTCCGCAGTATATTACCGTGCATCTGGGAACGCCGTCGTCCAATGCCAGAAATGTGACGGTCACATTCCCGGATTATATCAAAAATGTTGCGAGCAGCGAAATTTATCCCACTTGGCCCGAAAACGCCCTGCGTGCCAATATTTATGCGCAGATTTCTTTTGCGCTCAACCGTGTGTATACGGAATGGTACCGCAGCCGCGGGTATAATTTCGATATCACGAGCAGCACCTCCTATGACCAGTCCTTCCGCAACGGGCGCGATATTTTCCAGAATGTGGCGAATATTGTGGACGATATCTTCAACAGTTATATCCGCCGCGTGGGTTCTTTTGAGCCGCTCTTTGCCCAGTACTGCAACGGTACGACCGTCACCTGCGGCGGGTTGTCGCAGTGGGGAACGGTTGATCTGGCAAACCGCGGGCTGTCCACCTATCAGATTCTGACATACTATTACGGAAGCGACATCGAGATCGTGCGCAATGTGCCGATTGAAAATATCGGGGAATCTTATCCGGGAGCTCCTTTGCGGCGGGGAAGCCGCGGCGGAGACGTGTCGAGGATTCAGGTCAAGCTCAACCGCATCTCTCAGAACTATCCGAGTATTCCGCGCATTTATACGGTAGACGGAATTTTCGGGCAGTATACGGAAAATGCCGTGCGCCGTTTTCAGCAAATTTTCAATCTGGGCGTGGACGGCATTGTCGGGCGGCAGACGTGGTACAAGATTTCTTATCTGTATGTTTCGGTCAAAAATCTGGCGGAGTTGGAAAGCGAGGGAGAGTCCCTGCTGGACATTCCGAAGAATTATGTGCGTGTCCTGCGGCGTGGCGACCGTGGGGACACGGTGAAAATTCTGCAATTTTTCCTGTCGTTTCTGGCGGATTATTATACGAGCATTCCTTTTGTCAGCATCGACGGAATTTTCGGTGCGGGAACGGAAAACGCCGTGCGTGCGGCACAGCGGCAGTTCGGATTGACGGTGGACGGCGTGGTCGGAAGGCGGACGTGGAACACACTGTATAACGCGTATCTTTCGGCGCGCGTCACGGCACCGCCCGTGTTTTCGGATGTGCCGATCATCCCCTATCCGGGGCGTGCGCTGCGGGAAGGCATGGTCGGGGAAGATGTGCGGCGTTTGCAGCAATATCTGAGCTATCTGGCAAATTTCTATCCGTCAATTCCGCGCTTGTCAACGGTGGGTGTGTTCGGAAACAGCACCACATCGGCGGTGCGGGAATTCCAGCGCCTGTTCGGATTGACGGTGGACGGCGTGGTCGGGCGTCAGACGTGGAATCGGATTATTCGGGAATATGAGTCGGTGTCTTCGGGCTCCCAGCGGCAGGCAGGGCAGTTTCCCGGTTATACGGTAGGGGAGGAAAATGTATGACATCAAGAGCTTTGGGACGTCCCGAAGAAACGCCGATCACCGATGTGCAGCGCTGGCTTTTGCGGCTTTCGACGGTGTATCCGGAGATTGAACAAATCGCCGTGGACGGCATTTACGACGCGGCAACCACCGAGGCGGTCACCGCATTTCAGAAACTCGGCAAGCTCCCGACAACGGGAACGGTGGACTATGCGACATGGGAGCTTCTCCACGCGATCTACCGCCTGGTGGTGGATTTGCAGGAGGAGACCGTGGAGGGCGTGTGGTTTCCGACGGATCACGTGGTGGAGCAGGAGGATTCGGAAACGGAGATGACGCATTATATTGCGCTGATGCTTAACCGCCTGAGCCAAAAATATGAAAATATGCCGTATGTGTCGTTGGGCGAGGCGTATTCGCAAAACGTCAAGAATGCGGTGAAGGAATTTCAGAAGGCGGCGGGACTCAAGGAAACGGGAAATGTGGACAAAACCACCTGGAATCTTCTGCAAAAAACCTTCACGGCATATACCGATCGGGAAACGGTTCCGCAAGAATGAAAATGGGCGCGCCCCGTCTTTTCAAAAGACGGGGCGCGCCGATTCTTTGGAAAAAAGAGGAAAATGAGGAATTTTATACCGAAAAACGCGAAAAAAGGCAGAAGAAAAATTGTGAAAATTATTGAAAAGGGCTTGAAATTTTCTGAAAAACCCTTATAATTATAGTATAAGCGGCAAAAAGTGGGGAAAGGTGGTGAAGATAATGCTGATCGGGGAGTATACTTCCACACTCGATGTGAAGGGAAGATTCAATTTTCCGTCCAAATTGCGGGACGACCTCGGCGAGAGCTTTATCATCACCAAGGGACTCGACGAATGCCTGTTTGTGTATTCCAAAGAAGAATGGCAGCGTCTGGAGGAAAAAATCCGTGAACTGCCGCTGTCGAAGGGCAGAACATTGCAACGTTTTCTGTTTGCCTCCGCGATGGAAGTGCAGGCGGACAAACAAGGACGCGTGCTTCTTTCTCAGCGCCTGCGCGAGTATGCGCATATCGAAAAGGACTTGGTCGTGATCGGCGCGTCCTATCGGGCGGAGATCTGGGATAAGGAGCGCTGGGAGACCGAGGGAGACAAGCTGTCCTCCGAGACGCTTGAAACCGCCATGGAAGAACTGGGATTCTAAGGGGACGCCATGGGAGAATTCAAACATATCTCGGTTTTGCTTCAAGAGAGCATCGATGCACTGAACATAAAACCCGACGGCATCTATGTGGACGGCACGGCGGGCGGCGCAGGACACAGCCGCGAAATTGCCAAACGGCTGACTTCGGGCAGACTTCTTGCTTTGGACAAGGATCCGCAGGCAGTTGCCGTTGCGACACAACGCCTGAAGGAATACCCCAATGCCACGGTGATTCACAGCGATTTTTCCCGCTTGTGCGAGGTTCTGGATGAGCAGAAGATCGACGGCGTGGACGGAATTTTGCTGGATTTGGGCGTGTCCTCTTATCAATTGGATGAGGCACAGCGCGGCTTTTCTTATCATGCGGACGCAAAACTGGATATGCGCATGAGCATGGAAGGCACCAGCGCGTATGATATTGTCAATAACTGCTCGGTGGACGAGCTGGCGCGGATTCTTCGGGAATACGGAGAAGAAAAATTTGCGTATAAAATCGCGTGTCAGATTGAAAAACACCGAAAAATTCAACCGATCGAAACCACAACCCAGTTGTCACAGATTATCAATCAGTCCTTTCCTCCGAAAATGCGGTGGGAAGGAAAAAATCCGTCCAAACGGAGCTTTCAGGCGATTCGCATTGCCGTCAATTCCGAGTTGGATTGTTTGTCTCAGGTGCTGGACACCGCATTTGACCGTCTGAACCCGGGCGGTCGCTTTGCCATTATCACCTTCCATTCGCTGGAAGACCGTATGGTGAAACAAAAATTTGCCGCGCTTGCCAAAGGCTGCATTTGCCCGCCGGATTTTCCGGTGTGCGTGTGCGGACACCATCCGCAGGGCGTGTTGAAAAAACCGATTGAACCTTCCGAAAAGGAACTTGAAGAAAATCCGAGAAGCCACAGTGCAAGACTTCGCGTGATCGAGAAACTGTAAAAAGAGGAGAACTGCTATGAGTCCGTCTTATGCTTCCAATGCTGCTTACGACCTTTCCCTGTTCGAGGAACAGGAAAAGCGACCGAAGCTTGAAGAGGTAAAGCTCCCGAAAAAACAGACGGTCCTGAACCTGTCGCCGATTAAACTGATCATGCTCGGACTGGTGCTGGTTGCGATGGCGGGCACGCTGCTGTATACACAGGTCGCGTTGTCCGAGGTCACGGCGCAGATCAATGCCGCCAATCGGGAACTGGAAGAACTGAATAATGAGCAGACGCGTCTGGAAATGGAACTCAACCGCAAGATGTCGATCGGCGCGATTGAAGAATACGCTACGCAAAACTTGAATATGAATAAAATCGAACAGTATCAGGTGGAACTGATCAGTATTGAGCAGCAGGACGAAGTGGCAGTCAATGTGCAGAAGGAAGAAAGCTTCGTCAAGAGCCTGTGGAACCGGATATTCGGCTGAACCGCTTCATAAAGCCCGAACAATCCGCATAATTATAAGAACGTCAGCGGCGGGGCAGTCTGCCTCGCCGCTTTTCCAAATCATCCGAAAGGAGAGGTCGCGTTGTCGGTGAAAGCTCCGAATCTGTCGATGCGTCGGCGGATTCAATTCATCAGTTTCGTCATGGTGTTTGTGATTACGGGCGTGCTGATTGCGCGTCTGGCGTATCTGAACCTGATTAACTACGAGGAATACAAGAAAAAAGCGTCCCAGCAGCAGTTCAAGGTCACGTCCATCGCGCCCAATCGCGGGACGATCTACGATTCGCTCGGCAACGAGCTTGCCAAAAGCGCCACGGTGTGGACGGTGTATCTCGTGCCGGTGAATATCAAGTCGGACGAGGCGGCAAAGACGATTGCACAGGGACTTTCGGAGATTCTCGGCGTGGATTACGACAAAATCTACGAGAAAGCAAAGAAGGAAAAGAGCTACTATCAGATTGTAAAAAAACGAATCGAGGATGAGGATGCCGACCGCGTGCGCCAGTTTATTCTGGACGAAAAAATCAAAGGCGGCATTAGCCTGGAGGAGGATACCAAACGGTATTACCCGTACGGGAAGCTGGCGTCCACCGTGCTGGGCTTTGTCGGCGAGGATAATACGGGTCTGAGCGGAATCGAGTCGTATTACAACAAGATCCTCAGCGGAACGCCCGGACGGATTGTTTCGGCGAAAAACGCATGGGGCAGCGATATGCCGTACAAATACGAGCAGATGTTTGAAGCCAAAAACGGCAACAGTCTGGTACTGACAATCAATTCGGTGATTCAGATGTTTGTGGAAAAGCACCTGGAAACCGCAGTCAAAGAGCATGACGTGCGCAACCGTGCGTTCTGCATTGTCATGGAAATCAAGACCGGACGCGTGCTTGCCATGTCTACCAAGGGCGATTACGATCCGAACGAACCGTTTGTAATCTATGATCCCAACGCGCAGAAACGGCTGGACGAACTGGAAAAAGGTTCGGACGAATATTATGCGCAGCTGAAAATCGAGCAGGAGCTGCAATGGCGGAATAAAGCGGTGTCCGATCCGTATGAACCGGGTTCGGTTTTCAAGATTATCACCGCTTCTTCGGCACTGGAAGAAAATGTGGTGACCGCCAATTCCACGTTCACCTGCAACGGATATATCAACGTGGCAGGCAATAATATCAAATGCTGGCGGTATCCGAGAAATCACGGCACGCAGACACTGGCGCAGACGCTTCAGAACTCCTGCAACCCGGCGTTCATCATGATCGGTCAGAAGCTGGGCGGCGCGCTGTTTTACAAGTATTTTGACAACTTCGGTCTGAACAAGAAAACGGGAATCGATATTCCCGGCGAGGCGGACAATTCGGGACTGGTGCACAGCCTGCACAGCCTGACGGAATTGGGCAGCGAGAGCTTGAGCTACCTGTCGTCCTCGGCGTTCGGACAGACGTTTAAGGTCACGCCGATTCAGCTTATCACGGCAATTTCCGGCATTCTCAACGGCGGAAATCTGATGAAGCCGTATATTGTGGAGCAGCAGCTGGATTCCGACGGAAATATCGTGGAGGTCACGTCTCCGCAGGTGGTGCGGCAGGTGGTTTCCGAGGATACCTCCAAACAAATGGCAAATTTCCTGGAACAGGTCGTTGAACTGGGAAGCGGACGCTATGCGAAGGTCAAGGGCTATCGCATCGGCGGAAAAACCGGTACGTCCGAGAAATTGGACAGCGGCGACAAGAGCGCCCGTATCTCGTCGTTTTTGGGCTTTGCGCCCGCAGACGATCCGCAGGTTGCCGTGCTGCTTGCACTGGACGAACCGCACAGCGACAGCGTGTACGGAAGCGTCATCGCCTCTCCTGTGGTCGGAAATATTCTGGCGGACATTCTGCCGTATCTCGGCATCGAGCCGCAGTATTCGGAGGACGAACTCAGTTCGATGGAAATGAGTGTGCCGTATCTTTTGGGAGAAAATCCGTATGAAGCGTCCAATACGCTGAAAAGTCAGGGCTTCGCGGTCAAAACGATCGGCGAAGGCGAAAAGGTGGTTAAACAGGTGCCCGGCGCGGGCGAACCGCTGATCAAGGGCGGCACGGTGGTGCTTTATACCGACGCTTCGGCGACGGAGGAAACCGTGACGGTGCCGAATGTGATCGGACTTTCGGGACAGCAGGCGAGCAAGGCACTGACCAACAAAAACCTCAATATCCGAATTTCGGGCATCGATATTTCACAGGGCAACACCAAGGCGGTGTCCCAGTCCATAGAAGCGGGCGAAAAAGTGGCGCCCGGTACGGTGATCACGGTGGAATTTGTGACCACGGACGAATTGCATTGATTTTGACGAAGAAAGGGTAGTATCATGCTTTTATCGGAACTGCTCCGCGAGGTAGAACACAGCACAACCGTGCAGGACTTTGAAGTCTCGGCACTGACGGGAGATTCCCGCGATGCGATGGTGGAAAACAGTGTGTTCGTGTGCATCAAAGGCTTCACGATCGACGGACACGAATTTGCCGAAGATGTGCTGAAAAAGGGCGCGCGCGCCGTGGTGGTCGAGCGCGATCTGGGGCTGAAAGAACAGATTCTGGTGAAAAACACGCGTTCTGCGTATGCCATGATGTGCAGCGCGTATTTCGGCTATCCTTCCCGCAAAATGAAGCTGATCGGCGTGACGGGAACCAACGGAAAAACGACCGTTACAGGCGTCGTGCGGGATATTCTGGAGTATAACGGACACAAAACGGGATTGATCGGCACGGTGGGCAATTTCATCGGCGATCTGTATATTCCCGCCAAACATACCACGCCCGACCCGATGGAGCTTCACGCGCTGTTTGCGCGGATGGTGCAGGCGGGGTGCGAATATGCGGTGATGGAGGTTTCCTCCCATGCGCTGGATCAGCATCGGCTGGACGGCTGCGTATTTGACGTAGCGGCGTTCACCAATCTGACGCAGGATCATCTGGATTATCATAAAACCATGGAAAACTATTTTGAAGCCAAAGCCCGCCTGTTTTCGCAGTGCAAAACCGCGATTATCAATTGGGATGACAGTTACGGACGGCGCCTGTGCGAGCGGCTGAAAGGCACGGATGTGAAGCTGCTGACCTTTTCCGCTGCCTGCGACGCGGCGGACTTCACGGCAAAAGACCCGCGCTATTTTGCGGACGGGGTGAAATTTGCCTTTGTGGGGAGGGAAGCCATTGAACGGATTTCCTTCAAAATGCCCGGACCGTTTTCCGTGTCCAACGCGATGACGGCGGTGACCACCGCGATGGCGGCGGGAATCGACCTTCCCGGATGTGCGGCGGGAATTGCCGCGTGCAAGGGCGTGCGCGGGAGAGCGGAAGTGCTGTACAGCGACGAAAATTACACTATTTTGTGCGATTACGCGCATACGCCCGACGGAATTCAGAAAATCTTACAGGCGTGCCGCAGCTTCTGCGGAAAACGGCGGCTGTGTATCCTGTTCGGATGCGCAGGAAACCGCGACGCGAAAAAACGTCCGATGATGACCGCGACGGCGGCGCAGAACGCGGATTTTGTGATTCTGACCTCCGACAACCCGCGGCGGGAGGATCCCGAAAAGATCATCCGGGACGCACTGCCGGGATTCAAGGAGTATAAAACGCCGTATGTCACCATTCCCGACCGTTTTTCGGCGATTGAATGGGCAATCGGGCATATGAAAAAAGGCGACCTGCTGGTGCTGGCGGGAAAAGGACATGAGGATTATCAGGTGTTGGATTTCGGAACGGTCTGCTTTGACGAACGGCAGATCGTGGAGCGGATCATCCGTGAACAGGGAATAGGAAGTGCAAAATAAATGGAACCGATGAAACTCAGCGAGGTGCTTGCCGCGGTGGGCGGGGAGTGCGAAAACTTTTGTGAAAAAACGGTGTCCGCAGTGACCACCGATTCAAGAAATGTTCCCGAAAACAGTTTGTTTCTTGCACTGAAGGGGGAAAATTTCGACGGCAACCGTTTTGTGGGTGAGGCGTTTGCCAAAGGCGCGTGCGCCTGCATTGCCGAAAAGGGCAATGTGCCGTTGTCCCCGTCACACGAAAACCTGATTCTCGTAGAACGCACGGATCGGGCGCTGCTTCAGCTGGCACGGGCTTATCGGGAAACCCTTCCCGCAAAAATCGTGGGCGTGACGGGCAGCGTGGGAAAAACCACGACCAAGGAAATGATCTGGGCGGTGCTGAGCGAGTCGTTTCGCACAAGAAAAACCGAAGGCAACCTCAACAATCAGATCGGACTTCCGAAAACGCTTCTCTCCCTGGATCGCACCTGCGAAGCGGCGGTCATTGAAATGGGCATGAGCGACCGCGGGGAGATTCACGCGCTGAGCGAGGCGACACAGCCGGATGCGGCGGTCATCACGATGATCGGCGTGTCGCATCTGGAAAACCTGAAAACGCGGGACAATATTCTGCTGCAAAGCTGGAGATTCTTGACGGACTCAAGCCCGGCGGAACGCTGATTCTCAACACCGACAACGATCTGCTTTCCACCGTGAAAGAGGTCGGTCATCCGATGATGCGCTACGGAATCGAACACGACGCAGACGTCCGCGGCAGGAATATCACCGAAGAAAACGGCGAAACACAGTTTGATATCGTGTTTGAAAATCACACGGTTCACGCAAAAATCCCGTGCATCGGCGTGCATAATGTCTATAATGCTTTGGCGGCGTTTTGTGTGGGAAAAGTGTTTGCAATGAGTGACGACGCCATTGTGCGCGGTCTTTCGCACTATGCGCCGAGCGGAATGCGCCAGAAAATCACCGAAGTGCGCGGCATTACGGTAGTGGAGGATTGCTATAACGCCAGCCCCGATTCCATGGAGGCGGCGATCAATACCCTGGCGACCATGTCCGGAAAGCGGATTGCCGTGCTGGGGGATATGCTGGAGCTGGGAAGCATCAGCAAGACCGCTCACTTCAATATCGGAAAGCTCTGCGCGCAGAAGAAAATCGACCTGCTGCTCTGCTACGGCGACGAAGCCCGCATGATGCAGCGCGGCTGTGAGGAAAACGGCGGCAAGGCGTTTTGGGTGGAGGATCGGGATGCGCTGGTGACGGCACTGCGCGGGCAGGCGTCGGCGGGCGATACCGTATGGTTCAAGGCAAGTCGCGGAATGAAGTTTGAAGAAATCATTGAAAAATTCAACGAGGAGAAATAAATCATGTCAAATTCGGCAATCATAGTGTCAGCCGTCGTTTCCTTTATGGTGACGGCGATTCTGGGCAAGTGGTTTATTCCGTATCTTCACAAAATCAAATACGGACAGAACATCATCGAAGAATACGGACCGACCTGGCACAAAAGCAAACAGGGCACACCGACCATGGGCGGATTTATGTTCATGATCGGCATGACTGCCGCATTGGCGGTGACGCTTGTGATGCACGCGCTGACAAAGGACGAAGCGATGCCGTTCATGACGCACCGCCTCACCCGCACGCTCATCACGGTGGTCATGGCGCTGGCATACGGTTTTCTCGGCTTTTTGGACGACTATATCAAGGTGGTCAAAAAGCGGAATATGGGGCTTACGTCGGGACAGAAGTTTGTCATGCAGCTGCTGATCGGTGCGCTGTATCTGGCGGGACTTTACGCGGCGGATCGTGCCTACGGCATGGTTTCCACTTCCCTGTACATTCCGTTTGCCGACGTTTCCTGGGAGCTTGGGTTCTTTTACTATCCGATTGCCCTGTTTTTGATTGTCGGCTTTGTCAATGCGGTCAATCTGACCGATGGGATTGACGGTCTGGCGTCGTCGGTGACATTTGTTGCCGCAATCGGACTGATCGTCATTTCCGGAATGGTCGGCGATGAAGAAACCGGCGTGCTTTCGTCGGCATTGGCGGGCGGCACGATGGGATTTCTGATCTGGAATTTTCACCCTGCGAAGGTGTTTATGGGCGATACCGGCTCGATGTTTTTGGGCGGTACGGTGGTGGGCATTTGCTTTTTGCTCGACAATCCGCTGCTGCTGATTCTGGTCGGTGTACTGTATCTGATTGAAACGCTCTCGGTGATGATTCAGGTCACTTATTATAAACTCACGAAAAAGCGTCTGTTCAAAATGACGCCGATTCATCATCATTTTGAAATGAGCGGATACAGCGAAGTGAAAATCGTTGTGCTGTTTTCCGCGGTGGCATTGGTCGGCGTGCTGCTGGCGATTCTGTCGGTCTGGCTGTCTTTGTAAACAAAAAACGAGGTGAACGGGTTGCAAAACGCAAAAACGGTGTCTTCCGCGGCACCGAAAGCCAAAAAAAAGCGCGGAGCCATGGATCTTCCGCTTTTGACACTCGTCATGGTGCTGCTGACACTGGGACTTGTGATGCTGTTTTCCGCAAGCTATGCCACGGCATACTATAACGAAGGCAGCAGCTTTGCGTTTATCAGCCGTCAGCTTCTCTGGGCGCTGATGGGCACGGTTGCCATGTTCGTCATTTCCAATATCGACTATCGGATTTTCCACCGTCTTGCGTTTCCGATTTTGATCGTTACCCTGATTCTGTTGGTCATCGTGCTGTTCATGCCGCCGATCAAAGGCTGCCGGCGATGGATATTCATCGGAAGCATTGCCAATGTGCAGCCGTCGGAAATCGCAAAATTTGCGGTCACGATCATGTTTGCACAGCTGGCGACCATGTTCGGCGATAAAATGAAAACCTTCCGCTGGGGCGTTCTCCCGTTTATGGGAATTTTGGGTGTGATCGGCGTGCTGATGATGCTGGAGCCGCATCTTTCGGGAACGATCATCATCATGTGCATCGGTCTGTCGATCATGCTGGTCGGCGGAACAAAACTGAAATGGTTTGTGTTCGGCGGCATTATGATTGCCGCGGCACTGGTGGTGGCAATCATGATCCCGGGCGTCATCGAATACGCCATGAGCCGCATCGAATTCTGGCTTCATCCGGAAAGCGATCCGCTCGGCAAGGGATTTCAGATTCTTCAGTCGCTCTATGCCATCGGTTCGGGCGGTCTGATGGGTCTCGGACTCGGCAATTCGCGGCAGAAATATATGTATCTTCCCGAATCGGAAAACGACTTTGTGTTTGCGATTGTTTGTGAGGAATTGGGCTTTGTGGGCGCGTCGATTATCATTATCCTGTTTGCGCTGCTCATCTGGCGAGGCTTTGTCATCGCCATGAAAGCCAAAGACAAATTCGGCTGCCTGATTGCCGTGGGACTGACGGTACAGGTCGGCTTGCAGGCGCTTTTGAATATCGCTGTGGTGACCAATACCATTCCGAATACCGGCATCAGCCTGCCGTTTTTCAGCTACGGTGGTTCGTCGTTGATGATGCTTTTGGCGCAGATGGGCGTGCTGCTGTCGATTTCGCGGCAGGCAAGCGTGGACAAAATGTAAAGAAGGGGTAAGGCGATGAGAGTTCTTCTGGCAGGCGGAGGCACGGCGGGGCATATCAATCCCGCACTGGCAATCGCGGCAAAAATCAAACAAAAACAGCCGGACGCCGAAATCCTTTTCGCGGGGTCACAGCGCGGCATGGAAGCCCGCCTGATCCCGAAGGCGGGGTATGCGTTTACTCCGATCGATGTGCGCGGCTTTCAGCGGCAGTTTTCGTGGCACAATCTGGAAAATAACCTGTTGGCAGTGCACTGTTTGGCAAAATCGCAGGTGCAGGCACGCCGTATTCTGCGCGAGTTCAAGCCCGATGTGGTAATCGGAACCGGTGGCTATGTCAGCGGACCGATCGTTCTGCAGGCGGCGCGGCGGGGAATCAAAACCCTGATTCATGAACAGAACGCCTATGCGGGCGTGACCACCAAACTGCTGTCGCGGTATGTGGACGAAGCACTGCTTGCGGTGGAGGACGCCGCCAAATATCTGCACAACGGCTGTCGGTATACCGTGGTCGGCAATCCGATCCGCGAAGAAGTGATTTTTGCCGATCGCAAAGCGGCGAGGGAGAAGTATAAGGTCGGCGATCGTATCTGCCTTCTGTCCTTCGGCGGAAGCCTCGGAGCGCGCCGCGTGAATGATGCTGTGGCGGAATTGATGAAGCATCTGTACCGTACCGATCGCTTTTTTCATATTCATGCGACCGGTTCACTTGAAAAAGACACCTTTGCACAGACGCTGAAGGAACTCGGCGTGAAGGAAAACGCCAATCTGTGCATTCGGGAATATATTGACGACATGCCCGACTGCATCGCCGCGGCGGATCTGATGATCACCCGCGCGGGTGCCATTACCCTCAGTGAGATTGAGGCGGCAGGCAAGGCGTCGGTGTTGATTCCGTCTCCGAATGTGGCGGAAAATCACCAGTACCACAACGCTATGGT
>ERZ808252.1404-NODE-1404-length-17711-cov-4.659606_pt1 | contig 17711 bp, 16 predicted proteins | sample MGYA00521242_ERZ808252 | MGnify/ENA primary metagenome ERZ808252 (study PRJEB31516, sample SAMN03275581) | gut metagenome | biome: mammalia-associated habitat; material: feces | host: Papio cynocephalus | place: Kenya | collected 2012-08-07 ...
CTCCGCCTCAAAGCTGGGGGCCATGGTCTTATAGGGATGCTCCCAATCGCCGATGACGCCCATGCGGCGGAAGCCCTTCCTCTGCACATCGATATAGTGCTGGGCAAACTCCTCGCAGGCGGAGCGGAACTCCGGGATGCTCATCTCCTTGTAATTCAGCTTGTTTTTCTTGATGATGGCAGATTCGATGGGCATGCCGTGGTTGTCCCAGCCGGGGATATAGGGGGTGTAATAGCCGCGCATCGCATAGGAGCGGACCACGAAGTCCTTGATGGACTTATTCAGCGCGTGGCCCATGTGCAGATCGCCGTTGGAGAAGGGCGGGCCGTCGTGCAGGCTGAAGCGGGGCTTCCCCGCATTTTTCTCCATCAGAAGACGGTAAACATCGATCTTGTTCCAATGCTCCAGCATCTCCGGCTCCCGGGCGGGCAGGCCGGCCCGCATGGGAAAGCCGCTTTTGGGCATATTCAGCGTTGCTTTGTAATCCAGTGCCATGATTCTTTATCTCCTGTTATTTGTTATCTTCCGTGTTTTCATAGTTTTTGCCGAAGCGCATATCGGTAAAATCAAACCGGGGCTTTGGCGTAAAGGGGCTGTCGCCATAGATCCGGGCCGTGTCGCTCTTGGGACCGGACTTTTCTTCCGGCTGGGGCGGCTCCAGATCCAGCGCCACAGGCCGGGCATCCTCCTCTGGGGCGGGCAGCGTCACCGGATGGTCCTCCGCCGGGGCAGACTTCACCGATGCGGGCTGCGGCGCTGCTGGCTGCGGCTCCGGCTGCGCAGGCCGGGAAACGGGCTGCGGCGCTGCTGGCGGCTCGGCAGGCTCCTGCTGGGACGAAAGCTCCATCACCTGCTCCAGCTGACGGATGCTCTGCTCCATAGCCCGGCGGATCTTTTCCGCATAGGCCAGGTTATTGCGCTTGGCGATCTTCAGGCGTTCCTCCGCCCGGGCCGTCTCCTCCTTCAGATCGGTGACGTGCTGGGAAGCGCCGCTGCGGGCGGACTGCAGGATGCGGTCTGCCTCGCACTGTGCCCGGGTAACGGTATCCTTTGCCGCCACCTGCGCATTGTAAAGCGCCTTGCGCATCTCCTCGTCCACGGTGCGGTATTCCTCGATCTTGTCCACCAGCACTCGCATCTTGGTCTTCAGCGCAGCGTTTTCTTTATAAAGCGAAGAATAATCGTTGAACAGCTCGTCCAGAAACTGGTCCACCTGGGCCATATCATAGCCGCGGACGCCAAAGGCGGTGCGTTCGAATTTCTGGTTCTGGATCTCCTGCGGAGTCAGCATACCGTTACCCCCTTATCTTTTTCTCTGTGATCTTCAAAGGCTCAAAGCAGCTGCGCCGCCAGAGACAGCAGCAGCCAGACCGCAAGAAACGAAAGATCCAACGGGAAGCGGTCCATCCCCGGGATCCGGAAAAGCAGGCTGCGGACAGGGGCCATCAGCGGCTCCAGCACCATGGAAATGGCCTGATAGAGCCGGCTCTGCCGCAGCTGCGGCACCCAGGACATCACTGCCGACACCAGCATCAGAAGCTGCAGGATGCCGATCAGGGCCAGGGCTGTCCGCCGTACAAGATATGTAATGCCGATCAGCAAAAGGATCCCTCCGGGTCAAATATAAAGGCCATTGTTTTCCAGCTCGTCAATGAGATCGCCCAGAATGTCCACATTGTAGGGCGTAATGATAAAGGTGCTGTTGGCCACCTTCTTGATCTTGCCGTCCTGCGCATAGGTCACGCCGCTGAGAAAATCCACCAGACGGCGGGCCACATCCTTATTGGTCTGCTCCAGATTGAGAACGACGGTGCGCTTTTCCCGCAGGTGGTCTGCGATGTCTACGGCGTTCTCAAACTTTTCCGGCTTGACCAGCACCACGGAAAGCTGGGTGGTGGCGTTGATGTTCACGACCTTGTTGCCGCTGCGGGCATTGAAATTGGGCATGGGGATGCTCTTGTCCTCATCGGTCTTCACCGCGCGGGAACGGCCCGCGCCGGTGGAAGCGTCCAGCTCCGGCGTATCCAGCTCTTCCTCTTCGTCTTCCTCGTCCTCGCCCTTGGCCCAGCGCTTCAGATCGTCCATGAAACTCATATCGAAAACTCCTTTCGGTGATCCGCCGTCCGTCTTTTCCGGCAGCGGCTTTTCAGGCTGATTCTACATCTATTTTATTATGACTTTTTTTCTCCTTACTGTCAAGCCGGAAGCGGAAAACTCCGCGAATTATTCACGATTTTCCCCGCCCGCCGGCGGTTTTCTTCACCGGATCACCTTATCATCCGCCAGATCCTTGCCCTGGACGATCATCCGGTCATAGCGGTAAAGGCCCTTTTTCGCGCTTTCTGCGGAGGGCACCAGGTAATAGCTTTCCGTCTGATAGATCCACTGGATGGGCTTGAACTCCGCGGTACTGCCGTCCAATACATAAACGCCCCACTGGCCGTCCTTCTGCCGCAGGGCCTGGGCAGGCACCTTCAGGCCCGTATAGGTCCCCATCAGAAGATCTGCGTCCTGCTGCCGGCAGGTGAGATAATCCGGCAGCATCTCATCGCTCTCCAGGATCAGGATGGCCCGTCCGTCGTCGCCGCTCTGCAGCCGGTAAAGCCGCATGGTCAGAGGCTGCCGGCTCAGCTCCGGAAAATAGAGCCGCACCGTTTCCCGCTGCTGCAGCGCTGCAGCCTGCTCCTTTTCCAGCACCGCGGCAAAATACCAGCGGTAGCCGGTGACGATGCTGCCCACGCCGGTGGACGCCGGGTCTGGCTGCAGCGCATCCAGCTTTTCCGGCGTGAGCGTATCCAGAAGCTCCGTGGTCAAAACGGTCTCGTAGCCATCGGTCCCGCTGACAAAATAGCCGGACTCCGGCGCCTTCACATGGGTGCTGGCCGAGGCATAGCTGCTCCGGCCGGCGGCGATCTCCTGCTGCAGCGCCGCAATACGCTCCTCAAAGCGCTCCTTATCGGCGGCAGTGCTGCCCCGGCTGGCCACCAGCTGCTGCAGCGCGGCATAGTCGTCGGCGACGCCCCGGGTCTCCCCGGCGGAAAGGCTGCTGTCCAGCGCGGCGATCTGATCGGCGATGCGCTGATCCAGCTTCAGGCTGTCCGTTCCGCCGGTGATCAGGGAATAGGCGTATTCCAGCGCATCCAGCCGGCTCTGCAGCGCCTGCGTCTGCGCATAGGCCTGCCGGGCGCTGTCATCGGTAAAGAACACGGCCAGCCGTTCTCCCTTTGCGGCCTTTTCGCCGTCCGCCAGAAGATATTCCGCCGTGCCTTCCCTGCCCTCCACCAGCGTCTGCTGCCGGATAAACCAGCCCCGGACGGGGAGCTTGTCCTCCACCGTGATCTCCATGGCGTCCACGGTCCTGATCTGCTCCGTCAGGTTGTTTGTCACCTGCCAGGCCACATAGATCAAAATAGCCGCCACGGCCAGGATCCCAAGGACCTTTCGAATCTGTTTCATATGTATTCTCCCGGGAGGGCGGCAGGCCGGTCCGCCGGCGGCTTATTCGGGCATCACCCGCAGGGGCCGCTGGGGAACGATGGTGGAAATGGCGTGCTTATACACCAGATACTGCTTTCCGTCAAACTGCAGCAGCACCGTGAAGCCGTCGAAGGCCAAAATGCTGCCCCGCTGCTGAAAGCCGTTGGTGAGAAACACCGTCAGGGGCATCCGCTCCCGCCGCGCCTCGTTCAAAAAAGTGTCCTGTAAGCTGCTTCTGTTTTCCATGATGACTCCCCTTTTCTAAAATGGTTTGTCATCATTATAAAGCGTTTCCCGCAAAAAATTTGTCGCTTCCTGTAGAATGTCCCCGGCCGCCTCCGGCCGGTTATAGGTGATCCACCGGATCCCTTCCTTCCGCCGGAACCAGGTGAGCTGCCGCTTGGCATAGTTGCGGGATTTCTGCCGGATCAGCTCCGCCGCCCGCTCCAGCGACATCCGGCCCGCCAGACAGTCCAGCATCTCCTTGTAGCCGATGGCCTGGGCCGCCGTTCCCACGAGCCTTCCCTCCTGCTGCAGCCGCCGAACCTCCTGCTCCAGGCCCTGGTCCAGCATTTGGTCCACCCGCCTGTCGATGCGGCCGTAAAGAATGGCGCGGGGCTCAGTACACAGGCCAAGCTGCACCGCCTCATACCGGGGCGGGACGGCCTGCGTCCGCAGATTGTGGGCCGTGATGGTCTCGCCGGTGGCCAGATAGACCTCCAGCGCCCGCAGGATCCGCCGCTTGTCGTTGATGTGCAGCCGGGCGGCGCTTTCCGGATCTGCCTGGGCCAGCCGGGCCATCATGGCCGCAGGGCCTGCCTGCTGCCACTGCTCCTCCAGCGCTTCCCGCAAGCCAAGATCCACGCCGCAGGGCTGAAACTCCGTCCCCCGCAGCAGCCCGTCGATATAAAGTCCCGTGCCGCCGCAGACGATGGGCTGCTTTCCCCGCCGGAGGATATCCTCCACGCAGGCCGCCGCCTCCTGTGCATAGCGGGAGACGGAATAGCTCTCCCCCGGCTCCGCCACGTCCAGCATATGATGGGGGACGTCCTCCATCTCCGCCGGGGTGGGCTTTGCCGTGCCGATATCCATGCCGCGGTAGATCTGCATGGAATCCGCCGACACCACCTCTCCGGAAAACGCCTTGGCCAGCCCGATGGAGAGGGCTGTTTTTCCCGAGGCCGTGGGCCCGCAGACCACGATCAGCTTTTTCCCGCTCATAAGACGCGCTTAAAGAGCTTTTCCAGCTGATAGCGGGAAAGATAGGTGATACAGGGACGGCCGTGGGGGCAATTGCGGATGCTTTCGTCCGCCAGGACGGCTTCCGCAAATTCCTGCAGCTCCTGAGGATCGCTGACCATCCCCGCCTTGACGGCGGACTTGCAGGCCACGCTCTTCAAAAGCTCCTCCAGAAGCTCGTTTTCCCCGCCTCGGAAGGAGATCAGCCGTCCCGCCAGATCCGACAGCACAAAGGGGATCTCCTGCTCCTCCAGATACATGGGCGCTTCCCGCACCAGCAGCGCGCCCCGGCCGAATTCCTCCAGCTCAAAGCCCGCCCGGCGCAGCAGCTCCTGCTGGCGCAGGCAGGCCTCCGCCTCCGTGGGCGTCAGGGTGACGGTCTTCGGCGTCAGCAAAAGCTGGGAGGGCTGCTGCTCCTGCCGGGACCGCAGCCGGTCAAAGAGCATTTTTTCATGGGCGGCATGCTTGTCGATGAGCCAGAGTCCGTCGGCGTCCTCCGCAATGATATAGGTATGGAACGCCTCGCCCAGCACCCGCACCGCAGGCCGGGGGCCGGTCTCCTCCGGCTGCGGCTCCTCCGCCCGGGGCTGCTCCGGCTGCTGCGGCAGGGCGTGCTGCGGAGCAGGCGGCTCCGGCTTCGCCGGCTCCTGTCCTTCCGGCTCCCGCTGCTTTTCCTGCTCCGGCGGCTGCCAGTGATGCACGGTAAAGATCCCAGGCTCCAGCGCCGGCTCCACCATTTTGGTCGGCTGCTTGGGCGCAAACATCCGGTCTGCCGCTGTCTGATACCGCACGCCCCCGGAGGACGCCACCTTGCTCTCGCTGCGGCGGAAGGTCTCCGGAAAAACATATTCCGGCGCTTTGTTCTCCGGGATGCGCAGCTGCTCCCCGGTCAGATTGTCCTCCCGGGGCGTCAGGACGGAGGGCTTCTTTTTCAGCTCCTCCAGCTGCCCGCCGGCCTCCAGCGCAGAAACCACGCTGTGGTATACTGCGGAAAAGACCTCCTTCTCCCGGGAAAACTTCACTTCCAGCTTGGAGGGATGAACGTTCACATCCACGGCGGAAAGATTCATCTGCAGGTTCAAAAAGCAGATGGGATAGCGCCCTGTCATCAGCCGGCCCTTATAGGCCTCCTCCAGCGCCGCCGTCAGCAGCCGGGAGCGCACATAGCGCCCGTTGATGTAGAAGCTTTGCTGGGCCCTGGCGGCCCGGTTCAGCTCCGGCGGAGAAATGTAGCCCGTCACCCGCAGCTCCCCGAAGGAGCCGGCCAGCGCCAGCAGTCTGCCCGCCAGATCCCGTCCGCCGCAGGCATAAATGGCGGAGATCATCTTTCCGTCGCCGCCGGTGGAGAAGCTCTCCCGGCCCTCTTTGATAAAACGGAAAGCGATCTCCGGCCGGGAAATGGCGATCTGCGCCACCAGCCCCTCCGCATAGGCCCCCTCCGTAGCGTCCTTTTTCAAAAACTTCGCCCGGGCCGGCACATTGAAGAAAAGGTCGCGCACCACCACCGTGGTGCCCAGCGGACAGCCGGTCTCGCCATAGCCCGTTTCCTTTCCGCCCTCCAGAGAGATCTGGATGCCCTCATCGTAAAATCTGGTCCTGGTGAACAGATCCACCCGGGAAACAGACGCGATGGCCGCCAGCGCTTCTCCCCGGAAGCCCAGGGTGGAGATGGCGTCCAGATCGCTCTCCCGGCGCACCTTGGAGGTGGCGTGGGGCAAAAATGCCGTACGCACATCCTCCGGCAGGATGCCCTTTCCATCGTCGGTGACCCGAAGATAGGACACCCCGCCGGAGCGCAGCTCCACGGTGATATGCTTTGCTCCAGCGTCCACGGCGTTTTCCACCAGCTCCTTTACCACGGAGCCGGGCCGCTCCACCACCTCGCCTGCCGCAATGCGGTTGGCAAGCTCCGGCGGCATCTGATAGATCTGCGGCATGGTGCATCTTCCTTTCCTTTGGTCTTTGTCTGCTGCACAGGCGGTCATTCCGCCTCCACCGCCTGCCGGTGCAGCTGATACAGCAGCGTGAGCGCCTCGATGGGGCTCATGGTGTCCGGCGCGGCCTCCCGCAGACGGCGGAGGATCTCCTGCCGCGCGGCGGCGTCCAGGCTCAGCTGGGACTGCTCCTCCTCCGGCGGCGCGCAGACCGGCTCCCGGGCAGGCTGGCGGCTCTCGATCTCCCGCAGCACCGCCTTGGCCCGGCGGATGACCTCCTCCGGCAGGCCCGCCAGCTTGGCCACTTCGATGCCGTAGCTGTCGTTGGCCCCGCCCCGGACGATCTTCTTGATAAAAATGATATCGTCGCCCCGCTTTTTGACCACGATATTATAGTTTTTCACGCCCTCCAGCTGGCCCTCCAGCTCGCAGAGCTCATGGTAATGGGTGGCAAACAGCGTCCGCGCCCCCAGCTTTTTCCGATCGGCCACATATTCCAGCACCGCCCGGGCAATGGCCATACCGTCGAAGGTGGAGGTGCCCCGGCCGATCTCGTCCAGGATCAGCAGGCTCCGGGAGGTGGCGTGCTTCAAAATGTCCGCCACCTCGTTCATCTCCACCATAAAGGTGGAGCGGCCGGCAAACAGATCATCGGAAGCGCCGACCCGGGTAAAGATCCGGTCGCAGACGCCGATGCTGGCGGAGGCCGCCGGCACGAAGCTGCCGCACTGGGCCATCAGAACGATCAGGGCCGTCTGCCGCATGAAGGTGGATTTGCCCGCCATGTTGGGGCCGGTGATCACATAGACCCGGTCTGTGCCGCAGTTCAGCAGCGTATCGTTTGGGACAAACAGCGCATCCTCCAGGACCCGCTCCACCACCGGATGGCGGCCCTCCCGGATCTCGATGCGGTCGCTGTCGTCCACCTCGGGCATCACATAATGGTTCTGCAGCGCCGCCTTGGCCAGCGCGCACAGCACATCGGCGGCAGCCACCGCCTGGGCCGCGGCCTGGATCCGGCCGATCTGGGCGGCGATCTTCTCCCGCACTCCGGTAAACAGCTGATATTCCAGCGCCGTCAGCCGGTCGCTGGCGGAGAGGACCTCTCCCTCCAGCGCCTTCAGCTCCGGCGTGATGTAGCGCTCACAGTTGGTGAGGGTCTGCTTGCGGATATAATCCGCCGGCGCCTGACCGGTATAGGACTTGCTCACCTCGATGTAAAAGCCGAAGACCTTATTGTAGCTGACCTTCAGCTTGGGGATGCCGGTCCGCTCCCGTTCCCGGGTCTCGATCTCCGCAAGGCGGTCTGTCCCGCCGCCCAAAAGCTGCCGCAGCTGATCCGCCTCCGGGTCGAAGCCCTCCCGGATGACGCCGCCCTCCCGCAGGGAAAAGGGCGGCTCCTCCACGATGGCCCGGTCGATGAGCGCGCCGATATCCTCCAGCGTATCCAGCCCGCTGCAAAGCTCCTGCAGCAGCGGCTGGGAAAAGACGCTCAGGCTCTCCCGCAGGGCGGGCAGCCGGCAGCACACCTGATGCAGCGCCCGCAGATCCCTGCCGTTGGCCGTGCCGTAGACGATGCGGCTGGCAATGCGCTCCATATCGTTGACGCCGGAAAGCTGCCGCTCCAGCGCATCGCGGGTCATCAGATCCTCCGTCAGTGCGCCCACGGCCTGCTGCCGCCGCCGGATCTGGGCCACGGAGACCAGCGGCTTCTCCAGCCACTGCCGCAGCAGGCGGGCCCCCATGGCAGTGCGGGTCTTGTCCAGCACCCAAAGCAGGCTCCCCTTCTTTTCGCCCCCGTGGAGGGAGGCCGTCAGCTCCAGATTGCGCCGGGCGGTATAGTCCAGCTCCATATACTGGCTCTGTCGGTAGACCTGCAGGGAGCGGAGATAGGCCAGGTCGCTTTTCTGAGTCTCATGCAGATAGGAGAGCAGCCCGCCCACCGCCTGCAGCAGCAGGGTCTGCTCCTCCGGCAGCGTCTGGCCGGGAAACTGCTTTTTTGCCGCCTCCAGGGCGTTTTCCGGCTGGAAGCGCCATTCTCCCGCCCGCTCCGCATAAGCGCCCAGCCGCTCTCTGGCAAAGGAAAGCACCGCTGCGTTGCTGTAGGCTCCGTCGGAAAGCAGCAGCTCCCGGGGCGAAAATCGCGCCAGCTCGTTGCAGATCTCCTGGGAGACGCCGCCTTCCGGCAGCTGGGAGGCAAAGACCTCGCCGGTGGAAACGTCGCAGAAGCAAAGGCCCGCGCCCCGGCTGTCCTGATAGACGGCGCCGATATAGTTGTTGCGGCTCTCATCCAGCATGGAGCTCTCCAGCACGGTGCCCGGCGTGATCTTTCGGATGATCTCCCGCTTTACCAGCCCCTTTGCCAGCGCCGGATCCTCCATCTGCTCGCAGATGGCAACCTTATAGCCCTTGGCCACCAGCCGTCCGATATAGCTCTCGGCGCTGTGGAAGGGCACGCCGCACATGGGGGCCCGTTCCTCCTGACCGCAGTCCCGGCCTGTGAGGGTCAGGTCCAGCTCCCGGGAGGCCGTCTTGGCGTCGTCAAAAAACATCTCGTAGAAATCGCCCAGACGGTACATGAGGATGCAGTCCTGATTTTCCTTCTTGATCTCGGAATACTGCTGCATCATGGGCGTCAGGCCGTCGGTCTTCTTCCCTTTTGGCTTTTTCTCTGCCATCTGCTTATTTCACCCTTCCAAACAGCGCCCAGGTGGAGCTCCGTTCGATCTCCGCCATGGCATATTCGCCGATTCGGGCCGGATCGCCGTGGAGATGCACCAGCTTGAAGCCCTCCGTGCGGCCCGTCAGATCATAGTTGTGGTCTTCGCTGCGTCCGTCCAGCAGGACCTGCACCGTCCGCCCCACATATTCGGCGTTTTTCTCCCGGGAGATGCGGTTCTGCACCTCCAGCAGCCGGTCAAACCAGCGCTGCTTTTCCTCCCGGGAAACGGGGTCGGGCAGCGAAGCGGCCCGCGTGCCCTCCCGGCGGGAATAAATAAAGGTAAAGAGCGAATCGAAGCGCACCTCCTCCAGCAGAGAGAGCGTCTCCTCAAACTCCGCCTCCGTCTCCCCGGGGAAGCCCACGATGATGTCGGAGGTGATGGTCAGATCAGGCATGACGGAGCGGGCATAGCGCACCAGCTCCAGATAGCTTTCCCGGTCGTAGCGGCGGTTCATGGCCTGCAGCACCCGGTCGCTGCCGCACTGCACCGGCAGATGGATACTGTGGCAGACCTTTTCGCAGGCGGCCATGGTGTCAAAGAGCCGGTGGGAGGCGTCCTTGGGATGGGAGGTCATGAAGCGGATGCGAAAATCGCCGGGAACGGCGTTGCAGCGCTCCAGCAGGCCCGCAAAATCCGGAAAGCCCTCCTGATCCAGACCGTAGGAGTTCACATTTTGTCCCAGCAGCGTAATGTCGCGATAACCCTGCGCCGCCAGCTCCCGCAGCTCTGCCACCACCTTTTCCGGCGCGCGGGACCGCTCTCTTCCCCGCACATAGGGCACGATGCAGTAGGAGCAGAAATTGTTGCAGCCATACATGATGGAGAGCCAGGCCCCCGGCCCCTCCCGGCGCACGGCGGGCATTTCCTCCCAGATCAGGCCCTCCTGATCGCCGGAAATGTCAAAGACCCGCTTTTTTCCCGTGAGCCGCTGATAAAGCAGCTGGGGAAATTTATAGAGCGCGTGGGTCCCGAAGACGATATCCACATAGGGATAGCTGTTTTTGATCTTCTCCGCCACCTGGGGCTGCTGGGGCATACAGCCGCAGACGCAGATGATCACATCCGGGTTGGCCCGCTTATAGTGGGAGGTCTGCCCCACATTGCCGAAGACCCGCATCTCCGCGTGCTCCCGGATGGCGCAGGTATTGAAGATCAGCAGATCCGCCCTGGTCTCGTCGTCGGTCAGGCCGAAGCCCATGTCCGTGAGCATGCCGCGGATCAGCTCCGTATCCGCCTCGTTCTGCTGGCAGCCGAAGGTGACGGCGCAGGCCAGGGGCTGGCGGGCCATTTTCGTATGATAAAGCCGGCGCACCCGGCTGGCATAGTCCTGCTGCTGCAGCAGCGCTTCGTGAGAAATCACGCGATCCTTTTGGCTCATAACGCCTCCGAATGATATGAAAATTCACAGTAGATTATAGCATAGAGCATCGGAAAAGGCAATTTTTTTTGCAAAAAGGCGAAGGGTCTTTCCGCCCTTCGCCAAGCAGCGCGTTTCCGCGCGCGTCTTTCTGTCATTCCTCAAAAAAGGCCCGATGCACCAGCTGCACCGCCTGCTTCGCCTGTTCCCGGGGGAGGATGACGGAGATGCGGATCTCCCCGGTGGTGATATACCGGGGCTCGATGGCCCCATCCTGCAGGGCGCGGAGCATTTTTGCCGCGACGCCGCAGCCGTCGGCCATGCCGGCTCCTACCACGGAGACCTTGGCCATGCCGGATTCCACCGTGCAGCTGCGGAAATCCAGCGACCGGCGGCAGCTTTTCACCACGGCCAGCGCCTTTTCCCCGTCGCTTTCCCGGACGGAGAAGCTCACCGTCCCCTGCCGGAGCCCGCTGCCCGGCGAACGGATGATCACATCGATGCTCACGCCGCTCTCCGCCAGCGCGGAAAAGAGCGTCCCGGTGGCCAGGCCTGTATCCAGTCCGTTTACCGTCACCATCGCCACGGCTTCATCGCAGGCCACGCCCCGGACCCGTGCGCCGGTGCGGCTCTCGCTGCAGACAAAGGTCCCGCCCTCGCCGGGATCAAAGGTGGAGCGCACCTCCACCTGCACCTGCTTCTCCTGGGCCAGCTCCACCGCCCGGCTGTGGAGCACCTGCGCCCCCAGCGACGCCATCTCCAGCATTTCCTCATAGGAAATCTCCCGGTGGATCATGGCCGTCTCCACCAGCCGGGGATCGGCGGAATAAACGCCCTTCACATCCGTGTAGATCCGGCACACATCCGCCTGCAGCGCCGCCGCCAGCGCAACGGCGGTGGTGTCGGAGCCGCCCCGGCCGATGGTGGTGATATCGCCGCCCTCATCAACGCCCTGGAAGCCCGCCACCACCACAACATTTTCCGCCGCCAGCTCTCTTCTGACCCGGCCCGGATCGATGACCTGGATGCGGGCATCGCCGTGCCGGCCGTCTGTCAGGATGCCCGCCTGCCAGCCGCAGAGGGACACCGCCGGACAGCCCAGCTCCCGCAGATACATGGCCAGCAGCGCCATGGACATCTGCTCGCCGCAGCTGAGCAAAACGTCTTCCTCCCGGGGATCCGGGCTGGACGAAAGCTCCCGGGCCCGACAGAGCAGGTCGTCGGTGGTGTCGCCCTGGGCGGAAACCACAACCACCGTCCGGTGTCCCTCCTGCCGGGCGTTCAGGATCAGCTCCGCCGCATGGCGGATATGGGAAGCGGAGGCCAGGGACGAGCCTCCGAATTTCATTACGATCAGCATGTAACAGCCCTCCATTCTTTGCTGCTATCATTCTATGGCGCGGCGGCGGCTTTGGTCCTTGCGCGGCGGGACGAAACATGGTATGATGCTTTTGTGAGGTGCATATGCTATGAAACTGATCTCCTGGAATGTGAATGGCCTGCGGGCCTGCGTGGGCAAGGGCTTTCTGGAATTTTTCCGCATCATCGGGGCAGACGCGGTCTGTCTGCAGGAAACCAAGCTGCAGCCCCATCAGATCCAGCTGGAAACGCCGGGCTACCGGCAGTATTGGAACAGCGCGGAGCGCAAGGGCTATTCCGGGACGGCTATTTTCACCCGGATGGAGCCGCTGACGGTGTCTTACGGACTGGGCCTCTCGGAGCACGACACGGAGGGCCGGGTTATCACCTGCGAGTTCCCGGCGTTTTATCTGGTGACGGTCTATACCCCAAACGCCCAGGATGGCCTGCGGCGCATCGATTACCGGATGCAGTGGGACGACGCCTTCCGGGACTATCTGCAGGCGCTGGACCGGAAAAAGCCGGTGATCGTCTGCGGCGACATGAACGTGGCCCATCAGGAGATCGATCTGAAAAACCCCGGCCCCAATCGGGGCAATGCGGGCTTTTCCGACGAGGAGCGGGAAAAGTTTTCCCGGCTGCTGGCCAGCGGCTTTACCGATACCTTCCGGCTGCTTTATCCGGAGCAGACGGGGGCCTACAGCTGGTGGAGCTACCGGTTCCACGCCCGGGAAAACAATGCGGGCTGGCGCATCGACTATTTCCTGGTCTCCGACCGGCTGCGGGAGCGCATCACCGCCGCCCGGATCCTGCAGGATGTTTACGGCTCGGATCATTGCCCCGTAGAACTGGAGCTGGAGCTTTGATTATTCCGAAACTTTTTGAAAATACATAAAAAACAGGGCACTTTGCCCTGTTTTTTGCGCAAAAAGCCCTCTGTATCCCGGAAAAAACATCAAAGTTTTTTTCTTCTGCCGCAGGAAGTTTCCAAAAATTTACCGTTTTTTTACCACCCGCTTGATTTACAAAATGGCCATAAATATAATAGAGACAGACCGATCGCTTCCCCCGGTCCGAGGCAGGCCGCAGCGGAGGGACATTCTTCGCAGGGAAGCTGTGTCGAATAGAAAAAGGAGGAACAAGTATGACATTGTTCGAAAAATGGTTTGGCCATACGCTGATCTCCCCGGATAATACTTGGGGCCTGCTGGGCGTCATGTGCCTGGCCGTGGCGTTTTCCATCTGGCTGGAGCAGAAGTATAAATGGGCTTCCAAGGTCTCCGGCGCGATCATTGCTCTGATCATTGCCATGGTCTCCGCCAACTTGGGTATCATCCCCATCAGCTGCGTCCTGTATGACGATATCGTCTGGGGCGTCGTCGTTCCCATGGGCATCCCCCTGTTGCTGCTGCAGTGCAACCTGAAGAAGATCGGTAAGCTCACCGGTAAGATGCTCATCGTCTTCCTCCTGGGTGCTGCCGGCACGGTCGTCGGCGCTCTGCTGGCCTTCACCACTCTGAAAGGCGCTTATGTCAGCACCGGCGGCGAGGTCGCGCATCTGGCCGGCGTTGCTTCCATGATGACCGGCTCCTACATCGGCGGCGGCGTCAACTTTGCCGCCATGGCTGATAACTCCGGTTTGAAGGGCACAGATATCGCCGCTGCCGCCACCGTTGCGGATAACCTGCTGATGGCCGCTTACTTCTTCGTGCTGATCTTTATCGCCGGCATGAAGTTCTTCCGCTCCCGTTATCCTCATCCCTACATTGACGCCGTTGAGGCCAATGCCGATGAGCACAAGACCCAGGCTGCCGCCTTCTGGACCCGCAAGGATATCTCTCTGAAGGACATTGCCACCAACATCTCCTATGCCGTCACCGTGGTTTGGGTCTCCAACATCATCGCCAATTTCTTCTCCGGCCTGGTGGCCGTGGCGAACCCCTCTGTTTTCCAGGATTTCGTAGGCAAATTCTTCGGCTCTCAGTATGTGTGGATCACCACGATCTCCGTCATTGTCGCTACCTTCTTCAGTGAGAAGGTGGAGAAGATGAACGGCGCTCAGGAGATCGGCACTTATCTGATCTACCTGTTCCTGTTCGTTATCGGCGTCCCCGCCAACATCATGACGGTTATCACCAAGTCCCCCCTGTTCCTGGTGCTGTGCTTCATCATGGTGGTCGTCAATATGCTGTTCTGCTTTGTGGGCGCCAAGCTCTGCAAGACCTCTCTGGAGGATGCCATCATCGCTTCCAACGCCAACATCGGCGGCCCCACTACCGCTGCCGGTATGGCCATTTCTCAGGGCTGGACCGCGCTGGTCGGCCCCGCCATGCTGGTCGGCGTGCTGGGCTATGTGATCGGTAACTATTGCGGTACCATCGTCGGCATCATCCTGGGTGCGTAAGTGTTCTTCGGACGCTGACCGCTGTGCCTCACGGAGGCGGCCCCCGGCGCGGGACTCCGCCCGGCGTTCTTCTTCCGTCAGCGATGGGAGCCTGCTGCAGCCTTGCGGCAGGCTCCTGCTTTTTTCTTGACCCATATCTGAGAATATGATAAACTAAAGCCGTCATCCGGAAAGGAGCGAATGAGATGGTACGCAAGCTGATCGGTATCGTTTTTCTGGCGGCAGGCGCGCTTTTGGCGCTCTCCCCCGCCGGCGGCAGGCTCTATTGCAGCCGGAAGTCCTATCAGGTGCGGCGGCTGCAGAACGCAGGCTGGTGCGCGGCGGCGGTGGGCGCGGTGCTGCTGTTTACCTGATTTCCATTCTTTGGGCATTTTGAAAATCCGAAAACTTTCTCTTGACTTTCCGCCGCCATTCGTCTATAATAAAAAGGCAGTCAGGAACGCGGACTTAGCTCATCTGGTAGAGCGCCACCTTGCCAAGGTGGAGGTAGCGAGTTCGAGCCTCGTAGTCCGCTCCACATGGATCAGGGTTCCCAATCGGGAGCCCTGATTTTTTATGCAAATACCCCTCTGTTTCATCGCGGATCAAAGAAAAAAGCAGATCGGAAGATTTCCGATCTGCTTTTCTGTTTTGTTTTTGGGGATCAGTCGAGCATGTTCTTCAGGTTGCCGGCGACAGCCAAAGGAGCGGCCGTGGCAGCCTTGACCTGCTCCACGGTGAACTCGGGGTTGATCTCGGTCATCAGGAAGCCGTTTTCGGTGACTTCGATGACGCACATCTCGGTGATGATCTTGTTGACGCAGTGGGAAGCGGTCAGGGGCAGACGGCACTTCTCAAACAGCTTGGGGTTGCCCTTGGCAGTATGCTCCATGCAGACGATGCAGTGCTTGGCGCCCACGCACAGGTCCATAGCGCCGCCCATGCCGGGCATCTTCTTGCCGGGGATGATCCAGTTGGCCAGATTGCCCTCCTGGTCCACCTCCAGAGCGCCCAGGAAGCAGGCGTCCACATGGCCGCCGCGGATCAGGCCGAAGTTGGAAGCAGAATCGATAAAGCCGCCGCCATAGGCCACAGAAGAGGGCGTGCCGCCGGCATCCACCACATGGTAGGGATCGTAGTTGGCGTCTTCGGGCTTGGGAGCGGGACCGGCGCTGACGATACCCAGCTCAGCATGGATGATCAATTCAACGCCCTCAGGCAGATAATTGGGGATCATCGTGGGCAGGCCAATGCCCAGGTTGACCACATCACCATTCTTCAGTTCCTTGGCGCAGCGCTTGGCGATGAAGGCTTTGATCTCAGATTTTTCCATTACTTTCTTTCTCCTTCCACGATATAGTTGACGCACATACCATAGGTGTGGATATTCTCCGGCTCGATGTCGCCCACGGGCACAATGTATTCGCACTCCGCGATGACCACGTCGGCAGCAGTCGCCATGACGGGGTTGAAGTTGCGCATGGTGCCCTTGTACCAGCAGTTGCCGTACTCGTCGCACTTATAAGCGCCCAGCAGCGCGAAATCCGCATGGATGGGCTTCATCAGCAGATAATCCTTGCCGTCGATGGTCTTGCGGCCCATGCAGAAGGGGCTTTCCTCCACCAGGGTATCCAGACCAACGGGAGTCAGAACGCCGCCCAGGCCCGCGCCATCGGCACGGATGCATTCCGCCAGCGTTCCCTGAGGCAGCAGGTTGACCTCCAGGGTGCCCTCGGCGCTGTACGCGCCCACATCGGGAGTCATGCCCACATGGGTGGCGATGACGCGATCCACCTGATGGTTGTGGACCAGCTCCGCAATGCCGAAATACTCTTCGCCCATGGGACCGACCGCGCGGCCCATGTCGTTGGCGATGAGGGTCAGATGCTTGGTGCCCAGGGCAACCAGCTCTTTGACGATCGCCCGGGCCTGGCCGCAGGCCAGGAAGCCGCCGCACATGATCGTAGCGCCTTCAGGGATCATCGCCGCTGCCTCTTTGGCAGTGATAATCGGTTTCTTTGCCATTTCAGTTCCTCCTAAATGTAATTTCTTTCAGGAAAAGTCTTTTTTCCGCCGCGCCGCCAGCTGTGGCGGCCTTTCCTGTCTACGGCGGACAGACAGGTCGGCCATGAATCCGCTTCATGGCCGGCCTGAAGGGATATTTATTTTACGCCGCGTTTGGCCATTTCGGCTACGACAAAGCTGGCCACATCATCGGCATAGGTGCCGGCACCGAAGCCTGCGTCATAGCCAAGCTCCTTCGCCAGCTCGTGAGTGATTCGGGGGCCGCCGCAGACCAGAACGAACTTGTCGCGCAGGCCCTCGGCCTCCAGCAGCTCCACCAGCTCGGTGAGGTTCTGGATATGAACATCCTTCTGGGTGACGGTCTGAGAGACCAGCAGCGCGTCGGCCTTCAGCTCCAGCGCCTTCTTGATGAACTCCTCGTTGGGGACCTGAGAGCCCAGGTTGTAGGCCTCGATCATCTCATAGCGCTCCAGACCGTAGTGGCCGGCGAAGCCCTTGCGGTTCATGATGGCGTCGATGCCCACGGTATGGGCGTCGGTGCCGGTGGAGGCGCCCACCATGACCACCTTGCGGCCGATGTGCTGACGGATATAGTCGTTGGTCTCCTCCATGCTCATCACATCGGATTCCACGGTGACCACATGGATATCCTCATAGTTGACGGAATGGACGCAGCTGCCATAGACCACATAGAAGGTGAAGGTCTCGTCCAGCGGAGCGTGGTACGCCACGTTAGGCTCTTCCAGGCCCATCTTCTTGGCGATCTGCCGGGCAGCTTCCTCACCCTTGGCATCGTCCTTGACGGGCAGGGTGAAGCTGGTCTGGACCTTGCCGTCGTTCATGGTATCGCCATAAGGCTTCAGCTTGGTCAGATCCAGTGTGGTATCAAAATCGATCTTATGGGTATTATACAGTCCGGAACTCATTCTGCAGCCACCTTCCCTTTCATCAGCTCAATAAAGGGATTGAAATACTCAGCGCTCTTGATGACCACGCCGCTGAGACCCTTGCCGCCGTCCTTGGGACGCTTGACATCGGCAAAGATACCCTTTTCAATGGTGGTGAACAGGCCCAGCTTTTCGATCTCAGCCAGCAGGTCGGTGGCCTTGGTCAGGACCTCGTTTGCACGGGTCTGAATGATGCCGCCCTCCTTGTAGGTGAGCTCGCTGCCCAGGTCCTTCATGGTGCGGAAGATATACTGCGCATTCTCGATG
>ERZ808252.1407-NODE-1407-length-17681-cov-2.970555_pt1 | contig 17681 bp, 18 predicted proteins | sample MGYA00521242_ERZ808252 | MGnify/ENA primary metagenome ERZ808252 (study PRJEB31516, sample SAMN03275581) | gut metagenome | biome: mammalia-associated habitat; material: feces | host: Papio cynocephalus | place: Kenya | collected 2012-08-07 ...
AACTGTTCAGACAAGTGGTCAAGACAGCCTTCAACCAACGCCGAAAACAGATGCGCAATTCGTTGATGCAAATGGTAGGAAAAGACAACCCGCTGCTGTCCGAACCCATATTCACGATGCGCCCCGAGCAACTAAGCGTGGAGGAATTTATCCGACTAACCAATATGATAGACGGAAAAGGTAGATAGCAAAGGTGTGCCGTCGATAGAGACCTTTTCCACTTGTAGAACCCTTTGCGAGACGCAACAAACGCCCGCAGCAAACAAAAAAAATCATGGCAGAACTCAGAATATTCTATAAGGATAACGATAAAATAAAGGTTTCAAAGACGTTGAACACCTTGCAGACCATTGATAAGAAAGACATTATCTGGATTGACCTCTTGGACGTCAGCGACAAGACCGAGGACTTGCTTGAGGGCTTTCTGAAGATTGATATTCAGGAAGATGAGGAGATGGAAGAGATTGAGATGTCGTCGCGATACATACAGACCGACGACTCGATTGTGGCAAACTCCAACTTCCTGCGCAACGATTTCGAGGTGGAACCGGTGAACTTCATATTGAAAAACAGCATCCTTGTGAGCACCCGCAGCGTGGAGTTGGACAGTTTCAACGAGACGGTGAAGAAGATGTTCGTGAACACCCGCAACTTCCCGACGGGGTATCATGTGCTGGTAGCCCTCATGGAAACGCGTGTCGAGAAAGACGCCGACATGATTGAGGACACCACCGACATGATTACCAACCTGTCCTCCGAAATCAACGCCAGCGACCATGTGGACGAGGATGTGCTCATCCAAATCAAGGATCTGCAGGAAAAAGTAACTATCATCCGTCAGAACATCATGGACAAACAGCGCGTCATCAGCAATTTCCTGAAATGCGACTTCTTTCCTGCCGAACTGCAACCGCGCCTGACGATGATTATCAAGGACATCAACTCGCTTTTCGACTATACACGGTTTGGCTTTGACCGACTCGACTACCTGCAGGATACATTCCTCGGTCTCGTCAATATCGAGCAGAACAAGATAATCAAGATATTCACTGTGGTGAACGTTATCTTCCTCCCGCCCACACTGGTCGCAAGTATGTACGGTATGAACTTTGATTTCATGCCCGAACTGCACTGGAAATTAGGCTACCCGTTTGCCATCGTACTAATGGTGGTGTTTACACTGATTATCTTACTGATATTCAAACTAAAGAAGTGGTTATAAACAGAATTATCAACAATACCCGTTACTGTCTGTTCGCATAGTTTTATATCCCGTACTTATCCCGCGTATCACCAAAACTATCCACTAAAATACACAACGCAAACACCTGACAACAAACCTGTTATACTACTTATCAACAGTATCAGCCACCTAAAATAACAATAGATTTCTCTATAAATCCTATTATTATTTATTGCCTGTTTATTGAGCCCCTCCTTTTGAGGGGTTGGGGAGGTCTACATAACATTAGTTTTCCGTCCTCTCTTCTCAAGTGCATTCCCCCGCCTTCGCAGTACCGCCATACCTTGCACTTGCTGCATGGCTCCTTTTTGCGCATCCACTCGCGGTGGCGGTATGGCTGGAATCTGTTCTCCCATACGTCCCAGAAGTCATCTTTATAGATATTTCCCTGATAATACTTCCCGCGAATGCTTGTGCAGGCGGATATGCTGCCGTCAATCAGTATCGATGCCACACTCACGCCCGCTGCGCAGTGAAACAGGTGGTCTCTCACCTCACCTTCATAGTCTCCCAAGAATCCCTCACACGAGTACGACACGTGTCTCCCTGCCTGCCTGTTTGTGCGGATAAAATCCAACAACTGCCCGAACTGCTCATCCGACAACAGCAACTCCGGGTTGTCTTTCGCCCTGCCCATCGGGTCTATCGTTATCAGCCGCCAGTTACGCACACCTATTTCCCACAGGTAATCGCGCATCTCCTCCAATTCATGGATACTTCGTTGGTTCACACATGTCACCACATCCCATGTCAATCCCTTGTCTGCCGCAGCCAACTTGATGGTACGCACCGCACCTTCAAAGGCCATCGGGTGTTGCCGTAGCCACACATGATTATCGTGCAACCCGTCAAAACTCACCGACATCGATGTCAATCCCGCTTGCCGCAACTCTGCGTAACGCTTCTCCGTCATAGCCAACCCGTTGGTCACCATACCCCATGGATAGCCTCGTCTGTTCAGTTCCCTGCCTATCTCCGCCAAATCCGTGCGCATCAATGGCTCGCCACCCGACACTATCACCATCACTCTGTGGGGATCCACATGGGGCGTAATGCTGTCTATCACACGCAAAAAGTCCTCTTTGGGCATATCCGGAGCGGTAACAGAAGAAGTACAGTCACTTCCGCAATGCAGGCAATGTACATTGCAACGCAACGTGGACTCCCAAAACAACTGCTGCAACGGGTGCAATTCCTGCAGATTGTGGCGGCGAAGCCGCTCCAATTCCAATACAAAACGTTTTCTAATATCCATAACACCCGCAAAATTACACAATTCTTTCTGTATATCAAAATAATATACCTCTCATAGCACATTAACTATTAACTATTACTTATTACCTAATATCATACTATTAACTCGATGGAACATCGAGTTAATAGTATGATATTAGTATGTGATTAGTATGATATTAGTATGTGATTAAGCAGACAATGCAGTGAAGATATCGCAACAATTGGGAGACAACGCGTCTCGCGTCGTTATGCGCCGACGGAGCACCACAAATCGTATATGGTAAATAGTCAAGTGATATATCATTTTGGTGTGTTTGCTACTTCCACATTGCAATTTGCAGAAAAGTGCATGATATATTTGCACAGGTCGGATAATAGCAGTACTTTTGCGCAACATTTGTTACGTAACATAGGTTATATAACAAGTGTAATATATATATAAATATAAGATACTCTGCATATTAACTATTAATTATTACTTATTACAACGAAGTAGAACTATGCCTCGTAAAGTACAGTTTACCCGTGAGATGATTATCAATGCCGCCATCGGTATGATACAGCAGTATGGACCCGACTGCATCAACGCCCGCGACCTCGGCGAGTATATGGGTTGCTCTTCGCGACCGCTCTTCACCGCCTTCCGCAATATGGAGGAACTCCTCACCGCCGTGCGCGAGGAAGTCTCCCGACGGTTCGCCGAGCGGGTACGCACCGCACGGGACGCGCAGAGCCATGAGCCCGCTGCCAAACGCATGGGTATGTGCATCGTGCAGTTTGCGCAGGACGAACCCAACTTATACAAACTAATCCACTGGACAGGAAACAAAATGACTCCCCTGCCCGAGTTATCCGAAATTATGACAAAGCAATACCAAACCGACTACCAACTCTCCGACGACGATGCCGTCGCCTTTTTCGACCATATGATGATATTCAATCTCGGTCTCTGCTCACTCATCACCAACGGCGTGCGCAACTTCACCCGCGAGGAAGTGGAAACCATACTGCGCGACCAGTTCTCTGCCACCCTTGCCTACTACAAGAGTGGCAAACACCATATAGAGGAAGGAACGACTCCTCCAAGTCCGTTAACTCATAATTCGTAATTCTTAATTCATAATTAGTATAATGAAACGTATATTCATTTTCAGTGTGGCACTGATGTGTGCCATGGTTTCCTTTGCCCAAACGAGTATTGCAGGCAAGGTGCAGGACACCCAAGCCAATCCCATTGCGTATGCCACCGTCAGCCTGCTGCGCTCGGACAGCAGTCTTGTTACGGGGGCTATCACCGACGACGCGGGTGCTTTCGCACTCTCCGCGCCAAGCGGCAAATACCTGCTGCAAGTCTCTTTCATAGGTTACCAAACCGTTTGCCAATCCGTCAGGACGGGCAGCAAAGACCTGCTCCTGACCCTCCGCGAAGAGACAGAACAACTCGGCGAGGTGGAAGTCAAAGCCAAGAAGCAACTCATCGAACGTCAGTTCGACAAGATAGTGCTCAATGTCAGCAACTCCCCCTTTGCCATGGGCAGCAACGGCAAAGACCTCCTCAAGAAAGCCCCGGGCGTGAACGTGGACAAAGACGGCAATGTAACGGTCAACGGCAAGTCAGTGGAGGTCTATATCGACGGGCGTCCGTCCTACCTCAGCGGACAGCAACTCAAGGCAATGCTCGAGGGTACCGACGGCAGCACCATCGAGAAGATAGAGATTATCTCCAACCCCTCGGCGAAATACGACGCTTCGGGGCAAGGCGGTATCATCAACATCAAGACCAAGCGCAACATGATGCAGGGGCTGAACGGTACACTCACGGCGGCGTACGGCGGGATGTACTACAAGGACGTGAACAAGTGGCAGAACATGGAGATGTTCTCGCTCAACCTCAACTACCGCACCGAAAAGACCTACACTTTTGGTAGCCTGACGCAGGTCTATACCGATGCCAACCAGACCCTTGAGATAGGCTCGTCCTACCTCAATCCGGTGGACTCCGTGACCACCGAGCGTTATGACAACTCCGAGTACGACTGCGCTTTCCAGTACTATATGGCGAAGATTGGCAACGACTGGTTCATCGACTCCGTCAATACCTTCGGCTTTATCTTCCAGGCACCTATCATGCTTATGAAGCAGGACGTTCCCGACGGGCGCGGCTACGGCTACACCAAGGTGGGCAATGACATCACGGAGAACTCTATGCTTACTATCAGCAGCCCGATGTTCTCGCAGCAGTACACCGCCAACCTCAACTACACCCATGTCTTCAACGATTCCCTGGAACGCGAACTGACTGCCAACATCGACTACAACCGCAACGGCTGGGACCAAACCAACGACCAGAGCAACACCTACACCTATCCCACACGCCCCGACTCGGTGCTGCATACGGGACTGAAGATTAACACCAACCAGATAGTGGACATCTACTCTGCCAAACTCGATTTCCAGACACGCTTCTGGCAGACGGGTATGATAGAGACCGGTGCCAAGTGGGCACTCTCCAACACCGACAACCGCATGAGCACCGACAGCCTCCTCAACGGCAAGGGCATTTCTTCTACACCCTCCAACTTCACCTACTCCGAGCATGTTGCAGCCCTCTACATCTCGCTGGCAAAGCAGTTCGGCAAGCACTTCAACGCCAAACTCGGTCTCCGCGGCGAGTACACCCACTCCAACGGCAACTGGATTTCGGCGGACAGCACATCCGTCAAGGACTATTTCAACCTCTTCCCCACAGCCTTCCTCGGCTACAACCCTACGGACAAGTGGGCGATGAACGTGTCCTACACGCGCCGTATCAAACGACCGAGTTACTACCAACTCAACCCCTTCCGCACCTACATCGATGCCCACAACTACTCCGAGGGCAACCCCGAACTGACCCCCGAGTTCAACAACCAGGTGGACCTCAACTTCTTCTACTCGCAGTACGTGTCGTTGGCGTTCAACTTCTCGCACACGCAGGATATGTTCTCGCAGCGCATGGAGGTGCTTCCTAACGGCGACGGGCGTATGAAGTGGCTCAACTTTGGTACCTGTACCACCCACGGTGGCAACCTGTCGCTCACCGAACTGCCTATCGTGCCTAAGTTCGTAACGGGCGACGACGGCAGCCGCACTATGCAGGGCGCATGGCTTGCCCTCACGCTCAACGGCGGTTACTACCACTTCATCAACCGCTCCTACGACGGACTCTACGACAACCGCAACCACTGGGGCTACGGCTCGGCAACCCTCAACGCCTACCTGCCCAAAGACTGGACGCTCTCCGTGGACGGCTCTTACACTGCGCCTATGGTGAACGGCTACAACAGCCAGGATGCATTCTACTATATGTCGGCAGCCGTGCGCAAGATGTGGCGTGAGAAAGGGCTGATATTCAACTTGCAGGTGCAAGACCTGTTGCGCTCCATGCACGGCAGCAACGAGTCGCTCGGCTTGGCAGAAGGCAACCGAAGTTACACCCGACAGGAATACCGCAACCAGAGAGTAACGGTCTCCCTCACGTGGATGTTCGGTCAGCAGCAGTATGTCAAACACCGCAAGGTGGGTGACCTCGACGAGTCTTCGCGTCTCGGCAGTGGCGGCAGCGTCAACCAATAATGGTTAGACTAAGTTAGGACAATAAATATGCGCAAGAATTTCTTTGCTGTCCGCTTTCGCGTAGGCGCGGCACTCTGTTTCGCCCTCGCCCTCGGACACTTGGCTTGTCTGGGTTTCCTGTGGCAACTATTCGGCATCTACGGTATCACACCGCTGATGCAGACATTCGCTTCGCTGTGGCAACCGCTGCCGTATTTCATCACGGTGGGTATTGCGCTGTGTTTCGCCATAGCGGGCGTGTACGGACTGGCATATAGCGGTGCTATCCGCCGCCTGCCCTTGCAGAAATGGGTGGTGTGGTTCACGTGCATCGTCTTCCTGCTCCGTGCCGTGGCAGGGGTGATTGCTCTGCTGTCGGACTTCACCACGCTCGAACTGACCTCCACCCTCGGTGCCGCCCTGCTCGGACTCTGCTTCGTCCCCTGCCACTGTGCTTGTCCGAAGGATACGCCGAGGGCATAGTGTTGGTACGGTCAGGGTAGCATCAGGGTACCTTGAAAGTATTACGAAAGTATAGATATGTTCTACGTATGTTCTACTTATGTTCTACGTATCCTATACGCAGGTCTCGAGGAAGAGTCGGGAAAAACAGCAAGGGATGAGCAAGGGATGCGCAAGGGATAGATTAGCAATGTACGATGTGCAATGAGTTATTGAGTTATACTTTAAGTAGTGATTACTCGTCATTTGTTCATTCGTTTGCTATTGCACGTGGTACATTGCTGATTGCCCCCGCACCGAATAAATTAATGGTCAATTAACGATAATTAACGGAGCAGAAATTAATGGTTAATTCATGGATAATTATATGTTCATCAATGTTTTAATGGCTCTTTAATGGACTTTAATGGAGAAGAAAAGTCTCTTTAATGGAGAATAAATATCAACTTAAATTATACGTAATAAAATGGAACAAAGAATCGAAACCCGTGAGCCGCGTGTGGCTCTCACTTATCGCCTTACAGGCGACTACTCTGCTATCAACTACGACGAGGCATGGAACGCTATGTGGCAGTGCTGTCAGGAGAACCAAATCGGCGACTGCGGCTGTGATGTGGAGTACCTGAGCACGTACCTTGACGACCCTGTGACCACGCCTGCGGCGGAGCGTCGCTGCGATGTATGTATCGCTGCTTTGACGGACAGGATTGCCGACACTCTCCGCGGCATGACCTTGGCACATGGCGTGCGCCTCAGCACCCTGCCCGCAGGGCGTTGGATGGTCTTCACGCACCGCGGACCGTACGACACGCTGGGTGCCACGTACGGCGAGATATACGGCACTGTGATGCCTACGTTGGACTTGGATCCCGAGCGTCCCGCTCCGCTGGAGAAATACGTCACCGACCCGTACTCCACCGCCCCCGCCGACCTCGTCACCGAGATATGGATTGCCATCAAATAATGCAGAGAGACGTTTCTGCTCTATTGACGACGCGGCTCGCGTCGTCAATAGAGCAGAAATTAATGGTCAATTAGTGGACAATTATATGTTTGTCAATGCATTAACGACCAATTAACGGTAATTAACGGAGCCTATTCCCCCTCTTTGAGGGGGTTAGGGGGAGTCTTTAATGGTTCTTTAATGGGCTTTAATAGAGCCAAAACCCAACCTAAATTATACGGAATAAAATGAAACTGAAATCTTTAATCCTTTTGCTGGCAACCAGCCTGTTGTGCAGTTGCTAGCTTTATCGCACCGAGGTCATCGTGCTGGCGGGTTTCGATGCGGAACAGCACTTCCGCGTATCGCCTTTCCACGAACTGGATGTGCATAGTGCTATCAATGTGATTATGTGCGACTCGGTGTCCGACATCTGTGCGCAGACCGATGCCAACCTCCTGCCGTATTTGCAGATAGCGCAATCGGGCGAACGCCTCTCCGTCGGTTTCCGCAACGGCGTCCGTTGGACGGGCAATGCGCCTTGCCGCGTGCTCGTTCCTACGCAGCCTGCACTGTCGGACATCAACGTGTCGGGGGCTTCCTCGCTGTTTGTCGAGCAACCGCTCACCGCACCGGACGTGGATATCAATGTCTCGGGCGCATCGGCTGTCGATGTCATTGTCGTGGCACGCGATGCCGATGTCAATATCTCGGGCAGTTCGTCCGCTACGTTGCAAGGCAGCACGCATCGCATGGAGGTGAGTGTCAGCGGTGCCTCGCGGCTCCTTTCGGAGAGGGAGGACGGCATGTTCCTGCTCGTTGCCGACAAGGTGGAAGGCTCGGTGTCAGGCAGCAGCGTGATGAATGTGCATAGCGACGGCGAGATTGACTGCAACGTCTCCGGTGCCAGCACTATCTACTACACCGGCAACGCCCGCACCCACAACTCCGAGTGCACCGGCTCCTCGCTCATTATCCACGAGTAATATGAAGTCGCTTTCATACTTATGTATTAACGACCAATTGGTGGTGATTAACGGAACCTATTCCCCCTCTTTGAGGGGGTTAGGGGGAGTCTTAATGGCTCTTTAATGGGCTTTAATGGAGCAAATACGAAAACTTTATGACTACAAAAACTAAATTCAACATTGCCCGTGGGGCATTGCTTTTCTGGTGTATTTTTATCTGTATCGGCGCGATAGGCGGTGCTGTCCTGTTTTGGGCGTACCCGCATGGTGAAGTATGGAATATGGCGGATATGCTGCCATATTTCCAGGTGCTGCCCTTTGCGGATGTCTTCTTTCGGGACTTCGTGTGGTGCGGTGTGGCACTGCTGTGCGTGAACGGACTGACCAACCTCACCGCCACGGTGCTGATACTCCGGCATAATCGTTGGGGACTGGTGCTGGGCACTGTCTTTGGCGTTACGCTGATGTTGTGGATATTGGTCCAGTTCTGTATCTTCCCGCTGAACGCAATGGACGTCATCTATTTCATCTTCGGCATACTCCAACCCCTCACCGGTCTCGCCGCCCTGCATTGGCACAAACAGTTGTGTGCCAATCAGAGTGCTAATGAGGAGAAAATTAATGGTTAATCATATGGTAATTAATGCATTAACGACCAATTAATGGTTATTAACGGAGAACCAATCAATGTTTTTAATGGCTCTTTAATGGAGTCAAATCGCTTATTATGAACCCACTTATTGCTTTTTGCGGTCTCGATTGCGCCTCATGTGAGGCACGCACCGCTACTATACACAACGACAATGCCCTCCGCACCCGCGTGGCACAAAAATGGAGCGCACTCAACCAAGTGGAGATACGCCCCGAAGACATCCACTGCACGGGTTGCCGTGTGTACGGTGTCAAAACGCCCTATTGCGCCCACCTCTGTCCTATCCGCCAGTGTGCTTTGCAGCGTGGTGTCGCCCATTGCGGTGAGTGTGTGGAGATGTCGCACTGCGATACCCTGCACCAACTGACAGACAATGCCCCGCACGCCTTGCACAACCTGACAGATACCAGTTATACTATCCGCCTCGAATGCCCCGAAGACTACCGTGCCGCCGAGGAACTGACGCGCGATGCTTTCTGGAACGTCTATCGCCCGGGGTGCCAGGAGCATTACGTGCTGCATTGCTATCGCCGCCGTCCCGAGTTCATCCCCGAACTGAGTTTCGTCATGGAGAAAGACGGTCGCCTCATCGGACAGGTGATGTTCGTCCGCACTGCGCTGGATATCATCACCCTAACCCCTAATCCCTATCCCCTAACCCCTAACCTCCCCATCGCCACTTTCGGACCTATCAGTATCGCACCCGACTACAAGCGCAAGGGCTATGGTCTCAAACTTCTTCAATACGCATTGGCACGGGCTAAGGAGATGGGCATCGGGGCGGTGTGCATGGAGGGCAATATCGATTTCTACCGCCATGCGGGCTTTGTCGTTGCAAGCACGTTGGGCGTGCATTATCACGGCGAGCCCGTCGAAGACGAAATTCCTTATTTCCTCGCGCAGGAACTCATACCGGGCTACCCGCAAGGGCAAGGCACCGACAGCCCCCGCAAGGAGTATCTCTATACTACACCGCAGGGCTACTTTGCCGCTGTCGAACAACCCGACGCCTTTACAGCCTACGAAGCCACCTTTCCCCACAAGGAGAAGCAATCCCTCCCCACGCAACTCTTCCCCGAATAGAGTATGGCAAGTATCATTCTCCGTCCGTGGCTCGACACCGAAGCCAACACCTTGTATCGCTGTAGTTGATGCTGAGGGCGATATAGTGCTCGTTCATCAAAAAAGCATTTTTAACTGCTTAATTTTGCACAGAATTAGCAGTTAGAGATGTCTTTTTTATTATAAAATTAGCAGTTTCAACTGCTTTTTCTCGCTATACCTATTGCATTATTCGATATTTAGTAGTACCTTTGCAGCAGTTTTGAAAGTATGTATCTAACTATAATTCAGTAGCCTATGGCTATCAACGAACAAGACTTTGAGGTTCTGTACCTCTATTCCAACCGTTTGATGGGTGCGGTACCGATGCAGTTGCACCGCTATCTGTATCGGCAAATCAATTGGAGCAACCGCCTAATAGGTATCAAGGGAAGTCGCGGCGTGGGCAAGTCCACTTTGCTACTGCAGCATATCCGCGAGACATTCTCTTCGTCGCGTGAAGCATTGTATGTGTCAATGGATAACCTGTGGTTCCGCACGCACGACATTATGGATTTGGTGGAATACCACTTCACGCACGGCGGCACGCATATCTTCCTCGACGAAATACACTATCTGCCCCATTGGCAAATGGTACTGAAAAACATCTACGATGCCTATTCGCAGTTGCATATCGTCTATACGGGTTCGTCTATGCTTGAGATAGATGCACACGAGGGAGACTTGTCCCGCCGTCAGCGGCTCTATACGCTGTACGGGCTGTCTTTCCGCGAGTACCTGTTGTTTGAGGGGTACGAAGCCGGCGATGCCCACACTTTGGAGGAACTGCTGCAATCGCACGAGAGTATTGCCATGCCGCTGACGCAGAAGATGAAAGTGCTGCCATTGTTCAGCGACTACCTTAGGCACGGCTACTATCCTTTTTACAAAGAGGAAGGGGACGGCTTCTATGAGCGAGTACAGAGTATGATACGGCAAGTGTTGGAGAACGACCTGCCACACATAGAGGACGTGTCTTTTGTCAGCATACAGAAAATACAACGTATGCTGATGATATTGGCAGAGCGGGTACCGTTCACACCCAAGATGGCTGAATTGTACCGCGAGTTGGACACCAACCGCGAGTTGGGACTGAAGATGCTCTATGCCTTGGACAGAGCGGCTCTGCTGGCAATATACACCAACGAGGTGAAGAATGTGAAATCGCTCAGCAAACCCGACAAGATATATCTTGACAACACCAACTTGATGTACTGCCTCTCCACGCATATTGACGTAGGAACATTGCGGGAGACATTCTTTTTCAATCAGTTGCGTGCCACACAAGAGGTGCTGTTGCCAAAAGACGGCGATTTTATGATAAACCGCACGTACCTGTTTGAGGTAGGCGGGCGCAGCAAGACTTTCGAACAAATAAAGGATATACCCAATAGTTTTCTGGCTGTGGACGACTTGGAGATAGGACACCACAACCGTATTCCTCTGTGGATGTTCGGGCTGCTATATTGATATTTTCTCCTCCATATAAATGCTACAATGCTGCATTTTTATAAAATAGACGCTGCAAAAAATGCTATTTTTCAATGGAATACGCAAATATCCCACCGCATTTCCCCTTTTCGTAAGCAGTGATGTGCTACCTCTCTACCCTCTACTCTCTACTCTCTAACCCCTAATCCCTAATATCGTTTCTTAGCAGGGCGATACCATCGCCCGCCTTGCCGAATCATGTATACAGCTTATCTGTCTTATTAGCCCTATACACCCCAAATGCTCTATCCGGCATATTTGCCCTATGGGACATATCAGCCCTATTTGCCTTATCGGACTTATTTGTCCCATTAGCCCTATTTCCCCTATTCCCCCTATTCCCCCTATTCTCCTCAAAAACGCCCACACATCTTTTACCATTATTGCACAATTCTACAAAAAGTATTATCTTTGCAGCGCAAAGTCGCGGAATCAACTCCGCTAACCAAGCAAATACCAACAATAAACAACCAACAAAAACCCCATTCGCCTATGGCATAACCGCGCATCGGTAAGGCGATGCACCGACATATCATAATAAAGCGTTTTGCTCTAATACTTGGTTTCTAAAAAACTGGACACTTTTTAGAACTATATCTTTCCAAGGAAAAAGCCGAATGCTCACGTTCACGCGTGGGCTTTTTCCGTAGATATTTGGAAGAATGAGGTAGTCCAGTTTAATCCTTTAGAAACCAAATACTCAAAAAACGAGAAAAGTTCACGCTTTGTTTGTGTCTATACGCAAACAATAATCATGGAGTAACCCGAAAAGCCACAAGTGAGTAGGGATAAAGCAAATTAAATTATAATATTATGGGATTGTTTGGAAATCTATTTGTAAAAACCAAAGAAGACATTGATCGTGAAATTGCGAGACTATATCGTCAAAATGCAGAATGGGAGGTGCATTTAGGAAATGCCCGCAATCAGAAAAGCAAAGATAATATCAATATGTGCAAAACACATATTGCCACCAACAAAGCCAAAATCGCCTCGCTAAAGGCTCAAAGAAAAAATGCACCCAACAAATAGAATATATCGCAACAATGGATTCTCTTTACAACGAAAAAATCGAAGCCCTCATCAGTGCAGCACTGATGGACGGAGTATTAACCGAAAAGGAAAAGCAAGTCCTTTTCAAGAAAGCCCAAGAGCAAGGCATTGACTTGGACGAGTTCGAGATGGTTTTGGATGCCCGTCTTGTGGAACTCCAAAAGAAAGAACAAGAAAAGGCAGAGAAGAAAGCAGCAGAGAAATCGGCTGCTCCCAAGTCGCAGCGGGCAACAGACGTGCGCAAGTGTCCTAAGTGCGGCTGTGTAGTGCCTGCTTTCGCGGAAGATTGTCCGGACTGTGGACATCATTTCTCAAGTTTTGAGACCACAGCGGCTGCCAAAGAACTTGAAGCGAAAATAAACCAAGTGTATGCGGAAGCAGAAGAGCAAAAGAATATGTTGCTTGAGGAACGCCTGCGGATAAGCCGGCAAGTGGAAATCGCTCGCAAGGAGATACAGAAGAAATACGGTGCACGTGAGGAAGAAATCACGGCACAGTATCAATCGAAGGACTCTGGCGGCTTTTTCTCGGATATTGCAGACAATATCAAGGAATCCTACAGAAAGAGCAAAAATCAAAAAGCAATGGATGCTGAATTAGAAAGAGCATCTATGCCATTGACAACTATTGATAAACAAATCAAAGAAATTGATAGTAAAGTTTCGGATAGAATAGAGGCTGTAGTAATGGCATTCCCGATTCCTACGAGCAAGGCGGACTTGTTTGAATTCTTAACCTCTATGAAAGCAAGAGGATTCCGCGGAAAATACAAAGAGGCACTTAACAAAGCGGAGACATTATTTGCTACCGACCCATTGTTCGCAAAATTCATTCAGGAACGGAAAGATGCCATTACTGCAATAGATGCCAAACTAAGCCAATTAGAATCACAATTGAGCAAACAAGAGAAAAAATACCAAAGTGTTCTCTGGTGGAAAAAAGCAGCACCTTGGATTACAATTGGCACAAGTTTGTCTGTCATTGTTGCGGAGATTATTCTATTTAGCGTAGGTTTAGACTGGGCTTGGTGGGGAACATTACTGATAAACATACCTATTGTAGCAGTAATAGGAGGTTTATGTTTTATTCTACTTGAACATTTCGATGACGAAAAATGCTCGTCCGAGAAACATCCATTGCAATTGGCAATAAGTAAAACGAAGAACGATATCAACAAAGCGCAGCAAGAGCGCAAAGAACTAATCTAAATCATGGGACTGTTTTTTCATAAAAAAGAGGGCGGTATGATGGATGCCCTCCGATGTGACGAGAAAGGTTTCGTCATCTGGAAATGGCGACCGCAAGGACAAAAGGCAAAATCCACCCGCAAGGAAAATGCCATTCGTTATGGCAGTAGTCTTACCGTGCGACCGGGGCAAGCAGCAATCTTTCTCTATCAGAACCAAAACGGTGCGTACGATGTTATCAAAGGTCCGTATAGCGGAACGGTAGAGACAGAGAACTTACCCGTATTGGCTTCGCTGACAAGTCTGGTTTTCAACGGTGGCAGTCCGATGCCTGCCGAGTTGTACTACATCAATCAGGAAAAGAACTTGGAAATACCTTTCCTTGTCCCGTTTTTCCGTGTCGTGCCAGCCGAAAAGGAGTTTCGGGCGTGTGATATACGTGTCGCCATCAAAGGTTCGTTAGTGTTTGAGTTACCAACACAGCCCGAATTTATCAAATATCTGTTTGAGGCATGGGGTGGAGCAGACACCACGCTGGACGAATTGGACGAGAAACTGAAAGAACTCATCATTCAGGAAACCAAACAGATTATGGCAAATGCGCCAAAAGACACGGGTATTTTTATTATGCACTTCAATTCGCTGATAGGTGAAATCGGCAAGTATATACTTGCCCGCGTGCAGCAACGCATTGCCAACCGTTTTGGCGTTATTGCCACCGATGTGCTTATCTCCGACATCCGTTACGACGAAGACTCCGAGGGCTATCAACGCCTCAAAGAGATTACGGAAGACCAGACGCATAAGTTCAACTTGGAGAACGAGAAGAATGCCCTGCTGGCATACCAAATCCAGCGCGAATCTATGCGTGTGGATGCTGATGTGCGTAATGCGACTGTCAAAGCAACGGCACAAATGCAACTCGAACACCAAGAGGATATACTCAGCCGAATGCGCGAGGAGGGGCAATTTGCACAGCACGAGCAGACCCAATCGGCAGCCATGCAAGCCAACCTTGGCAGCCAATCGGCATATATTAATGCGCATGCGCTCAATCGTCAGGCGGAAGTTATGCAAACAGGATTGGAAAATATGGGACAAATGGGCAGTATGAATCTCGGTGGCGGCGACGGGCATATGAACCCGGCAGGTATGATGACGGGCATGATGATGGGTACTGCCGTTGCCGGTCAGATGGGCAATATGATGCAACAGATGGGCAATACCCTCAATCAGAATATGGCACCCGCAGGACAAGCAGGAATGCCTACACCACCGCCTCTGCCAACGGCTCAAGCCGTAAAGTACTATGTGGTCATCAACGGGCAACAATTCGGTCCGTGCGATTTGAATGTCCTGCAACAATTAGTGCAAAACGGGCAAATCAACGCACAGACGATGGCATGGACGGCAGGAATGGCTGCGTGGGCACCCATAGCGTCTATTCTGCAATTGACTGGTTTGTTTACTCCGCAATCTACTCCGACACCTCCACCATTACCCTAAAATGAATGAATTATGAAACCAATGGATTATAATACGCTTGACCAAATAGCAAAATCGAACCTTTCTGAAGCATTGACACAGCAAACCCTTCAGAATATACAACACGTGCAAATCCCTGCACAGCAAGGCTATTTGCCCAAACCGGTAGTATTGCCTATTATGGAGAATATCCTGCAACGGCAGGAAGCGGCGCGAACCGCCACCCCACCGCAGGTACCGCAAACGGCACAATACTATCTTGCAATAGAGGACAACGCCAAAGGTCCTTTCACCGGTGCGCAAGTGCGTGATTTCCTGCAACAAGGGATTATCTCCGACCGAACCTTGTGCTGGAAAGAGGGCTTGTCCGGCTGGGTGCATATCTGTGATACCGAAGAATTAACCCGCTAATCCGTATGTTATGATAGACGATAATTTCTTGGAACAGATGATGAAGTTGGGTATCGGTATGAGCGTCATTCGCCAAATGCCGAATATGATGGAGGGCTGTATGCCGCAACTCTCCAAACCGCAAACCGCTACCCCGCCGCCGTTGCAAAAGACGGAGGCGCTTACCTATATCGCCGTAAACGGGCGACAAGTCGGACCTTTGAACGATTCTGAACTAAAAACGTTGATAGCCAACGGCATACTCATTGACGATACTTTGGTTTGGACACCCCAACTGACGCAGTGGACACCCGCCCGCAATGTACCGAACATTCAGAAACTGATATTACTATCCTCATCGGCAGGAAACACACTCCCCGCCACACCCGATGTAAACCAGCAAACAAAAGAAGCGTAGTCAATGCCATGGCATCATTGGGGTATAAAGATGCCGCAACCCGAAAGAGGATAGATTCTGTTTTGAGTGCAAACCCCAATATCTCAATAGAAGATGCAATAAAAGAAGTGTTGAAACAATTATAAATTCATACGTATATGAAAGTAAATATCATAAAGTTGATTTTATCCCTTTGTATCGCCGCCTTGTTGGGCGTCATCTGTTATTATATCGCCCCCGCAGTGGACTATCGCCAATGGATATCATTGGCTACTACGTTCGTAACACTTGGTGTTTCGTTGGCATTGTCAATGGGAGTGGATTATAAGTGTGGAAAGCGGAATATCAATATCAAATTGATAGCGTGGTTAGATGCTTTGTTTGTGCTGACAAGCAACTTTGTATTCAGTTTCTTCTGCTATCCGGTTGTGCTTTACGTGGCAATCAACGCCATTCTTGCTGTCATCGGTGTACTCGTAGTGTTCTCTCTTTACAAACCGAAAGAGCAGAACCATGATGCTCAAAAAGAATAATCACTTTCCAATAAAATACTATGGAACTATTCAATAAAATTTCAAAAGCCGCAACCGAGAGTGGCGAAAAACTATCCAAGTTTACAATTGAAAGCAGTGCCAAATTGAAAGAGCAAGTTGGACAAATCGACCAACACGCTATTATTCAAAAGGCAGTGGAAGTTGAGTACGACAAAGTGGAGAAAGCCATAGCCATTTCCGCCCGTTTTGTAAAATCACTGAAAGCATTGATACCGTCTGTAGATGTGCTTCGGGACGCTGCTGCCAACTACAAAGTATCGGAAAGCGAAGATAGAGATGCGGAATACATCGGCTATCTCAAGACGCATTTGGATGCCAAGTATCTGCTGGAGACACTTACACCCGTTGCTGATTCTATCCCCGGCGGTGGCATCATTATCAGCGTATTGGAGATATTGGTAAAGGAGTAGTATCCCGGAGACAACGAAGAATTTAGCAACAGAATAACCAATACAAATACGCACAGCATTATGCCTTACAAATTTTCAGCCAGCCATATCACAGGTGGCAATGTGGTTTTTCCAGACAAGTTGGAAATAGACGACGAGAAAGTCACGTTCTACAAAGCCCGCCTCATCGGCTATGCCGCTACGGTTATCCAGCGCAGCAGCATCGGCAGTGTCTCGCTCAAAGCGGGCTTGCTCTTTGCCGACATCATCATCGAGACCAACGGCTGACAAGTAACTGTTGCCAACGGCTTCACCCGCTCCGACGCCAAGCAGATACAGCAACTCCTCACCAAATAGTAGTCAGTATCTATGCATACTTATTCATAACTGCCCACGGACAATGACAGCAGAATGAATGGTTAATGAGGTGGTTATTAGATATTTAGTTGCTCCTTAAAAGTGCGTTACTATACTAATAATCGGACTAATAGACATTTCTTGTACCTGAAATAGGGGTAGCATGGCAGTAATAGACA
>ERZ808252.1408-NODE-1408-length-17675-cov-3.857605_pt1 | contig 17675 bp, 14 predicted proteins | sample MGYA00521242_ERZ808252 | MGnify/ENA primary metagenome ERZ808252 (study PRJEB31516, sample SAMN03275581) | gut metagenome | biome: mammalia-associated habitat; material: feces | host: Papio cynocephalus | place: Kenya | collected 2012-08-07 ...
AAAAAAGGAACTTACACCTTCATCTATTGCCCAAAACACGAGAAAAGCTATGAGGGAACAAATAAAGCACAACAAAACTGTTACTTCAAAGGTAATCAGAATTACTGTTACTGCTCTGTTTGCGGCAAAAGCTTTAATACAAAGGAATATCTGATAGAAAAAGAAAATATTTCTTTTGGAGAAGCTTATGACATCCTGTATGAAATTGCAGGAGAACCTTCATGGTATAAAAGTAATAAAAAAACAAGTAAAAGAGAAAAGCAGATTCAGAAAAAGGAATCTGCTATAAATGAGATAATTAAATTTTGGTCAGGAACGGAACAATTTCTTTATCCCACAGAAGTAAGAAGTATGAGGGAAGTAAAAAAGAAAGAAGTTGTTAAGAGAATGACTGAAATTGAAACAATTTTTGGAGAACCAAACTTGTTTCAAAAGGAAAAAGAGATTTTAAAATGAGACTGTTTTATCAGTCTCATTTTTTCTTGGAAGAAAATGGGAAAATATATCATATTATAATAAGAAAATCTATGAAAGGAGATGTAATAAGTGAGAATATCAATGAAAGCAGCAAGGGTTAACAGTAATTTATCACTTGAAGATGTCTCAAAAAAGATGGGAGTAAGCAAATCCACAGTAAATAGATGGGAAAATGATATCATTCCAATTCCACAGGATATGTTCATAGAATACTGTGGAGTTTGTGATATTGATACAAAGAGAGTAAAAGCAAATATTAAAATTAAAGGAGAAAAGTAAAAATGGAACAGAACAGAAAAAGAGCAATCATTGATAAGATTTCTGAAAATGTAAAGAAAAATGGATTTACAGACAATGTAGAAGTAAAAGAAACAAGAGTAAACATAGAAGTTGACTTTACATATGCAAAAGACATTGCTTGTCAGGTATTTATGAGAAGAAATGGTGCAATAGCAATTATAAAGGCATCGGCAAACTTTGATGTTAAAGAAGATATCTCATTGGATGTTCTTTCAGATGATATTGTTGAGCATACAGATTTCAATAGAAACTTATTAGGCAACAACATCTCAATTCAGCAGGTTATTTCCTATGGGGATATGTCAGATGATGAAACAGAGAATATGGTAATCGAGCAGACAAATGCTTTACTTGTAATTCTTGAAAAGAATTTAAAGTATTTTGTACATTCAGATGTTGAAAAGGAAGTACAAAAGGAAGAAAAGGAAGAATCTGTCCAAGATGATTTAGAAGAAGCATTACAGCAAACAGAACTTGAAGATACTGAAGAGCCATCAAAGGCAGTGACAAAAAATACATCAAGAAAATCTAAGCCTCATATTCAGAAAAATGATGAGGATGATGACCTGGATGAATTGTTAAAGGAATTGGAAGAAGAGAATATAGAAGATGAAATTTTAGGAGAAAAAAAGACTGCATTTAAGAGAGAGTCAAAGTTTAATCTGCAAAATGTAAACAACAGAAAACCTAAGAAAAAGACAGCTACTTCAAAACATGAGGATTTGTTAGATGTAGATTCAGATGGAAATGAAACAACGGAAAATGAAATTGGACATGAAGATGTAGTGAAGCAAACTAGAGAAGATGATACAACAAGCAATACAAATGCTTCTATCTTAGATAAGAATCCTAACATTAAGAAACAGATAGAAAGTATGTATGCAGATATTGATAAGCTTTTTGAAGAGAGAAAGAGTCAGGCAGATAAGAGAGAAAGTGTATTAGATGCCTATGCAGATAAACTCAAGAAAAGAGAAGAAGAATTAGAGCAGATTGCAAAAGACAATGAAAAAGAATACATAAAGAAAAGCATGGAGTTGGAAAAGGAATATAAGGAAAAAGAAGATTCTTTAAGTAAAACCTATATTCAAAAAGAAATTGAATTAGAAGAACTCCAAAACGAGTACGAACAGAAAAGCAATGAATTGTTTGCTGAAAAGCAGAGTCTTTCTTTTGAATATAAAAAGCTTCAGACACAGAAAGATACATTAAAAAGTGAGCAGGACAATTTAAGAGAAAGAGAACAGTTAATAAATGAGAAAAAGGTAAATGTTCTTGGTGCAAATGATGGTGAGGAATTAAATTCCATAATTGAACAGTTGAAGGCAGAGAATGAAGAACTTAAAAAGCAAAATGAAGAAGCTGAAGAGTTGATTGATGATGCCAATGCTAAATTGGAAGAGGTAGCACAGAATTCTAAAAAGAAGGATAAGGTAATTTCAAAGCTTAAATCAAGAATGGAGCTTCAGAGTGAAACAATTCAGGAATATGAAGATAAGCTTATTGAAATGGAAAATGCACCAAAAGGAAGCAGTGATGGCGTAGATACATCAGATTTTGAAGATAAAATCAAGGATTTGGAAAACCTTCTTTCTGAAAAGGATAAAGAAAATTCAGCTATGAGGGATAATCTTAATCAAGAACAGATAAGATACAATCAGTTGAATGAAATGTACTTGGCAGAGAAAAAGGAAAAGGATGAATTAGGTAAGAAATTAGAGGAGAGTAAGAATAATTCTTCGACAGTAGAAAAGAAAACAGAAATGTCAGAAGAAGATCTTGTAAAGAGCAGAGCAAATACAATCAAACAGGAATTAGAAAAGATTGGAATTAGTACAGATATTGTTCCAAGCAATGGTGATCTTATTATTGCAGGAGAGAAAGATGGATGTACTATCTGTGTAAATGTAAATGCAGAAATTATTTATGCAGAAAAATCTGTTAAGAAAGCCGTAAAATATCAGAAAGAAGTAGAGGAGTGGACACAACAGGATATCAGAGCATCTTATGCTGTACTTAGCAGTACAAATAAGTTTGTATGTAAATATACATACAAGGATGTATCAAAAGCTGTTATGGAAATTCTTGAAAGATTCAAAACAATTTCTTAATCAGAAAGGTAGTGGAATTTATGAAAATAGGTACAACACAAATTATTCTGATTGCGGTGATTGTATTTATGACTTTCATGGTTGTAAAAACATTGCTTGAGGTAAAAGCAAGGACAAAACGCGATTCAACTTATGTACAGCTTTTTGAAAATACATATAAGGAAAATTCTGTATGTGATACTTTGTGTAAATTAAAAGAAGTGTATAAAGATGGAAGTGCAGAAAAGCTTGTATTAGAAAAGTCAATCAATTATCTGAATCATTCTTGTCTAAAAGACTATCAGACAGCTTTTGCTATGATAGAAGATGTTTACACAGGCAAGAGAGTGGAAAGTTTTCATGATAAGGTGTTGAAATCTGAAAAAGATAAAGCTGTGTTATTGTTAGAAAAGAAAGGAGAGTAAGAAATGAATTCAATTATGAAAATATTGGAAAATATAATTGATACAGTTAAGAATTTTGTTAAAGCAAACAAAAAACTCTTCTTTCTTATAATTGGAGTTATTGTTGTATTTGTAGGTTTCTCTGTATATAAAAACATTCAGAAATCCAATATAGACAAGATTCCAATAAAATCAATAAAGGTAACATGTGATCATGAATTTAAGATTGACTCAAAACTTTCAAATGGTCTTGATTACTTTACAGTGACAGCTATCAGAGAGGGTGGAGTAGAAAGTGAACTTGATTCATCCAATCTGAAATTAAGTCAAGATTTTGTGAATCCATATGGAAAAACAACAAAAATGGAAGCTTCTTATGAGATAGATGGCAAGAAATATAAGTGTAATGTAGAAGTTCCAAATGAAAGAAACAAGGTTATCGGATTTCAGTGTGGATATCCAAATGTAAAGGATGTCGTTGCAGTATTATACAGCAATGGTGAACTTGCATTTGAGGGAGAGGGAGATACCCTTGTATTTTATGAAAATGAATATCCTTGGCTGACAAACTGGTGGGAAGAAGCAGGTGTAGATGAGGAAAAAGTACCATCTATAAAATCAGTTACATTTGACAGCAAAGTAAAACCAACAAACTTAAATTATGCATTTGAAGGATTACAAAATTTGGTATATGTTGGAGAAATACCAAGTTCTATAAGAACAATGGTTAGCACATTTGCAGGGTGTACTTCATTAAAGAATGCTGCTGATTTAAGTAGTGCATCAATACTTTTAAATATGAATTATACATATGATGGATGTAGTGAACTTGTAAATGCAAACATAATTCCTGAAAATGTAAGAGTTTCAAAAGCAACATTTCGTGATTGTTCCAAATTACAGTTGTGTGCAGATATGAGTAAGGCAGAAAAGCTTGTAATAATTGACAGTATGTACGAAAACTGCCAATCATTATCAAGTGTAACACTGCGTGATGGAATCACAAGCATGAGATATACATTTTCTGAATGCATCAATCTTAAACAGCTTTCAGATTTCCCTACAACTGTAAAGCATATGGAAGGAACTTTTAGTGGAGCAGTATCATTATCAAAGTTTGATGCAGTTATTCCGGACACAGTTCAAGAATTGAATCAAACATTCAAAAACTGTGAATTACTTGCAGGGCAAGTTCAAATTGACTGTAATGTTGAAGATTTTGAAGAGATATTTACAGGTGCATGTCAAGCAACAAAAGTAAATCTTGTGGGAAACTCAATGTTACTTGACGCATATGCAAACACTTGTGATATGGATAATGTGTATGTAAATGGTGTAAAGCCAAATACAGCAATTCAGCAGTATGGAGATATATTTGAGCAGTAAAACAATTCTATTATTTCAAGGATGGTAAAAATTCATATTATTTTTATCATGAAATAATAGGAGGATATGATAATGAAAATTGGAAAATTTGTAATTAAGAATATTAAGTGGGACACAGATGGAGATGAAGAAGTCTTTGAAAGTCTCCCACAGAAAATTTCTTTCCCAAATAGCAATTTTGACAAGTGGCTTGGGAAACAGGAGACAGATGATGAAGAGGAACTTGCAGATTGGGTGTCCGATTTCATCAGTGATGAATACGGATTCTGCCATGATGGTTTTGAGATAGAAGGGACTGTCTTGGAAGAATAGAAAATGATAAGAGATATGAGTGACATCATATCTCTTATTTTTATGATTTCTTTTTTTTCTTTGCAAATAAGTTCATATTTTTTAATGAGATAAAATCAAAGCAAGATGAAGATTCATGAAAGGGTAAAATGTATGGAAAATAATTGGATTCAGAGAAGTTATAAACATATAGGTAAGTATTTTAATTGTGCATCCATCAATGAGTATTATAACTCATTAAAGGAAAATGGTGAAAATATTATTCATGTTCATTCCATGTACAGTATTTTTGATTCCACTCAAACCACAGATGAAATATGTGAAAGAGTAAAGGAATTGGGTGGAAGGAATGTCACACTTACAGATCATGGAACTCTTCTTGGAATTGAACCGTTTATGAAGAGTGGTGAAAAATATGGAATAAATGCAATACCTGGAGTGGAGACATACATTACCATGACGCCAGAAGATATTAGCGAGACGTTTCATACTGAATTGAACCCAAATGCATATACAAGAAATCATATGATTGTTTTTGCTAGAAATCATAAGGGTTATGTAGATATATCCCATGCAATGAGAGAAGCAAATACCCACTTGGTATCTGTGACAAAGAAAATCAGTAATGCATTAATGACAAAAGAAATTTGTGAAGAATATTTTAAAGATAATACGGATGTCGTTGTTACAACAGCTTGTATTCAAGGAATTGTTGGATATATTCTGTTGTTGAATATGAAGCAGAAGGGGAAAACAGAGAAAATATTAAAAAAAGCGGAAGTTTATAAAAGTGATTATGAAGAATACAAAGAAAAGTCTAAGGCATTTAATGAATTAAAAAAAGAGTATGCAGAAATAAAGAAAGAAAAAACAAAGTACACAAAATATGCTAGTGATACATTTGAAAAAAAACTTGTTGCATTAAGAGACAAGTGTGATACTTTGTTTCCAGAGGATAAAAAATATAAGGCAACTGTTGAAAAATATCAGAGTCAGTTGCAACTTAATAAGAATGCAAAAATGGCATTAGGAAAAATCAATGCACAAATTGAGGAGAAGGAAACACAGATTGCAGAGTATAAGCCAATCATCAGTGAATTAAAAAAATCTGCTACAAAGTATGAAAAGCTATTAAAATCTGTACAAACTATCAAAAATGAGTTTGTGTCAGATGAAGAACTGTATGAATTAGCCAAGAAGCAATTAGAATGGTATAAAAACACATTTCCAATCTGCTTTGTAGAACTGCAGTATCATGGTCTTGAAGAAGAAGCTTATGTTATGCCTATCTTGGTAAAACTTGCAAGAGAACTTGATATTCCACTTATTGCTGCCAATGATGCACATATGAAAGACAACTCAGATGATTCAATAGAAGCAAGGCGAATTGTTAGATATAATTACTTTGAAAAAGCGCAGGAAGTTTCTGATGCAGATAAAGAGTTATATATCAAATCAGATAGTGAATTAGCAGAATCTCTTATGAAAGTAATAGATAAAGATGCCTGTTATGAAGCTATTTTCAATACAAGAATTCTTGAAACATGCAAAGTTGTTTTTCCAAATGAAAAGCATTATCCATCTGTCAACAGTGAGGTTGATTTTGTGGAGATGGTACTTAAAGGAAAAGAAAAAAGAATAAAAGATGGAACAATTGAAAAGTGGACATCTGCCTATGATGAAAGACTTAATCATGAGTTAAAAACCATGAAAGATATGGGTTATGTGGACTATCACAAGGTTGTAGAAGACTTTTGTAAAGAGGGAAGAATTCTTGGAAGAATACCCAAAAGTGAGATAGAAAACATTCCAAATGATTATGGCAAGGTACATGCATGGATTGAAGAAAACAATTTTCCAAATGGTGTAGGAATTGGAGATGGAAGAGGATCAGGAGTAGGTTCATTAGTCTGTTGTTGTTTAGGTATTACAAACCTTGATCCAATTAAGTATGGACTCTTGTTTGAGCGATTCTTAAACCCTGAAAGAGTAAGCATGCCTGATATTGATACGGATATTGCTACAAGAATCAGACCGACCATGATTAAATATTTAAAGTGGAAGTATGGAGAAAAATCTGTATGTTCTATTGCAACAGAGACTACATATGCTGCCAAGGCAGCAATCCAGATGGCAGGAAGAGATAGATCATCCGTACTGTATGGAAAAGAACCAAAGAAAATATGTGATGCAAAAAGAAAAGCATATATGTACAAGTATACTTTAGTGTTGTCAGACTTGATTCCAAAGACACCAAACATTACACTTGCTGATTGTGAGGAAGATGTAAAAATGTATCTGAAAGATGAGGAAATGAATATCATCTGGAATCATGCAAAATTATTAGAGGGTAAATTACAAGGAACAGGTGTACATGCTGGTGGAGTTATTATCTCAGATAATGATAATGTAAATGACTATATTCCTTTGGCATACAATGTGGAAAAGGATGTATGGGCGGCACAGTGTGACATGGTTGTTGCAGAAGAAAAAGGTCTTTTAAAAATGGATTTATTAGGACTTTCTACTTTAGATTGCTTGTCAGATTGTATGTATTATGTAAGACAGTATCGAGGAGAAGAAATCAATTTTAGTAATATTCCATTTGAAAAAGAGGTATTTGAAAACATTTATGCAAGTGGAAATACAAATTCTGTATTTCAGGTTGAGTCTCCTGGAATGAAAGATATGCTGAAAAGATTTAAGCCGACATGCTTTGAGGATATCATTTTGTTGGTTGCATGTTACAGACCGGGGCCTATGCAGTATTTGGAAGACATTATCAAAGTAAAAAACAAGGAAAAAGAACTGACATACAAGACACCTGAGTTGGAAAGTATTCTTTGTACTACATATGGAGCAGTAGTATATCAGGAACAGGTAATGGAAATTTTCCAAAAGCTTGCAGGATATAGTCTTGGTGGTGCTGATCTTGTAAGAAGAGCAATGTCCAAAAAGAAAACAAAAGTATTGGAAAAGGAAAGACAATCTTTTATCTATGGAGATGCCGAAAGAAATATTGATGGTTGCAAGAAAAGAGGAATTGGTGAGAAGATTGCAAATGAGTTGTTTGATGAAATGATGGAATTTGCAAAATATGCATTCAATAAATCACATGCAGCAGCATATGCAAAAACATCATATAATACGGCATGGTGTAAATATCATTATCCATCAGAATTTCTTTGTGCAATGTTTAACAATAAGGATCAGGATGATTTTGCACCAATCATTGAGGACTGTGAACATTATGGAATCAAAATCTTGAATCCAGATGTTAATAAATCATTCTTTGATTTCACATTGGATGGAGATAATATACAATATGGAATTGGTGGAATCAGAGGAATTGGGGAGAAGAACAGAGATGTATTTAAGAAGATGTGTGAGAATAGGACACAAAAACCATACAGCAGTATAAAAGACTTCTTAGCAAGAAATGAATCAATTTCATCAAGCATCTTTATTGCACTTGTTAATTCAGGATTCTTTGATTCTTTGGGATATGACAGACAAAAGCTGTTTGAATTTATCAATGATGCTTCAAATGAATTAAGTGATTTTTTAAAAAGTGAAGTAGTGGGTGATGAATTTAAAGGACAAACTCCATTAAGCTATGTAATCCAGAATGAAATCAACTGTTTGTCTGTATTGTTAAGCAGAAATCCACTTTCTGAGTATCAAGAGGATGAGAAATATAAATGTACTCCTATCTCTGAATTAAAAGAAGGAGAAGATGAAGAAATTTTTGGATTTGTATTATCCATTGAAGAAAAGAAAAACAAATATGGAGATAATATATATGCAATAAGTCTACAAGGCAAAATGGGAAATTGTTTAGTGTATACAAACAAGTATATTTATTATCAGTATAAAAAGGAAGATCTGCTTTATAAAGTGATAAAATGCAGTGGCAGATGGATTTATGGAAGATTATTTGTAAAAAGTATCAGTCTGTTAAATCCTAATACATATGAGTATTATATTGATTTAAGAACAAAGAGTGATACAGAATCTGTATGTAAGATTTTAAATGCAGAAAACAGAGAAGATGGAGATGTCTGCATCAGAATCATTTGTCATTGGGTGATGAACAATGGAGTTCTTTGCGAAACAAACAGACCAATGATTGCTGAAAGATGGATGACAAACCAAGAATTAAAAAATCTGCAACAGATGAATGTAAAGATAGAAAAGTCTTAACAAAAATATAATACAAAAAAAATAAATGCATTCAGACAAAATCTGAATGCATTTTTGTATGTAGAAATTCCAAATGAGGAATTAAATTCCTAAACTTTTACACTGTTTTTTGAATTCAAAGTAATTGTAATATAATTCACTATCAGGATTATCACTTGTTATTGTCCTGATGGCTTGAATAATGTCAAGCTTGTACTGATAAGATGGAACTTTTAATTTGAATTTATCCAAAAATTTTGTTTTATTTGGAGAATAGAAGTATTGATATAGTGATTTGATATCCTTAAAAGGCATATAAACCTCTAAGAGATATTTAATACAATAGCAATATCTTTTAAATCCATCAGATCCAACAAAATAATCTCTTGGAAATTGACTTCGCTTTTCATCTAAAATATCATTTAAGGTGTTAATAACAAGCTTTTGGAGATTTAATTTTACCCTTTTTGGATAAAGCTTTGATAAAATATATCTTGCATCACCAAATTCCAAATCAGGTGGAAAGTCAATAAAGCGGAGAAGTCCATCTAATTTCAAAGAATGTAACATGTAAGAATCAAGTCTTTGTACAGCATCTTCTTCATCCCATCCCATGATTTTTTCAATTGCATACCGGATACAACATAAGGCTGTTCTTTCATTTGAACCACCAGGTTCAATACCATTGAAGTAATCAAGAGATATTTCATCTGTCCTGCCAACTAGCAGATTGTCATATTCAAATATAATATCATCCATGTGTAAATCAACACCTTTCATCCATATTTTTATATAAATATGTGCAAAAACAACAGATATTTTTATTGTGGCATAATAGAAACAAAAAAAGGTGAAATCATGATTGTTAATGGAACATATTACAAGACAATTAAAAAGAATATTTTAACTGGTGAAACAGTATTTGAAATAGTATCAAAAGATGCAACAAGTACAGATGGGATCATGCAGTGTGTAGGGAAAATTGGGGTATTTACAAAAAATATGCCAATTCAATTGGATGGAGATTTTGAAAATGGAACTTTTAAAAGTTCTTCAAGTATAATTCCAACTAACACAAAAGAAAATGTACACAGACTATTAGCATGGATTGATGAGAGTATTCCAAATAAGAAGAAAGATGTTATTGCACAAGCTACAAATAATGACTTGTTAGGGTTTATAAGAGATAAAAATCCTAAAACAAAGATACTTAAATACCTTATACCAAAAAACTTCATGGAAGATTATAAAAATGGCACATTAAAGCAAGAAACTTATAGAAATTATAAGAAAAATGCTGAATTGGTAGACCAAATTTACAAAAAAACAAGGAATCTGATTGATAAAGAAGATTTGGTAAAAGAGCTTTTGGGATATGGTGTGGATATAGGAAAGATAGATTTATTCTGCAGACAAGGAATTGATATGGATAAAATCAGAAAGAATCCATATAAGCTTCTTTTGAAGTTTGATATTCCTATTTCGGTTGCTGAAGCCATTTTTTACCAGAATAAAAATGCATCAGAATATGATATAAAGAGGTTGACTGGATTTGTGTATGACACAATGAAGAGTATTAAAGAAAATGGAAGCACATGCTGTGAGTTTTGGACTCTGTTGTATCAGACAAATCAAAGATTTACTATCTTTTCATCATCTAGTGCAGAAGAAGTAAAGATGTCAGCAAGTATGCTTAATTTGTGTATTATGGAAATGCAGGACATTTTTAGTTATCAGTTGATAGATGATAAATTGTATGTCTATTTCAATGAAATCTTAAAGGAAGAAAAAGAAATAGTAAAGAATGTAAAGAGGTTACAGAGTAATACAAGACAGTTTTCAACAGATAAAACAATAAGTCAGATAGAAGAAAAGTATGGAATTACATACAATGCAGAACAAAGAGAAGCTTTTGATATTGTAAAAACAAGTGGAATTAAAATACTTACGGGACCTCCTGGTTCTGGGAAAACAGCAGTAATAAAAGGATTGGTAGATTATTTTTCTGATAATGGGAAAGTAAAGCTTACAGCAACAACAGGAATGGCATCTAAAGTAATGGCAGATGCAAGTCAAAGACAAACACAAACTGTAAATCAAGCATTGAATTTGTCTTATTTTGAAGAATCATCTTACAGTAAAGGATTAAATGATCCAATTGATGCTGACTTTATTATTGTCGATGAAGTATCCATGCTTGGAACAAAGCTTTGTTCATTACTGCTGCCAGCTATTAAGAATGGAAGTATATTGCTTCTTGTAGGTGATGAAGATCAGTTACAAAGTGTAGAGTATGGGAATGTACTTCATGATTTAATAAATTGTGGAAAAATTGATGTGTATCGGCTGAAAAAAATATTAAGACAGTCTGGAACAATCTGTGACAATGCACAAAAAATCAATCAAGGAAATACAGAGTTAAAGAAAGATGATTCTTTTGTTGTTTATAACTATGACAACACAGCAAATGCAGTGAAAGAACTTCTCAACATTAAAGAAGATGGGAATTCAGTAATCTTGACACCATCAAAGTTATATAAGAACTGCGGAACAAGGTTTTTGAATTCAAAATTACAGGATGATTCTGAGGATATTTTGGTTTCTTATGGAGATATTGATTTTAGGAATAATGACAGAGTTGTTATGACTAAAAACAATTATGAAAGAAATTACATCAATGGTGATTTAGGACAGATTGTTAATTATCATAATGGCATTATGACAATAAAATTTGCAGATAAAATTGTTGATATATTGCAATGTGATATGGCAGATGTAGACTTGGCATATGCACTTACCATACATAAATCACAAGGTAGTGAGTTTGATAATGTCTATATTATTCTGCAAGATGAAACCAAGTCCATGACAACCAGAAGATTATTGTATACAGCAATTACAAGAGCAAAGAAAAAAGTTGTAATTTTTAATGTAAACAAAGCAATGGAAATGGCTATAGCAAACAAGAATGAGAATACAAGAGTAAGTAATTTACAGAAATTTTTGCAAAAAATGGAATAAATTTTAATAATTTATAATTTTTATTGAAAAATATACCATATTGCAAATGTATATAAATTTCATAATTTACATTTAAGGAGGAGCAAGTAGTATGGATAAGAAAGAACAGGTAATGATTGATTTCAATAATTTGGAACCATCGCCATTCAACAGTTTTATGGATGAGGATCATGACAGAATTGATGATATGGTTGGTAATATCAAATCACTTGGACTTATCACACCTCTTTCGGTTATTGGGCCTTTTGATAATGGTAATTATCAGATTCTTTCAGGAGAGAGAAGATATCAGGCTATTAAGAAGATTAGACAGGAAGAGGGATATGCAAACAATTACGAAAATGTAGCATGTTATGTTGTCGGAACAAAGGATATGGATGAATATGAGCAGAAGCTTGTAATTGAGTCTGCAAATATTGAGACAAGAGACTTTGATAAGAATGCACATATTTTGAACTTGGTTAGTCTTTTGATTGAGATGAGAGATAGTGGAAAGATTTCTAATGAACAGATTGCGACAGAAATGGACAGATATATGTCTTGTTCTGAAAGATACAAGCGAATGTATAAGACCATTTGTGCAAGAGGTACAGAAGAGACAAAGGAAATCTTAAAGAGTGGCAAGATTGCTGTTCATGAAGCAGCAAAGATTGCAACAATGCCAGAAGAAGCACAGAAGCTTGCTGCTGAAATGATCAATGAAGCAGAAAAAGGTGATGTAAACTACAGCAAGAAGGATATTATGTCTGCTGTAAATCAGGCAAAGGCAGAATCAAAGGAAATCAAAAAGAACCTCGTAAATATGTCTGAGACAGGACAGATTAACAGAGCATTAGAGTCATATAATGCAAATGTTGAAAATGACATGACAGATGACTTTGATACAGATGATGAAAATGAAGGTCATGGAGTTGATGACATTGATGATGTAGATGAGTTCCTTGCACAGATTGAGAGTGATCCGGAAAGAATCTTCAAGGAGAAGTTAGAGGAAATTAAGAATAATAAGTACACAGATCTTCATCAGGATTCTATCAAGAATGTAAAGTCACTTATCAATTCAAATGATAAGGTAAAGGAAGACAAGTCTGTTGAGTATATTACAAAGTGGGCAAATGTCATGATGAATAAGAACCGTTACTCAGAAGAGGAACTTGAACTTGTTGATTTGCTGAGACAGATGATTGACTGTGTTGATGAGAAATCAAGACTGTAGATAAATACATAAAGAAATATAAGACACATTTCCGTAAAATGGAAGTGTGTCTTCTTTTTTTTGTAAAAATATTTCATATTTGAATAAATAGAAAATTTTGGAAGAAAAGGGGCAGATGAAAAGATATGAGAAGAAAAGAATTATTTGTTGCATTTGCTTTGTGTTCTGCTATTGGTTCATCTATAATTACACCAAGTTATGCAGAGCCGGCTTATAGCACAGAAAAAGCAGAACAAGAAACAGAGAATTTAAGTCAGAATCAAAAAGACAGACAGACAATGCTTTTGGCACAAGAAAACAATACTGACTTATCAGAAGATTTAAAAGATGATGATTTTGAAGATTTGGATACAGATGAAGATAATGAGTCTGTGTTGGATATCAATGTAGAAGAACTTGTTGATGATGTAAAAACAAAAGATGACTTGGAAAAGGCAAATTATATAGAGTATCAGACAACACCAAATAAGGAAGACTTGAAACTTGGAGATGTTATGGTAGATGCTGATGGGAAACTATATATTTATGGTAATAAAGAAAATGAAGATATAAATTCATGGTGGGAAATAACAGAAGAAGGTTTTATAAACACAGATACAGACGTTTATAATGCAGAAAATGGTTTTTATTATCATGAGAAAGAAACTCCGCTTGTAGTCTATATACCACCAATTGAAACAACATATGGAACAAATCTTGATGATCTGCAACTTCCAAAGGGATATACATGGGTAGCAAAAGATGTTGTTTTAAATAAATTAGAAGAAAGAGAATACAAGGTTTTGTATACTCCTGAAAACACTTTGAAATATACGACTGCACAGACAGTGGTTGTTGTTAAGGTTCAAAAAATTAAAAAGGAAACTCCTACAATACCAAGTGCAAAGTATATTATAAGTTATTATGATGGAATCACACTGAAAGACATTACTCTTCCTAATGGTTGGACATGGAGTGAAGATACAGCATTGGATGTGGGTACTGCTTCTTACAAAGCTGTATATGATAAAAAAGAGCAATATGAATACACAAATGCAACAGAGATGAATGTGGAAGTAGAAGTAGAAAAAAATGCATTTCGTATTCAAGAAGTTATGATAACAGTTAATGAGGGAACTAAGCTTACAAATGAAATGCTTCCTTTGTTTGATGAAGGACATCTTGAGTGGGAAGAAGTGGGAAAAGAAGTAAAGGAAAAAACAAATGCTTTTTGTAAGTTTATCCCAAATGACAGCAATCATTATAATAATACAGAAAAGATAAATGTTGTGATAAATGTAGTTCCTAAAACAGTGATAAAACCAACTGATACAAACAATAATCAAGGGAAAACAGATAATTCGCAAAGTGGAACAACTGAAAATGGCAATACAGGAAACAATTCTGGAAACACACAAGGAAATACATCATCAAGTGGAAACACAAATGGAACAAAACAGAATGAAGTAACGGATGAGACAAAGAAGAATCTTGGAGTAAATTCTAATACTTCATCAAGTAATAACACACAGAATAATAATCAGAACAACACACAGGGTAATGCACAAAGCAATAATACACAAAACAACAATCAAAACAGTAATCAAAATAACAACCAAGTAAGTAGTAATGACACCAACAATTCTAAGACAAACAATGAAAATACTACTCCTAATATTTCTGATTACAAGCAAAATAAAGACCAAAATTCATCAAGTGAAAACAACACGCAAGATAATTCAAACAAGCAGGATAATGAGACTTCTCTTCCAAACTTAAATCTTACAAGCAAGAAAGATCAGACAAAGCAAAATGATGAATATTATAGTGAGACTCCTGGTGGAATAACAAATCATACGACATCAGCAAACACCACAATGAATGAATATGGAGAAACACAGCTTCCTAAAATTTCTTTGCTGAATAAAACATCTCATAGCAAGGATGATTCTTCTAAAGCTGATAGTGAAGAAACCACAGAAGAAAAGACAAATGCAGTAGCTGGTGACATTCTTGAAGGACAAGAGGAATCAACAGAAGAAACAACAGAGGAAGAAGTAAAAGAAGAACCTCAACAAAAGAAAAAGGTTGATCCGTTTGGGATGATTGCACTTGTAGGTGGAGTTGGTGCTGGTGGATATTTAGGGTTCAAAAAATTAAGAAAGAAAAACTCTAGAAGATAAATGAAATATAAGAGTGGCAAGATACATGTCCACTCTTATATTTTGTCTGCAATTTTGCTGTTAGAATGATAGTATGATATAATCACAGCAAAAAAGGGAGTGAAATAGATATGATAGAAACAAAGATGAAAAGCAAACAAGAAAGAAAAGAGTATAGGAAGGATAAAATCAATACTTTCTCTGCAAGAGTTAAACTTATTATGCTTACACCGATTAAGCTTATTTATATGATTGCACAAACATTAAAATCAAGTCAGATAGGTGAAGTAATTTTTGTTATATTGGGATTAGCTGCAACAATTATGCTAGGATTACATTTTATTCTTCCATTTAATGTAGGATGGAAGTATGCAGCATTTTTTGTATATATAACAATAGTAATTGCTTTTGAGATTATGTTTTTAATAAATGTATGGAATAAATTTCATTCTTTCATCTGCAGAATTACAAGAAATGGTAATGTTGAATATAACAAATGCAGAGACAGATTAAGAGAAAAGGTGAAGAATTATTCTATGGGATTAGATGAAGAAGCAAAAGAACCTATTGATTACTTTATTAAGAAGATGAAACCTGAAAAACCAATTGTATTTATTCACAAGTAAAAAGGATGATGATTTAATTGAGACAAAGAAAGGTAAAAAAGAAAAAGAAAAGAGTTATAGGGGTGGTATTTGCTGTTATAGCAATTGGAATCAGTTGTTTTGCATTAGTTATCCAAAACGATAAAGATGAAGAAGAAAAAGAAAGTAAAATTACATATGATGATTTAAGAGATAAGGCAGTAAAAGAAGATGAATTTGGCACAGGAGAACTGACAATTGATTGGGAAGTATTAAAAGATTGTAATGTTGTTGGATGGATAAAGATGGGTAAATACATTGATTATCCGATTGTGCAAGGAGAAGATAACAAATATTATTTAAGACATTCTTATGATGGTTCTTACAATGGAAATGGTTCTATATTTATGAACTGTAATAATAATTCGGATTTTATGGATTTGAATACAATTATTTATGGACATAATATGAGATCTAAAGATAATATGTTCGGCAGTATTAAAACAATGCTTGATGAATCAGAAAAAAATCCAATAAAGTTTTATATTTACACTCCTGATGGGTGTAAACATACATATGACATTTACTCAATTGACAAAGTAAAGGATTTGGGATATGCATATAAAACACATTTTGATTCTTTAGAAAATTTTGAGGATTATAAAGATGAAATGAAAAATAATTCTGAGATTGATTATAAGATAAAGAAAAATGATTCTAAAACAGTTATGCTTTCAACATGTAATTCTTATGGCTCTGCAAGCGGAAACAGGGTTGTTGTTTTAGGACAGGAATCAGAAGTAAAACAAATACAGGAACCGGCATCATGGTATCAAAAGAAGATATACATAGAAGTAAGCAATAAGGAAGCAGTGTGTCTAAAAGGTAACAATTATTATTATATTATTCAGGATGATAAAGCCATCAGATGTGTAAAAAGTGCAGTAGATAAAATTCTTGTTGATAGCAAAGAAACAGTTATTGTAAGAGTTGAGTGTGAAGAAACAGAGGAGGCTTATCAATACAATGACATAAGTGGAGAAATATATGCTTATCCAATTTTTGATATTATAAATTATGAAATTGAATAAGGAAAAGAATGGAGGAATATTTTATGATGCAGGATGAATTGTCAATAAAAGATAATATATTGAGAACAGCCTTAGATAATGTTTTTATTGCAGATATGCTTGATCGAATAAGTCCTATAGATTTCTTTCCAAATTGTGGAGGAGAAAACAGAATAAAAGAAATTGTTAAAAAGGTTTTAGAAAAACAGCATATAGACATCAAGTATTGGTTTGATAAAGTATACAATTGCTACATGGAAGATATGGATGCAATTTTGTTTGCATGTGCAGAAAAGAAACCAGAATATTTAAAAAAGAAAGAACATTATGAGAAATTATTAGTTGACTATGTATCAGAAAGTATAAATTCATGGGCATGTGGATTTATTATTTAGCATGTAAGTTAATTATAGTTAGGTGATATATAGTCCATAATTTAGGAAAGATGCTGACTGAATTTATATAAGGTAATAATTTTATAATCAAACTGCTATAAAAGGTACTATATTCTGT
>ERZ808252.1409-NODE-1409-length-17668-cov-72.005394_pt1 | contig 17668 bp, 26 predicted proteins | sample MGYA00521242_ERZ808252 | MGnify/ENA primary metagenome ERZ808252 (study PRJEB31516, sample SAMN03275581) | gut metagenome | biome: mammalia-associated habitat; material: feces | host: Papio cynocephalus | place: Kenya | collected 2012-08-07 ...
TATTTTCTACATAAAATTTCATATGATTTTTCTTCAGATTTTGATATATTGAAAGATCCATTTTTTCTTTTTGTTTCATTGATTTTTGTCTAAATACTTATACTTTGCAAAATTTCACTTAAATGTTTTCTTGCAGATGATGTCTAATTAAAATGTTCTTTTCTATACAACATCAAATTTGTTTCTTTGATATGTTTTTTGCCTTGTTCAGTTCCAAATATGTTTCCAGTAGTTCCTCCATATTTAGATTTTATTGTGTTTTTTCGCTTTTCAATAGTTTCATTGTTTTCATAATTTCCATTGTTTTTTTGAAATTTTGTTTTAATGCATTGCTATTTTCCAAAATCTGTAGACCAAATATTTCCTGTTTTTCCTCCATATTTTTCAATAATGCTTTTACGAATGTTTTTCAATGATTTTTCATATTGAAACATGCATTTCACACCATATTTCTTCATGTTTGTATTTTCAGTTTTTTGCAAAGTTGCCTTGTCAATTGCAGCACAATGTTTTGAACAGTGAAATGAAGGTTCATCATATATGTTTTTAAAAATAGATTTTCTACATACTGTGCACTTCAAAAAATCTGTCATATCATGTTCTAGCCAATAGATTTTTGTGCTAACTTTGAAAAATGAAGATTTAAGCTAAGGAAAAATCAAATCTAGCTAATCTCTCAAATATTTGTTTTTCTTAAGTGATATAGCATAACGATATCGTTTTCCATATTTTAATTTCAATTTTTCTATTTTATTTTTCAGAAATTGTTTTTGTTCTTCAATAGTCATATACAAAAAAAAAATGTGCAACTAAGTTACACATTATATTTCATTTCACATATTTTCAGTTTGTTCAAGCTATTTTTCAATTTCATCAAGTTCTCTACTTGTAGCATTTGAATATTGCATAACTTCAAGAGAATGTTTATTGAAATCTTCTAGAAAAGTATTCCAAATTTCTTCATTAGAAATAAGTTCTTTATAAGTTATTCTGCTTCCATTTTTATATGTTGGACATGAATATCCTCCACGAACTTCTTGCAAATAGCCAAATTTGACAGCATCTTCAATCAATCCATCAAATTTAGCAATACCTGTATTGAAATCGAGATAAACTGTAGCTTGAAATGCAGGTTTGCAAACACGATTCTTTACAACAAAGAAACGAAGTCTATTTCCTTTGAAATGGCCAATATCATCAGTTTCTTTTTCATGACCTGTCATGAATTCTGTATCTGTTGATTTAATCAGAAGCTTTTCACATTGCAATATGACATGAGAAGCGTACTCCAATCCCTTGCCACCAGCCATAAGATGCACTTTACTAGCAAACATTGCACTTGGATCTTGATATTCATGGTTAATGACAATGAGTGTTGCATTTGATTGAACTACTCGCATCATTAATCCTCTCATCATATTGTTTTTCAATTTAGCTCCAAGACCCATATCCATAGCAGTTTTGTCTTTATTGATTGCATCTGACATGAGTTTATCAGCAGCTAATGCTCCATATGAATCTAAAATACATAATGCTCTTACATTGTCATTGTTTTCAGGATCAGCTAAATATTCTTGACGAGCTTTGACTAATGTATCATATGTTTGGAGAAGTTTTGTTGAACATTGTTCAATTGATGAAACTGGAATATGGTTTATTTTTGATATATCAACACCATATTGCTTGAATACATTGACTAATGTTCCACCTTCTGAATCAAATATGTAAACTACATCTAGTTTGTTGTTTTTCAATGCAATTGCAGCAGTTATAGCAGCAATCATCGATTTACCAGAACCTGACATTCCAAAAAAAGTGCATATACGACCAACTGGTAAACCTTTATGGATATCGCCAGTTAAAACTCTATTTAATGCATAGCTTCCTGTATCTAGAAAATCTTTTACTTCAGCATATGAAGATTCAGAAAGCGCTTCAGCTCCAGTTGATTTGCTAATACTTTTCAATGTATCTTTTAATTTCATAGTTTATTTTTCCTAAAAAACTTAAAACTTTAAATATATTTTACACAAAATTCACAAGATAGATGCTATGTCTTTAGTATAGCATAGAGTACACAAGAAAATCATATGTCATTTGGATTTTCAATATTTTTCAGTAATTTCTTTTCCTAACATTGTTGATTTCTTAAACGAGCTCTAGTTTTGAAATATATGTAAAATAAAACCATTCTAAGTCTACGTTGAATTATTTGGTATCTATTTGACATCAAACTAATCTATTGTTGCACAGTATTTGTTATCCATGGACAAATTTTTGCTTTTAAAATATAATTCCAAGCAGTCTAAGTGTATGAACAAATATTGTGTTTTTGTATTTTAAATCCTTTTTTTCTTTTTTTAAGAATTTTATAGTTATTGTATATTCGTGTCAATATTGAATGCAAACCAAGTCTAGTCAAATATGCATTTGAATATAATTTCACTATGTTGAAATATATAGACAATGGTGAATAAAAATCAACTGTATCTAGAATGACAATACTTGTTTTTTCATTTATTATGAATTGAGAAAACATTATATGGAAACGTTTTCTTATTTCATCAGTTATATGATGTGTATTTCTTTTGAAACCAACTTTAAATTCATAATATTTGAAATTGTCAGTTATAAAAGCTATATTTGTTATATGGCAAGTAGCATTGTATTTTAGCAATACCATGAACAATATAGTTGGTCTGTATAGTTTTTTTCTAGCGTTTTGATTTTGTAGAATTGACATTCTTCCTTTTAGAATATGTCCAGTTTCTATAGTAAAATCATCATCTTCATTTGTATTTAGCGTATCATCCATAAAATATAAAAACTTTAGTCAATTAAATAAAACTGTATTTAAATAATTGTTTTTGACTATAGAATTTACTGAAAACTGCATTTTGGATATAATCCTAAAGCAGAAACCGATATTTCACTTTCGATTTTTTGATTTCCTGAAAAGCTGATTTCCAGTTATCAAATCCAGATAGTGTTTGCTTCCATGGCTCATCTATTCTTTCATCTTTGATATTTGGATAGAACCAACTTTTCTCAAACTTTCTGTATCCTCTTCTTGCTATTTCAATACTAGCTGCTACCATATCTGGAGTGTTTTCATTCCCATACATGATGTTTCCAATGAATGAACTATAGCAAGGATTGACTTCAACTAAACTGAAATTACATAAAAGACTTAAACTTTTCAGTTTATTGATAAACAAATTTCTATTCCATACATTATTGCATAATCTATTGAAATACTTTCCTTGTTTTTTATCGGAACTTTTAATTGACAAATCTTCAATAACTACCTTGTCACATTTCCAATAATCAACAAGATTAGCTATATCATGTGCTATTTGGATAGTTTCAAATCTAAGTTTATTCACAAGATATTTTGATTTCTTGTCTGATGAAGATTTTCCTGATTTTTTGGTTAATTTGCTTAAATCAAAAACTTTCTTTTCAAGAATCTTAAACTCATTGTTTTCATCAAATTCCAAGACAGACATACCAATATAGTTAGGATTCATGTCAATTCCAAGAACTCTATTTGTTTTTAGATTTTTGAAATTACAATCAGTTATCTTTGTTTCATCAAAAGTCAAATAAATGTTTTCTTTTGTCAAGGAGACTGTTATTGTTATTTGTTTATTGTCGACTAGTTCTTGAAGTCTTGTTAAATTGTTTCTGATTTTCTTATGTGGAGTTTTGAATTTTAGAATTCTATGGTCTTCTCTTGATAACTTAAAAACAATTTCATTTTCATCAAAATAAAAATCAAATAGTCTATTTCCTTTATAAAGTTTTTCTCCTTGAATATTTATAGGAAACAGTCTTTTTTCTTTGAATTGTTCTTTAGAAATAAACTTCTTCAAGTATTGTTTCAGATTATGTTTTCCACCAAAAACAATATGTTTATCTTTGTGTTTCTGAAACAGTTGTTGTCCTACTTTTATTCCACATTGAATAAACCATGAATTCCAACATTCAAATTTATCTTTTAAAAAAGTTCTAATATCTTTTTCTTTGAATCCATCCTGAAAACGATTAAATGAAAGATGAACAATATTGCTGAAAACTTTCTGTTCTTTCAGAATATCTATTTCATTTTCTAATTTCAATTTAATCGTTGTCATGATTGTATTTACTTTTAATATATTTATTTACTTTATTTTAATTATAGTTTAATATATTTGATATAAATTATTTACTTTTCTTATTATTATTTTCTAATTCTCTTCTTAATTTATTTAATTTTCTCTTATGAGAATAGTTTTTCATTGTGAAATAATGGATTATAGAAATCAAATCTTCTGTCAATTCTTGTTCATATGTTTTGTTTTCAAGAATGTCATTTAAAACAAGAATCTTACATCCATGGCATTTACAAATATGTTCAAGAATTTCATATCCAAATCTAACAAGACGATCTTTATTTTCAATAACTAATGTTTCAATTTTGTTCTAAATAATCTATTCTAGCATTTCTTGAAATTCTTTTCTATCAGCTGACATTCCAGACTTTATATCAGAAAATTGCTTATCTAATTTCAATCCTCTTGAAATACATGAATCATAAATTCTTTGATTCTATTCAACTAATTGTTTTTTCTAGTTCTATGTTGATACTCTAGCATATGAAACTATTTGTTTATTATGAGTTTTTAACTAATCTCCAAGTAGTCTATAAACTGAATCATCATCATATTCATAAAAATTATTATTAAATTTTGTTTTTATTTTAATAATACCATCTCTTTTATATCTATAAAGAGTAGATCTACTAATACCTAGTACTTTTAATACTTTATTTGCTTTCATATATTTATTTACTTTAAATATTATTAAAAAGTTTATTTAAAATAAAAATTTTAGTATTATATAAATATAAATGATTAAAGAATTTAATTAATTTAAAATATTGTTTTTCAAAACAAAATCTGGAATATCTCGTTTAGTTTTTTCAAAATCAAGAATTGGATCTAGTATCTATGAATTGTAATAGCTTCTGTATCCTTCAATTATATTTCGTTTTCTGTATTTAACTGGAAGATTTTTCCATGGAAGTGTTATTTTCAAATTGTTGATGTATGAAAATTTAATTCCAAGATTCAAAGTATATTCCATTGGAGCAATTTGCATAAAATCTAATATATCATACAAATAATGTTCATGACCAAATCTATACATATATTCATCTAAAAGACAACTAAAATAATTTAAAATGACATCAAAATGATTTTGGCATTTTCTGCACCATTTAGATTCTTGTGAATTGTAATAAACAAAATTTGGTATGTTTTTGAGTGGCCAATTAGGAAAAAATTTTTTAAGTGATTCAGTTTTTCTTTCTTTGCAAAAATAATATTTGTATATTCTTTTGCTTCGTATTCCAATATTGTAAAAAATTGCACATATTAAAACTTGACAACAATTTTTGATGTTTGCAAAAAGATATTTATTTGTCAAATATTTAGCAGATTCACTAAAATCTTCATCTAAAAACAAAATTATTGGATGAGCTTTATACATTGAAATTTTTCCATAGATTGTTTTTCATCAAAAACAATTTTGCTTGCAATGGCGATAAACATAAACTTTCAACATATTTCTTGTCTGTGAAAACATTAGTGTTGTTTATTCCTAATACATATTCATTTATGTCTTTGTAATGTTGTTTGATTTGAGTATTCCACCATAGAAAATATTTGTATGGTTTGTTTTCTTTGATTAGTTTTATCATTGCTGAAATACCAGGTGAATCACAATCAAATGAAATCACAATTTGATGATGTGGATATCTTTCATTTATCAACTAGGCCTAATAGTCTGTTATAGATTTTGTTCCAGTTGCACAGCAATTTGGAACAAATAGACTATCATATACACCTTCAGTCAAAATTATGTTTTTCCAATTTATGTCAATATTGTCTAAACCATACAAAAGCTTTTGTTTTTCTTTTGGAAATATGTATTTCAATGAATGCAATTTTTGAAAATCATTAAGTTGATAATATGCATCAATTCCATTTATTTTCCATGGAATAAGTATATATTCATCATTTTTCTTTGTGTAGCATGAATATAGATTTTCTTTCAAAAATGGCGCTGACAATACTTTTCTGTTTTCAAGATATTGTCTAGCTTTGTCAGACAAAGGTTTTTTCCATTCAGATTTTATTATTTGCTTGAAATCAAATATAGATGGTTCTTTGTTTGGAATCACATAATTTGATGACAAATTTAAATTCAAACCAGATTTAAGATAAAGTTTAAAATATTCTCGTTTTATGTCTTCATAACTATTTCCAGAAATATATTGCAAAAAATTTATTCCTGACATTCCAGTGCTGCAATTGAAACAATAAAAACTTGCATTTTTCAAATAATACCAAGCCCTATGTTTTTTGCCAGTTTTTCCATCTCCACAAATTGGACATTTAAAATTTATTTTGTCTTTGAAATTCCATCTTTGTGTTGGAAGAAATTCTAACACTTTTTCATTTAAAAATTGGATATATTCGTAGCTTAATGCCATTATTTTTTCAAAATTTTATTTATAACTTCATCTAACAACAATATGTTTTCTGGAAAAATTGAAATAAAATTGACAATAAACCATGAAGCCAAATTTATAGTTTTATATTTATTGTCTATCAAATCCCATGTTAAAACTGAATTTTTGTCTTTTGTTTTAATTCCTGAATTTTTAAAATTCATTAATTTCTTTTTGTCTTCTTCTTTTTTTGCAGCTAATATTTTTATCAATGTCGTATTGCTTGTACAAATTACACTAGAATCTGTATTTACATTTGTTTTGAATTTTATTTCTGCAACATTGAATTGCAAAAACAATTCTAAATCAGATTTGATATGTTTAAGTTTAGACCATTTTGCTAAATCAGAAGCTTCAGTTTTAATAAGTTCTGAATTTGATTTTCGCATCTATGAAATAATGTCAGACATTTTCAGTTTTTAAGTATACTTGTATAAAGTTTAATATTGAAATATGTGTCATTTTTTCCAGTTATACTGACATTGTATACTAAAACATTTGCATCCATCAATGATATATTTATGTCATTTGTCTATACAACATCAAATAAATTTATTCTATCTATATCAAGAATGACATTTCTGTTTTCTAGACTTCCAAATGTGACTAGACCAAATTTCAATGTTATTTCATTATCTAATGAATTTTGTTTATTTCCTAATGTAGCAAATACAACATTGTTTTCCATATCTGCTTTTGTCTCAAGATATACACGTAATGTAGATATGTCAGTGAATATGAATTGATGATTACGAATACGTTTAATCAAATCATTGTTTGTTTTGAACTCAAATATTGGATTAAGTTGTGTTTGTATTTTTGTAGAAATCCAATTTTCAATAGTTTTTTCATTTTGAGTTTGTATTTTAGATTTGAATTTTTTTGAATTGAAACATAGTTTTTCATTTTCTAGATAAAATCTAAAATCTGTATAATCATTATCTTGAATTTCTTTGACTGTTTGCAATATTTTGACAAATGTAGACAAATCTAATATTGAAACTGAAAATTCTCCACTATCAGAATATATTGCATTTGATTTTATTTCACATCTTGCAAATGGTTTTCTAGCTCCATATATCTCTAAACCAGTTTCAGACAATTGAAGCTTAGCTGAACTTACAATTTTTGATGTAGACTTCATAAGTTCATAAAACAATGTAAAATCATTAATAACTATATTTTTTTTACTCATACCTAAATATATATTACTTTTTTTGAAAAAGTAAATACAATTATATGCAAATTAGATCATTTAATTCAGAATTAGCAATTGCAAATCTCATGTTTTTGAGACTTTTCAATAATATTATTATACATAGAACAGACAAGTCAAACAACAAAAAACAAGTAAAAGTAAATTGTGTATTAGGTTAGAGATCTAGAATTCTTAAAAATTTCCAAAATCAAAACAAACTTGGCAATCTAAAATTGCCAATGATTGCCATAAATAGAACAGGTTACACTAGAAATGCAGAAAGAGTAACTGACAACAATAATGAAATCAAATATGAAATAACATCTAAAAACAGATCATATGATTTGCTTACACCTATACCAATAGATATAAGTTATGATGTAGTTATTTTTGCAAAATATCCTAGTGATATTGATTAGATTGCATCAAATTTCATGGTGTTTTTCAATCCTAGTGTATATGTGACATGTGAACATCCTAAATATGAAGGAATTCGTTTAAACAATCAAATTGTTATATCAGACAGTATTTCTGAAGAACATCCAGATGAATTAGATGGAAGTACTGATGATTTTATTACTACTACATTTCAATTCACTTTTAAAACATATCTATTTGGTGGAAACAAACAAGCTAAAACTGTTTCAAAACAAATTTTATCAACATATATTTCAACAATTTTGTCAGATCATATATATGAATTGACAGATGAAGACAAAACACATTTGTCAGATTTTGTAGATAAAAAACTTTCAACATCATATAAAGAAGAAATATCAGTAGAAATGTCAGTATATGTTGACAATCCTAATGTATCTGATGACATAATTAGTGGATTTACACCTATCATAAAATCAATAGATATAGGATTTTATCCAGTTCCACAATTGTGTGATTACATTCCATATATGGATGAAGTTGACAATAGAAATCCTTCTTGGCCATATGTTGACAGATTAGATTGGACTATTTGATGGTATAGATTCATAAAAATCGTGGAAAATACCAAAATGCTAAAACTGGAAAATATCTACCTTTAAATCCACAAAAATACAAAGGCACATAGTTGCCTATTTATAAATCTGATCTTGAACGAAGAATGATGTTGTATCTAGATACAACAAATGCTGTAATTGAATGGATTTATGAACCGCAATCAATAAAATATTTTGATCCAATCCATAAAAAAACAAGAAGATATTACATAGATTTTACAGCTATAGTAAAACAAGGAAATGTGTTTAAAACTGTTTGGCTAGAAATCAAACCATTATGTGAATGCAAAAAACCATCATCAAATGCAAAAATTCAAACTCAAATCACTTGGATTATAAATCAAGCAAAATGGCAAGCTGCTAGACAACTTGCCAAAATCAAAAACTATGAATTTCATGTCATAAATGAAACACAGTTAAATTAAATATTGTTTCCACTTTTCTTTGAATATTTCTTCATACTTCATGAAATCTTCAGTAAGTATGCTTTTGCCTACACTATAATGCATTAAATCATGCTAGACAATACATCCTAATTTAAGTTTCTTTTGCAATACAGCTTGCAATGAAATATCACTATCATAATGACTAAAAGTAAATCTATTGTCAAACAATATATCACTATTATACAATGCATTTGATGTGAAAATTATGCATAATCCATCAATACATGCAACTTCATGATCTGATATACTTGGATATTTAAAATTGAAAAATGTTCCTTGACTAATTTCTCCATGCATTACATATCCATATCTAGATTCAGGAAATGCTTGAGATCCAGTGAACCAATTGAATGGTTTTTGGCTTAATTTTATTTTTGAACAACCACATAAACCAATAATATCATATTTTCCATCAACTTCATTTATATGCTAAATAAGTAAATCTAGATTCAATTTAATATCAGCATGCATCAAAATCAAAGTATTTATATCTTTTTTATTTCTATGTTCTAGAATAAAATTATTGTAAACATCTGCTAAAGGCAATTTATTGTTAGAAACATATGCAAAATTCACAATATTGTCTGAATTTTCATGTTGTTTTTCAAATATCTATGATTCTTCTCTAGTTATTAGAAAATCATTGTTTTTTGACACAAAAACAATCTAAAATTTTTTCTGTTCACTCATTGTTTTCATCTCCAATCATATCTGTTTCAAGTGCTTCTGATGTATTGTCATTTACATTTTCTACTAATACCCAACGTTTCATTTCAATATGTTTGTCTTTTAAATTGAAAATTGAATTAGTTTTGTCATTTACAATTCTAAAATTAGCAGATTCAGCTGTAGTAAGTTTCAACCATTGTTTTTGATAAATTTTTCCATTGTCATTTTTTATATCAATATCACCAATTTTGTAGAATTTTGGTTTTTGCTTAACTATTGTTTCTATTTCTTTATTAGTTTCATTTTCAACTAATTTTTTTTCTTCAATAGTTTTTATTTGATTATTTGTTTGAATTGCATTTTTTTGTGTTTGAACAATTTTAGACTGTTGTGTTGTTGTGTCATCATCTATGACTCTTACAATTTTAAATATTTGATTGCAAACTCTGAGTTTTTCAGCAAATGAATCTAAATCTGCTTTTGAAGCAGCTTCAATTATGACTGGTTTATCATAATTGACTTTTTGATAATTTACTTTTTCATATGGTGGATCACCAGATACAATCTAATTGTAGATTTCTATTTCAAATTTTTTAGTATGATTCTGCTTAGTGTTTTGATTACTAATATTTTCCATATTGTTTTTATCTTTCTAAAAGATTTTTTTCAAAAAATCAAACATTTTAATTTCAATTCAACTCATCTACATATGTTATTTTAGCTATATTGTTAGTTTTTACAATCTGAATAATGTTGTTAAATATAGATGAATCTACTTCTTTTCTATGACTAATAACAAATATATTCTACTACCAAATTTTGCTAAAATCTTTTAAAATATCTAAAATACTGTTTATAGCTAAGCTATCTATAGCACTATCTATGAATTCATCTAATATAAGTATATTGCTAGAAAAATTATTGCGAATATACATAAAATCTCTAAAAGCAAAACATGTAGCTATCATCAATCTAGCGCGTTCTCCAGCTGAAAAATTATCATATTCACATGTTCCACCTTCAGTTATGAATTCATAATTCATGTCAGCATCAAATATGACATTGAATTTTGCGCCAAGTTTTGTCAAATATGTTTTTATTTTATTGTTCAACAAACCAATAAGATCTGAAATTATAAATTTTCTAAGTGTATCTTGTGAAACAATATTTTCAGCAAATTTCAAATATTTGTATTTTTCAGATATTTCATTCAATTGCTCAGTTTCAGTTTCTATTTGTTTTTTATTGTTTTCAAACAATTCTTTGTATGGATTTTCAGATTTTTTCAGTTTTTGAAGTTCAGTATCTGTATACAAGATACTTGTTTCAATACTGTTCAATTGTGAATTAGTCTTATTGTATTCTTCAGTAAGAGACTTTATCTTTTTTTCTGCAGTTTTTTGTTTTTGTTCATATAAATCAATTTTGTCTAAATGTGTTTGCAATGTTTTTTTGTTGTTGTTCAACAATTCAATGTTTTCATTTATTTCATTCTGTATTTTTTGAACTTCATTCAAATATGTGTTTATATTGTAATAGTCACTGAATATTTTTTTGCAATCATTGCATAATTTTTGCAATATTTCAGAATGTTTGTCAACTAGTTTTTGTTTTTGTTTTTTGTTTTCTGTCAATTTATGTATATTTAGCTCAATTTTTGAACAATTATTTTGAAGTTTATTTGTTTTTCTTTGCAATTTTGCTATAGTATCATCAATTATATCAGATGCATTTTGGTATTTTTTGACTTCAACTGTATTTATTGAAACATTTCTGTTTTTCAATACGTCATGTTGTGAATTAAGTTCAATAAGTTTACTATTTAATTCTGATATTTTCTTTATGTTTTCTGAATTGAATTTGTTTATTCTGTCTTCATATTCAGACATTGTTTTATTTAAAACTACAAGTTTGTTTTGATGTGACAATATGTTTTTGTCTAATGTCAATATATCTTTGTGTATTTGAGCATACATATCTCCAAAAACAGATATATCAAACAATTTTTCAATGAATTCTTTTTTGTCATTTTTTCTCAATCTGAAAAAATTGTATGTTTGATCTGATGACAACAATATAGTTCTCAAAAAAATTGAAATGTCACAGTGCAATATTTCTTTTTCTAAGAAAGAACGTGTTTCTAGAATAGTGCTTTTTGTTATGTCATTTTCAATATTGTCTTCTATTTTGTATAGATTGCAATATGGTGAACCATATTTGTTGAAACCTGATGCAATTTTGTATTCATTGTCTTCAGTCTAAAAATAGAGAACAACACGTGTTTCTTTTCCGGAAACATATTTGTTGTGTATATTTACGTTTTTTATATTAGTGTTAGTCTATCCAAACAATGCAAAACATAAAGACATGAACAACTAACTTTTGCCAACTGCATTTTTTGAACCTGGAATATCATTGTTTTTTCCACATACTAAATTCAAACCAGTGACTTTGTCAAAATCAAATGTTTCATCTACATATGACATGAAATTGTGTATTTCTATATGTTTAAACGTAATTCTCATTTTTCTTCTGTAACATTGTTGAAGTAATTTGACATTATGCTATACAATTTGTCTTTTGAAATTTTTTGATCTTTTATGACTTGTTCATCTATATTGAAAATATATGTTTTTATATAGTCAAGTTTTGATTTTTTTATCAAATCAACAGTTGAATTTTGAATATTTATGTCAATATTTGATGACAAATTCACTTCATAATCTGGAAGCAATTCTTCATACGGTTGCATATCATTTATGCACTAACTGATTTTTGCATCTAATATATTGTCTATTTCAACATCATATATTTTATGGACAATATTTCCTTTGACTATCTTAAAATCAAATTTGCTAAAATCTTTTACAATGTCACTTATTCGCAAATCAACATGCTTAGGAATATTCTGTATTTCATGAAATTCATAATTGTTAGATTCATCAATGACATAAAAACCAGTTTTATTGTTTTTTTCACCTAGATTTTGCTGATATGGTGAACCAACAAATATAAATTTTCTATTTTTGACTATGAATTCTTTTCTGTTATGTATATGTCCTGAAAAAATGACTCCAGTAGATTGTTTAGTTATATCTACAAAATTGCCTATATTGTCATTGTAGACATTGTTTACATTGTCATCATTCAACATATCATCATTTTTGATTTGTTCTGCTATATTTTCAGAAACAATCTGTTTGTTTGAATGCTCATTTACATATTGTTTTACTAGAAAATTGCTAGGAATGTCAAAATGCCCAAACAACATGTCAAACTATTCTGGTGAATACTATGATATATCTCCTAGCCATGGAACAAACAATGATGAATTTCCATTTATTGAAATTTCAAATGGTTTGTCAATCAGCAATACATTTTTCAATTCTTTGAAAAAAACTAATGAATTTATTTCAGTTGAATTTTTCATGTAAAGATCGTGATTTCCAAGAATACAATACACTTTGCATTCTTTAGCTAAAGCGCTCATCAAAGTATAACTTACATTCAAAACATTGTTTTCAGTGCTTACTCTGACATGATGCCAATCACCTAAAAACATTATATTTTTTATACTGTTTTTCTTTGCAAAAGAAATTATCTCTTTTATGACTTTTATGCATATTGCCAATCTAGTTTTACTTCCCTATTTCAAACCTAAATGCAAATCAGTGAAAATTAATGTTTTACCAATAATCTAATCCATAAATATATCATACAAAAATAGAAAAACAAAGCCAAATTCATTTGAATTTGGCTTCAATATAATTAATTATGTTTAACTTATCACATTATTGGCGTATGTGGTCCACAACTAGCGCAGCTTGATGGAGAACAATTTGATGCAGCAGTTGGTGAACTATCAGTTGGAACTTCAGTTATCAAACAATCTGTAGTCAACAACAAACCAGCTACTGATGCAGCATTCAAAACTTCATTGATTACAACATCTGTAGGATCAATTATTCCAGCTTCAAACATGTCAACTTCTTTCTTAGTCAAGACATCATAGCCAATATTCTGGATATTGTCATTGTTGAAATACAAACTAGTAACAACAAATGAAGCATCAATATTAGCATTCATCAAAATCTTGCGAATTGGAGCTTCAAGTGATTCAACAAGAATATTAGCACCTAAAATCTCATCTTCAGCAAGATCACCAAACACTGTATTATAGTTTGGAAGCTTCTTCAGATCATTCTTCACTTTCAAAAGCGCACTTCCACCACCAATTACAATACCTGACTTCACTGCAGATTTTGCTGCAGCAAATGCATCATCAACTCTATCACGAAGTTCTTTCTGCTCAGCTTTTGTTATTGCGCCAACACTGATTATTCCAATGCCAGATGTCAAACGTGCAAGTCTTTCACGAAGCTTATCTTTGTCATAATCTTCCTTTGTCGTTTCAATCTGCTTACGAAGAGCATTAGCACGTGATGCAACAGCACTCTTGTCACCCAAACCATCAATAATGACAGTATTTTCCTTGTTTACAACAACACGCTTTGCTTCACCAAGTATTCCTGAATCAATTGTAGCATTTTCAAGCTTGATGCCAGTTTCATCAGAAACAACCTTGCCACCACAAAGAATAGCAATATCTTCAAGAATATCCTTTCTATTGTCACCATAAGATGGACTCTTGACTGCAACAGCCGTAAATCCAGACTTCATTCTGTTGAAAATAAGTGTACCAAGAATATCTTCAGCAAAATCATCTGCAATAATAAGCAATGGTCTACCAGTCTGCGCAATTGAATTCAATGAATTGACAATTTCTTGGATATTTGAAATCTTTTTATTGACTAACATAATCCATGGATTTTCTAGTTCAGCTTCCATAGTTTCAGAATTCGTAATCATATATGGAGAAGCATATGACTGATCAATAACCATACCTTCTACAATCTTAGATGTCAAATCAGATGAATTTCCATCTTCTACCTTGATTGTTCCATCATTTCCAATCTTATCCATCACATCTGCTATGATAGAGCCAATCTTCTTGTCACCATTTGCTGAAACTGTAGCTACTCTTTCAATGTCTGCCTTAGTTTCAATCTTCTTAGACATCTTCTTAAGTTCTTCTACAACATAATTAGCTGCTACCTTGATACCAGTCTTGATTTGTGTAGCATTTGCGCCAGTATTCACAAACTTAAGTCCATTTCTGTAGATTGTTGCAGCTAAAAGCGTACTTGTTGTTGTTCCATCTCCAACCTTTTCATTTGACTTCTCAGCAACTTCCTTGATTGCATTTGCACCCAAATTCTCAAATGGATCTTTAAGCACAATTGATTTAGCCACTGTAACACCATCTTTAGTTGAATGAATAGAACCATATTCATCAATAATTACATTTTTTCCAACTGGACCTAGTGTACTAGATACAGCCTTTTCTAATTTATTAACACCAGCTAGGATCTTTTCCTTAGCATCTGAATCATAAATAATCTGTTTAGACATAATTTTTTATTTTTCCTTTTATTTATATCTTTTTTCAAAATATATAATACTCATTTATTTCGAAATTTTTTCAAAAAATTTTTTCCATATTTCATTTTCACATAATCTAGATATTTTTTAATGTCTTTCTTTTTAAAAATTTTGACATTATGTTTTAACATACAATTGTATTTGTTTATCCAAGTTTTGTTTCTATATATTGGTTTTCCATTCTAGAAAAAATAATCACCTTTGATTTCTATCAATTCATGAGTATTTAAAATCATAAAATCTGGAAAATATTTTCGTTCTTTATGTGTATTTTCATCAATATATTTTAAATTTAAATCTGGTTGATACTCAAATTTTATGTTGTTGTCAGAAAGCCAAATGTAAAAGGCTAATTCCCAACTACTTGGAAATGCAATATTTCTATAGATATAATGTTTGTTGAGTTTCAAAATCACATTTCTAGTTTTAACTGGACTAGAAACTCCATATCGATTTAAACATGTTTGTTTTGCTTTGTTTCTATTGTTGAAATTTTCATTTCCATAACATTTAAATTTTGTTTTTTCTATTTTCAATTTAATTTTTTCATTTTGAAATGGATTTTTGCAACCAAATTTTTCAATATTGCTGTTGATTCTAGCTAATTTGACATTTTCTGATTCTCCTACACATTTCAATGAACAAAATCTGCTATATCCATGCTTTAAACTTATGAAACATCTATTTATTGAAATATTGTTTTTTGTTTTCAAAAAATTTTTCGGTTGCTTGCAATTTTCACATAAACATTGTTTCCAAGAAGTGATATTGTTCATAATCCAATATATTTTTTCAGAAAACAAATGATTTTTCAAATATTGTTTTGTGACATTGTCAATCCAATTGTATATATCTAGATATTTTTTTCCTTGTAGTATTCTCGTATATATGTTTGGATGCTATTTAACTATTGTTTTCAATTTAGAAAACATTTCTGGATTCAATAATTGATAATTATTCATTTATTTCGAAATTTTTTCAAAAAATTTTTTCCATATTTCATTTTCACATAATCTAGATATTTTTTAATGTCTTTCTTTTTAAAAATTTTGACATTAATTGTCATCATATAATCATATTTTATCTTCCAATCATATTTTTTGTTGAAGATTGGATATCCATTTTCATCAAAATGATTGTCTCCTTTGATTTCTATATATCTATTTTGGACTTTAAAATCTGGATAGTATCTATGTTGTCTATTGTTTTTATCATGATATATAAGTATATCATCTGGTTGATACTCAAATTTTATGTTATTGTCAGAAAGCCAAATATAAAAAGCTAATTCCCATGATGAATCAAAATTGATATTGTCAAATGTATAACGTTTTCTTATTTTGTCTATAGCTTGTTTTGATGCTCCACCATTTTCTACACCATATTTTTTAAGACAAACTTCTTTTGAATGTTTTTTGAATTTTTCAGCAGAAAACAACCATGGAACATGATATTTTTTCAACATTGTCTCATTGTAGAGTTTCAAACCTTCATCACATTTCATTATATTGTCTACACCAAATTTTTTCAAACACGTTTCTTTGCATTTATTTTTAACTGATTTCAACTAATAGACATTGTCTATAGAATTTCCATATTTCTAATGCAAAAGATTTAAACATTTCTTTTTGATATATTCACATTGTTTTGGATGTTCAGTTCCATATTTTTTAAGTGAAGTTGCTTTGATTTTGTTTCTGACTTGTGGACATAAATTTGCGCATTTTGAATTGCAAAACTATGGCACAAAAATTTTTGTTAATTCTTTTAAAATAGGTTTATTGCAAGTCTTGCATCTAACAACAGTATCTATATTTTTCAAGATATACCATATTCGCGATTTCAATGATACATCAAATCCATTTAAAAATTTTGTTGAATTTAAAATATATGTTTTTAAATTCATATATTGTTTTCTAGAAATCATGACAGAATAACTTTTTGGATGCTATTCAACTATTGTTTTCAATTTAGAAAACATTTCTGGATTTGTTTTTTCATATATATTTTCAAACATTCAATTTAAAATTATACATTTTTTAAAAAAAGTAAATAATAAACAATAGTAAATCTTAGATAAAATTGAAAGTATGAAAACATTTTTAAAATGGCTTTTAGAATCAGAATAATTGAATGAAAACAAACAATAGTATTTATTGACGACATTTGCATAGGCTAAAAAATATCTTGAACTTCATAATAGTCTTAAGGATACAAATATCACAATGGATGACATTAAAGCTTTATATGACTATAGCATTGAACATTCAAAAACTAAAGCTGATGTCAGACGATATCTTGA
>ERZ808252.1411-NODE-1411-length-17644-cov-3.668315_pt1 | contig 17644 bp, 14 predicted proteins | sample MGYA00521242_ERZ808252 | MGnify/ENA primary metagenome ERZ808252 (study PRJEB31516, sample SAMN03275581) | gut metagenome | biome: mammalia-associated habitat; material: feces | host: Papio cynocephalus | place: Kenya | collected 2012-08-07 ...
GAGAACCCCGACCTCTATCACAGCCGCATCGACCCGCACGACTCCTATTATATCGGCGCGGATCTGTTCTACACCTACGCCGTGCAGAACGGCGTGTGGGCGTCGCGCACGGAGATGGAGCGCGAGGAGGACTACTTCCGCTGCGCGCCGATAATAAAGGACAACCTGCTCAACGGCGAATTCATGCCGCAGATAAAGGAGCAGTTCATCTCAATGCTGGAATATTTCGGGCAGTCGCCGATCATCGTGCGTTCAAGCTCGCTTCTGGAGGACGGCTTCGGCAACGGGTTTGTCGGCAAGTATGAGAGCGTGTTCTGCCCCAATCAGGGCACGCTTGAGCAGCGCTACGAGGTGTTTGAGCAGGCGGTGCGCACGGTGTACGCCAGCACCATGAACCCCGAGGCGATAAAATACCGCGCCGACCGCAATCTTCTCAACAAGGACGAGCAGATGGCGCTGCTTGTAATGCGCGTGTGCGGCGACATTCACGGGCGGCTCTACTTCCCGCACTTTGCGGGCGTGGGGCACTCGAAAAACCTCTACATCACGGGCAGCGCCGCAAAGGTCAACCGCGGGATGCTGCGCCTTGTCGTGGGCATGGGCACGCGCGCGGTCGATCGCGGCGCGGACGATTATGCGCGCTTTGTCGATCTGAGTGACCCGCTCGCCCCGCCGCGCGTGGAATACGGCGATGAATACCGCTACTCCCAGCATAAGGCGGACGTGATAGACCTCGACCGGAACTGTTTTACCTCCGTGCGCATCGACAGCGTTGACAAGAGCACGCTTAAAACGGACGTGTCGCTGTATATGGAGCCCGATCTCGCTACGGCGGCGCGCTTTCGGGAGATGGGGCTGTACGGCGAGCGCGTGCCGGACATCGTCAACTTCCGGAAGCTCCTCAAGGACACGGACTTCACGGAGACTATGGTATCCATAATGAGCCTTTTGCAGGACAAATACAGCTATCCCGTGGACATAGAGTTTGCCAGCAACATCACACCGGAGGGCGAATACCGCATCAATCTGCTGCAATGCCGCCCATTGCAGACGCATGGCATCAGCAAGGCGGAGATTATGCCCGCCGTGCGCGAATATTACTTCAAGACCCACGGCAACTTCATGGGCGGCAACAACTGCCTGCCGATAAAATACGCAGTGCTTGTGCAGGTCGAGCCGTATCTTGAGCTGACTGAGCAGATGAAGTATCAGGTGGCGCGCTGCATCGGCGAGCTGAACGCACGCCTCAAGGGCGAAAACACCGTGCTGCTCGGTCCGGGGCGCTGGGGCACGACCACGGCAAGCCTCGGCGTGCCGGTGAACTTCCGGGAGATCTCGTCGTTCAACTGCATGGCGGAGCTGGCGTACTCCTCGCACGGAATACGCCCGGAGCTGAGCTACGGCAGCCACTTCTTTCAGGATCTTGTGGAGGCGGGCGTGTTCTACGCGGCGCTCTACCCCGGCGAGGACGGATGCGAATTCAACGGGGAGCTTTTCGCACGGCATGAGAACGTCTACGCAAAGCTCATGGGCACACCGGCGGACGACCCTATGGCAAACGTGATCAGCGTTGTGGATCTCAGCGGCGAAAGGGCGCTGCTGTACTCCGAGGTTGAAAGCCAGCTGTGTTTTCTGGCATCGACATAAGTGCATTTTCAGGAGGATTTAAGCTTTTGCGGATATACTGGAACAAAAGCTGGGGGTGATATACCATGCGTATACTGATAGCGGATGATGAGCAGGGCATTGCCAAGGCGCTCAAGGTCATTCTGGAAAAGAACAAATTTACGGTGGACGCGGTGTTCAACGGCACGGATGCGCTGGATTACATCATGAGCACGCCGTATGATGCCATCGTGCTGGACATAATGATGCCGGGACTGGACGGGCTGGCGGTGCTCTCCCGCGCAAGGAAAGCCGGAATAAAGACCCCCGTTATGCTGCTGACGGCGAAGAGCGACATATCCGACCGTGTTGCCGGGTTGGAGTGCGGCGCGGATGATTATCTTCCGAAGCCATTTGCCACGGCGGAGTTTGTCGCGCGCGTGCGCGCGCTGACGCGCCGCAGCGAAAGCTACACCCACCCTGTCATCACCGTGGGCAAAACGTCGCTCGACTCGGGGCGCTATGAGCTGCGGTGCGGCGAGAAGAGCGCCGCGCTTAGCAACAAGGAATATCAGCTGATGGAGCTTTTCATGCGCAATCCGAGGCGTGTTTTCTCGACTGAGCATATAATGGAGCTTATATGGGGCTTTGACGCGGAGGCGGAGACGGACGTTATCTGGACGTACATCTCGTTTCTGCGCAAGAAGCTGCGGCAGATAGACTCCGACGCGGAGATAAAGACGATACGCGGCGCGGGGTACGCCCTCGACACGCGCGAGTGAGCGGGGACAGGCGAAAATGCTGAAAAAAATGCGCCGGAGGTTCATCCTCGCGGCAATGACGGCGGTGTTCACGATAGTTGCGATGCTGTCGGTCTGCGTGTGCATATGGTTTTATCAATCGAATATCACGCGGCTGGATATGACGCTGCGCGGCATACTCGTCAGCGAACAGCACCAGCGCGACCCCTTTGCAGACGGCTTTCCCGGCGGAGATGACCGCGTCTCGCCCGAGCGCCCGTATATGACGCGCTTTTTCTCCGTCACGTTCAGCGACGCGGGGACGGTTAGCCACACCTCGCGCGATTACATTGCCTCCGTAAGCGACGAGGAGGCTGTGCAGTACGCCGAGGAAGCCGTGGCGCGCGGACGGGAGTTCGGGTTTTATAAGGGCTACCGTTACATTGTGTCGCAGGGCGACATTGTGACCGTCGTGTTTCTGAACGCTGAATTTGAGCAAAGCCTGCAAAACGCGCTTATAATCGGGTGCGCGGCGGTGTCGCTTTTCTGCATGGCGCTGGCGTTCGTGATCATCGTGCTGCTCTCCAAGCGCGCACTTGACCCATATATGCGCAATATCGAGCGGCAAAAGCAGTTCATCACGGACGCCGGGCACGAGCTGAAGACCCCGCTGACCGCAATCGCCGCGAGCGCGGACGTGCTTGCCATGGATGACGAGCACAACGAATGGGTGCAGAGCATCCAGCTGCAGGTGCAGCGGCTTTCTCGGCTGGTGAACGCACTGGTGACGCTCTCGCGGCTCGACGAGGAGCAGCCCCTGCCGGAGCAGGCGGACTTTGTGCTGAGCGATGTTATATGGGAGATCGCAGAGCCGATGCGCTCGCTCGCCGAGGCAAAGGGAAAAACATTCACCCAGAGCATTGAGGACGGGATGCGCATGCACGGCGACAGCGCCGGGATAGGGCAGCTTGTCTCCATTCTCCTCGATAACGCACTGAAGTACTCCACCCCAGGCGGGGAGATACGCCTTACGGCGTATATGCGTCACCGGGAAAATGTGATCGAAGTCACAAACCCCTGTGCACTTGCAGATACCAGACATCTTGACCGCCTATTTGACCGGTTTTACCGGCCGGACGAGTCGCGCGCTTCCAGCACGGGCGGAACAGGCATAGGACTCTCGATCGCGCGGGCGATCGTCGAGGCGCATCGCGGCACGATTGAGGCCGAGAGCGCCGACGGCACGGAAATAACCTTCCGCGTGAAGCTCCGCGCGATATGATGAATCAAATATGATGATAAATAACTGGTTAACCCGCATGCGTATGTCTGCTATGCATGCGGGCTTTGCCGTCTGTGATTATTCTTATGAGTTGTCACCATGGTTCAACCTGTGCATGAATACTGCCGGGAAGCGAAACAAGATTGACATCAAACTTCAATGACGGTTCAACTCTTGAGCTGGCATTATGTATTCTCATTGATACCGTCCAGCCCTCATCGCACACCACCTCAATGGTGTTATCAGAGTCAGGCTTAAAACCCATATGATAAAACCGTGTCGGCAAATGCAGGCGTGGAACATCAACAATGGAATTGTGCTGTCCTGACGGTTGATTCAGCGTTCCGGCAATGTTGATCGCCTCAATGCGCGTTGTTTCATGTCTGTCGTCTGTTATGACCTTGTAGAAATCATAGCGCCCGATAAGATAATTCACCAGCGCCGTCGGGATTCCCGGATTGCTGTCAGCAAGGCGGTGCAATTCATCAAGAAACGACTGCAAAACCGGCTTGTAGTATTTCTCTGCTTTATCCGGGATGTCTTTCCAAAGCGCCTGAGTACCATTTTCTGCCGCCATGTCGCGCATTCGTCTAAGTTCAGAAAAGAGCGGAACTACTTCCGAAAAATACTGCTGCGAGCATGGTATACCGAACCATTCCATGCCGAAATCAATCGTATCCGAAAGGCGGCTGTGCTTGACAGCATGGTGATTATGCTTACAGGACAGACCAATTTGCCACTGGTTCTGTCGGCGAATGCAAAGCACATCGCGCACATCACCTACCACACCGCGTGCATCCGTCTGGAGCGACAAATAGAGCGGAGTATTGTTCTGCGGGTACTCGAGCTGCGGTTCGAGCCTTTTTATCACTCTTACAGCCGCATTTGCCGCGCGTATAAGCTCGTTCCGACTTTTGCTACTCATCTGTTCATAGAGGCTCTTTGCAGTCCGCATCTGGGGGCTATCTTCGATTGTCACGTCTTCCGCCGCCCGCAAATTGTTGTACAGAGTCAAAAGGCAAGCATATTCAAACGCTTTTCCGTTTGCGGTCTGTATACCCGGCATAGCATTTTCCTCACTTACTTAACATTTTCAAGATATGGTCTTATGTACTGCGCCACTGATTCAGCCAACTTCACGGGAACTGCATTGCCGATTTGCTTATAGATGCTTGTCAAGTCACCGCAAAAAACAATATTCTGCGGGAAAGTCTGGATTGCTGCAGCCTCTCGCCAACTCAGGCGCCGCGTCACTCCGCCGTTACCAAAGCGCCACTCATCTTTCCCCAGCTTCACCATATCCGGCGAACCCGGATAGAGCGTTACCTGCTTTGCCATCGCCGGAACAGTATATGCAGCTTCATTCCAATCCCGCTTTCTGTTCCGTGACATATACCTGGACGAATATGGGGCTTGGCAGACCTCGCTCTCCTTTGCAGGCGGCAAGTTTTTCAGTGCATCGAAAAGTGTGCTTGTCTGTCCGTTTGTCTCCGGGAGTGAAAAATCGCCAATATGCAAATCTTTTCTGAAACCAACAATTATCACGCGCTCCCTATCCTGCGGTACACCAAAATTGCGTGCATTGATAAGCTTGCAGTACACATCGTATCCGCAGTCGGAAAAATCCGCTATTATTGCATCGATCACCTGACCGCCGCCCATCGTCAAAAGCCCCTTCACATTTTCTCCAATAAACGCCATCGGTTTATTCTGGCGCACAAGGTTTACATAATATTTGTACAATACATTTCTCGAATCATCAATCTTGCGCGGACCGCTCAGACTGAACCCCTGACATGGAAAACCGCCCAGTATTATATCAGAAACCGGAATTCGGGACATATCAATCTTCGATATATCTCCGCACACAACCTCCGCTTTACTCCAGCTCTGATGAGTTTTACAAGCGTCGGCATCTGCGTCATTCGCCCAAATGGTTTTAAACCCGGCTCTATCAAATCCTAGGTCAAGACCACCCGCGCCGCAAAAGAGACTAACAGCCGTAAATTCTCTCATCGTCACATCTCCTCTATTCAGTTTTCGCCATATACGGCTCATGCTTATTTAATATAACACATCAGTTATGAAAAATCTAGCTTTTCAGTCTCTTCACCAGCTCCTCGTCTGCTTCGGCGAGGATGGTTTTATAATCGGTGTATATCACCTTGCCCGGCAGCGCGCCGGAGGGCTTGCGGACGTTTCTGACCATGGTGTAGTCCACGGGTATCTTCCCCGCCGTGCGCCCCTGCGAATAGTATGCGGCGAGAGATGCCGCCTGCTGCAGCGTCTGCAGCGGCACATCCTCCCCCTCGCAGCGGATGATGACGTGGCTGCCATGCACGCGCTGGGTATGCAGCCACAAATCCGTGCGTCTGGCAAACTTGCACGTCAGCTCGTCATTCTGGGCGTTGCTGCGCCCGACGAGCACCTCAAAGCCGTCGTCCGTGACAAACTTATACGGTGCCTGTGCGCGGACGCGCTCAGACTTTCCGCCCTTACCGCGGCGGATATAGCCCGTGTCCAGAAGCTCCCGGCGGATGTCGGAAACATCGCGGTCGGTCTCGACGCGCTCAAGCTCGTCAAGCACGCTGTTGAGATAGTCCAGCGAGCGCTCCCCATCTGCGATCAGCCCGGTCAGATGCTGCTCCGCAGTCTTGAGCTTGTTATACTCCTTGTATAATGCCGCCGCGTTCTGCTGCGGCGTTTTCAGCGGGTCAAGCTCAATTTTTACCTGCGGACAGCCCGGCTCGAAGTAATCCTCGCATTCCAGCGTCCTGTCGCCGCGCCTGATGCGGTATATATTCGCCGTTATAAGCTCTGCCCGCCGGCGCACGTCCTCGCGCCCCCCGGTGCGCGCAAGCTCCTCACGCTGTGCAGCGAGCTTGCGCGCGAGACGGTCGCGCAGCGTGCGCACGGTTTTTGTCAACTCATGGCTGCGGCGGCGCTGCTGCTCGGCACGGTCACGCGAGAGGTAGAAGGCGTCAAGCAGGGCAGAGAAGCTGTCATACCGCTCCAGCGCCGCAGACGCGCCGTACTGCCGGATGGGCATAAAGCTGAAATCGCGCGGCTTGCCGTCGATACTGATCATCCACGGTTCAAGCTCCCCCGCAGCGACGCTCTCCGCAAGGGCGGCGGCGCAGTCCGGGAGCATTTCGTAGTCACCGCCGCAGCGATATGCAAGCTCCCGCGCGATGAGCGGCGACAAACCGGAAAAGCTGTCCATCAGCCATTTATCGACCGGCGTGTCTTTGTCCGCCGCAGCTATCATGGCGCGGCGCTCCTCATCCGTCACAGAGAAAAAAGCGCGCTTTTCCTGCGCGGGCGGCAGGCGGTATATCATCCCCGGCAGCAGGCGGCGCATAGCGTCCCCGGCAAAGTCCATGCGGCGCATACAGTCGATTATCCGCCCGTCCGCACCGACGAGGATGGCATTTGCACTGCGCCCGATAAGCTCCACGACGAGCTTCTTTTCCGCGCTCACGCCGAGTTCATCATGCGTATCGAGCGTGAGAACGACCATACGCTCAAACGCCGGCTGCTCAACGGAGAGTATACGCGCGCCGACAAGATGCTTACGCATGAGCATGCAGAACATGGGCGGCTCGGCAGGGTTTTCAAACCCGCCGGAGGTGAGATGTATGCGGGCGTTACCCGTGCCGGCGGCGATGACAAGGCGAAGATTGCCGCCCCCTGCGCGCAGGGAGAGAAGGAGCATATCCCGTTCGGGCTGCTGCACCCTGTCTATGCGCCCGCCAACTGTTTTCTCCCTGAGTTCGCGCGTGACGGCGCTGACGGTCACGGCATCAAGCGGCATCGTTACCCTCCATTATCATCGCAAAGAGCGCGTCGATGCGCTCTGTCTTCCCCTGCAGATACAGCCATCCGAACAGCGCCTCCAGCCCCGTCGCGGCATGGTACTCCCCCTCCGTCGCCTTCTGCGGTACGGAGTTGACCTTTGCGTTGCGCCCGCGCTTATATACGGCAAGCTCCTGCTCAGTCAGAAACGGCATTATCTTTTTTGCGGCGGAGGCCTGCGCCGGGGCGTTGACGTACGACACCGTCAGCCGGTGAAGCTGTCCCGCGGCGGAGTGCCCCTGCTTGCAGAGCATTGTGCGCGTGAGCAGCTCATACACGCCGTCGCCTATATGCGCCAGCCCCAGCATGCTCATGGCATTGACCTCATTGAGCGTCATCTGCGGGCAAAAATAATCCATGGCTTTTTCCATCCTTTTCTGTCCTGTCAATGCAAAAGGGCGTTCTAAACGCCCTTTTGTTCGTGTTCTCATACAGTATCGTCCGTATAATCTGGCTGAGCGCCGTTCATCCCGGCGGCAACTGCAAGATCGTCATCCGCCGCCATGCCGAGCCTGACCTGTATATCGTGCCAGCCCTGATAATCAACGAGCACCTTGCGGGGCTTTGCGCCCTCGTAGGGTCCGACGATGCCAAGCTCCTCCATCTGATCGACGATGCGCGCGGCGCGGGAATACCCGAGCTTCACGCGACGCTGGAGCATGGAGACAGAGCAGGACTTGGTTTCAAGTATAGCCTCGACCGCCTGCGGCAGCATTTCATCATATCCGCCGCCTATCCCCTCGTCCTTTGCGCCCTTGCCGCTGTCGGAGGCAGACTTATCCTCCGACGCTTTGTTCATGTACTCCTCTATCTCGCTGTTCTGCTGAACGTCGGACGCCCCCTCCTTGATGAACTGGATGACCTCCTCGCGTTCCTCATCGGACACGAACGCGCCCTGGATGCGCGTCGGCTTTCCGCAGCCGACGGGAGAAAAGAGCATATCCCCCATGCCGACAAGCTTTTCCGCGCCGGTCTGGTCGAGTATGATGCGGCTTTCGAGCGAGGACGACACCGCAAACGCGATGCGCGAGGGAATATTTGCCTTCATCAGCCCCGTGATAACGTCTGCGGACGGGCGCTGGGTGGCAATGACAAGGTGCATGCCCGCCGCGCGCCCCATCTGGGCGACGCGGCAGATGCTCTCCTCGACCTCCTTGGAGGCGACGAGCATAAGATCCGCCAGCTCGTCAATGACGATGACGACGCGCGGCATGGTGGGTTCGCCGCTTTGCTCGCAATGCTTATTGTAATTGTCCAGATCGCGCACACCGACCTCGGAAAAGAGCCTGTAGCGCTTGAGCATCTCCACGACCGACCACTGAAGCGCACCCGCCGCCTTCTTGGGGTCGGTGACAACAGGAACATAGAGATGAGGAATGCCGTTATAAACGCCGAGCTCTACCATCTTCGGGTCGATCATGATAAGGCGCACCTCGTCTGGGCGCGCTTTATAAAGAAGGCTCAGAATGAGCGAATTCATGCACACGGACTTGCCCGAGCCTGTCGTGCCGGCGATGAGCATATGCGGCAGCTTTGCAATGTTGCCGACAACGCAGTCGCCGCCGATGTCCTTGCCGAGGGCGAAGCTGAGCTTGGACTTGGCGTTGATGAATTTCGGTGAATCGATAATATCGCGGAGGTAAACGGTGCTGACGATTTTGTTGGGGACTTCTATGCCGACGGTGGAGATCTTGTCCGGGATGGGCGCAATGCGCACATTCACAACGCCCAGAGCAAGCGCGAGATCGCCCGCAAGGTTTGTAACGCGGGCAAGCTTGACGCCCTGCTCAAGCTCTATATCAAAGCGCGTGACCGTCGGGCCGCGCGTTACGCCGACAATGGCGGCGTTGATGCCAAAGCTGTGTATCGCGCCCTCAAGACGCTCCTTATTGACCATTATCTCGTCGCGCGCGTCAATATTTGCGACAGCGCCCGTGCGCAGCAGATCGACCGGCGGGAACTCATACCCCGTGCTGTCCGTATCCGCTGCGGCGACCGCCGCCTCCACCGCCTTCGCTTCTTTATCCACATCGGCACGGCGGATTTTTTTCTTCGGCGGGTCGCTTATCTCGGCGCTCATTGTGGAAGAATGCATGATCTCCTCCACCGTGGCGCTCAGCTCGTCCACATCCACACCGGCGGCGCGCGCTTCCGCCGCGCCGTCCGTGACGGCGTTCTCGCGGATTATAGGCGCGCCGCGGCGCTTCAAAAGCGCCGCCGCGGGATCCTGCACAGGCTCGCCGCCGCGTGCTTTGCCGCGCTCCGGCGCGCGCGGAGTCAGCACGTCCTCATCCATCAGGCGGGTTTTCTTCGCCGGGCGCGCGCTCGCACTCCCGGCGGGATAGGGCTTCGTTGTCTTGCCGCGCTTATCGGCGAGAGGCAGCTCCTCATCGTCGTCAAGCGATATTTCGGGCAGGACGCTCTCGCGCTGTATGCGCTCTATCTTCGCGCCGCGCCTGTCAGCCTTTGCAGCGCGCGGCGATGCGCCGCCCACTTCAAGCGGGAGGACAGCGTCCTCGCCTTCTGCGGGCGCGGGCTTTTTCTTTTCGTACATCGCAGGGTCGTATTTCACACTCGCACGCTCGCGCGCCTTGCCGAACGCTTTGATAAAGCTGCCGTTGAAGCACTTGACCGTGAAGAACACGAGCAGCACAAGCAGCACGGGCATTGCGCCGTAGAGGCTGAAGGCGTTTTCAAGCCCGATGGCGATAAGCCCGCCGACAACGCCGCCGCTTTGCAGGCTCTGCCCCTGCTCAAAGAGCGCGCCGCACAAAAGCTGCATATCACCGGTGTCGGTCGTGCCGGTATAGAAAAAAAGGCTGCCGAGGGCGGCGATAATGATGGGGATCATCAGCGCCGAGGTCACACGCAGGGCGACAGGCTGCCCCTTATGAAAGCCGAGAATGATCGCCGCCATCAGAAAAGCGGGCACTGTCAGCCAGAAGCCCCAGCCGATAAGCCCCTTTATGAGATTGGCAAAAAAGACGATGAACCGGCCGTCAGTATTATAATGGCTGATGATAACGAACACCGCCAGAAAGAGAAAAACGACCGCGCCCAGCTCCCGCCGTATCGGCGGAGCTGGCGGCTCGGGCGGGGTGACAACCTCGGGCGCTTTCTTCCTCGTGCCTGTTTTTTTTGCCGTTGCGCTCTTCTTTGCGGCGGAAGAGCCGTTTTTTCTGGTTTGTGCCATTAAAAAGTCCTTTCTTCGTCGGGAGACCGGGGCAGATGCCGCAGACGTATTATGCGGCGCTGACCTAGAAGATCATCGTGAGTATTATGGAGAGAACGCCCATGACCCAGCAGTAGTACGCAAAGCCGCCGAACTTACCCTTTGCCGCGATGCGCTTTACAAGGCTGATCGCCCCGATGCCTGAAAGCATCGCCGCGACCATGCCGATAAGATACGCCGGAACATTGGCAATGTCCACCCCCTGCTGAAATGCATCAACAAGCGTGACGATGTTCGCGCCGAGCACGGCGGGGATGGAGAGAAGGAACGAGAATTTCACCGCGAACTCCCTGTCAAGCCCGGCGGCAATGCCGGCAGTGATGGTCGTTCCGGAGCGGGAGAGCCCGGGGATAGTGGCGACGCACTGGCAAAGCCCGATGATGAGCGCATCGGAAACGGTCATGCTGCCGGCAGTTTTCGTGCCGGGCTTCATCCTGTCCGCCACGAACAGCATGCACCCTGTCAGCACCAGCGCGATGCCGATGAAAACATTGTGGTAATAGAGCGTTTCTATCATCTTATGTACCGGGAGGATGAGCACGAGCGGGAGCGTGGCAAAAACGATCATAATAAACGTGCGCGCGCCGGGATAGTGCCGCTGGCGCTGCCCGGCGAGAGGACCGACGTTTATAAGCCCCAGCACCTCATAGAACATGCGGACAATGTCCTGCCAGTAGCACACGAACACCGCAGCGAGCGTTCCAAGATGCATCAGCACATCGAAAAGAAGATGCCCGTCGTCGGTCGAGGTGAGGTCAAATAGATTGTTGAGAATCGAAAGATGCCCGGAGCTTGACACGGGCAGAAATTCAGTTATTCCCTGCACCAGCCCCAGAATTATTGCATTCCACACGGACATTGCCATATACCCCCACGGTAAACATAATAAGAATTATACCACAAGCTTATGTAAAGCACAAGTGCGCAAGAACGGCAGGCGCAGGAAAATTTTTCTGCGCCTGCCGGGCGGCTATACGTCCGCCTCGCCGATCCGGGCGTGGAGATACCCCAGCGCGTCGGAGAGCGTGCCGAGCGTGTCGATAAGCCCGAGGCGCACGGCCTCCTCGCCGTAGATGACGCTGCCGATGTCGTTGGCAAGCTCATCCGTATTTGTCATAAGGCGCAGATATTCCTCCCGGCTGACGCGCGAGTGGGCGGTGACAAAGCCGACAATGCGCTCCTGTATACGCGCAAAATAATTATATGTCTGCGGCACACCGATGACCACGCCGTTGAGCCGCACCGGGTGGATGGTCATGGCGGCGGACGGCGCCACCATGCTGCGCCCGGCGGCAACGGCGAGCGGCACGCCGATGGAGTGCCCGCCGCCGAGAACGAGCGACACCGTCGGCTTTCGCATGCCGGCGATAAGCTCCGCGATGGCAAGCCCCGCCTCCACATCGCCGCCCATGGTGTTCAGGAGGATCAGCAGCCCTTTTATCTCCGGCGACTCCTCCACCGCCGCGATGAGCGGCAGCACGTGCTCATACTTCGTTGTTTTTGCGTCCTCGGGCAAAAGCTGATGCCCCTCGATCTGCCCGACGATGCTGAGGCATTGTATAACCCCCGCCTTTGCGGCGGAATAGTCCTTTATTTCATCAGCTTCCAAAAAATCACCTCATGGGCTATATTATGCCCATGAGGCAACGGTTTTATTGTGTTATGTCTGATTTTATATTATTTCCTGTCGCTGTATGCGGCGAGGCATGCCTTGTATGTCATGTAACAGTCGAGCTTCGCCACGACCTCGAACGGCGCGTGCATGCTCAGCACGGGCACGCCCGCGTCAATGGTGTCAATATTGCGGTTGGCCATGAACTTTGCGATGGTGCCGCCGCCGCCCTGATCCACCTTGCCCAGCTCTGCAAGCTGCCAGATGACATTATTTTCGGCAAAGAGCCGGCGCAGGTACGCCACGATCTCGGCGGAAGCGTCGCTCGTGCCGGATTTGCCGCGCGCGCCGGTGAATTTGCAGATGCCGACGCCGTAGTTGATCTTCGCGTCGCTGCGCTTTTCCGACACGTCCGGATAGAGCGGATCGAAGGCGTTTGTAACGTCGGCTGAGACGCAGAAGCTCTTTTCATAGCAGCGGCGAAGCTGCGTGCCCTGCGCGGCGCACAGATCCTCCATAAAGCAGTCGAACGCGGCGCTCTGCATACCCGTCACGCCGTCAGAGCCGGTCTCCTCCTTGTCGGCAAGGATGCACACGCAGGTGCGCTCCGGCGCATTGACATCGAATATCGCCTTGAGCTCGGCAAAGGCGCAGACGCGGTCGTCATGACCGTAGCCGCCGATGAGCGAGCGGTCAAGGCCGATCTCGCACACGTCAAACGCCGGCACGGCGGCAAGCTCCGCCGAGAGGAAGTCCTCCTCCGTGATGCCGTACATATCGTTTAGAATGCTCATCACCGCAAGCTTCACCCTGTCCTTGCCGTCGTCGGCATAGGGTGCGCTGCCGATGAGGATGTTAAGCCCCTCGCCAGTGAAGCCCTCGGACATGGTTTTTTTCATCTGGTCGGCGGCGAGGTGGGGCAGCAGATCGGTTATGACGAACTTCGGCTCGCCCGGCTCGCGCCCGATGACGACATTGACGGTCTCCCCATTCTTCAAAGCGACAGCGCCGTGCAGCTCCAGCGGGATGGTGACCCACTGGTATTTCTTTATGCCGCCGTAGTAGTGCGTCTTGAAATAGCACATTTCGTCCGACTCGTACATAGTTATCTGCTTGAGATCAAGGCGCGGGGAGTCCACGTGCGCCCCGGCGATAACCGCGCCGTCGGAAAGCGGCTTTTTGCCGATGACGGCGAGCATCAGCGCCTTGCCGCGGTTGTTCTTATAGAGCTTCATCCCCGGCTTTATATCCATTCCGGGTACATACTCTGCAAAGCCGTGCTCCTCGGCGAGGGCGACGGCGTTTATGACAGCCTCGCGCTCCATGCGGGAGCAGTCGAGAAAGTCCATATACTCCCGGCAATACTGCTCCACCCTCATGCGCTCATCGGTGTCGATAAGGTCATAGCCGTTCTTCTGCTCGTAAAAGAGCTTTTCTCTCAGTTCACTCATTTTCCCAGTACCTCCGTAAATAGTTTCCGGCAGTCGGCGGAGAATTCTTCCCGCGTGCCGTTGTTTTTGAGAATATGATCACAGCGCTCGTAATAGTATTCGTCCGGGCGCTGGGCGTTGACGCGCATCATCGCGTACTCCTGGCTTATCCCGTCGCGCTTCCGGATGCGCGCGAGGCGTATATCCCTGTCGGCGACGACGCCGACGGTGGTGAAGCAGCGCCTGGCAGCGCCGCTTGAAAAAAGCTCGATCGCGTCGAGCGCAGCGAGCGTTCCGCCTGCCATCGCCCACTCTTTCAGCCTTCGGCTGATCTCAAGATTGACGTATTTATGCGTGATAACATTCAGCTCGCGCAGCGCCTGCTCATCCGCGAACACCGTCGCGCCAAGCGCCTTTGTGTCCACCGCGCCGTCCACGACCGCGCCGGGAAAATGCCGGCCGATCTCGGCGATTATGCCGCTGTTTTCACGCAGGAGCTCATGATACGCCGCATCGCAGTCAACGACCATCGCGCCGAAGCCGCGCAGCACGTCAAGCGCGGTGGTTTTGCCGCTGCCCGTGCCGCCGGTGATGCCAACGACGCGCACACCCCCGGCGAGCGCGTCCGCGATCACGTCCGCGTCCAGCGCGCCGGTGCGCAGTATCCTGTAGGGCGCGGCGCTCATGTCGATTATCGTGGATTCGCGTCCGATGCCGCATGCGCCACCGTCGATAACGGCGGGTATCTTCCCGGAGAAATACTCCATAACCTTTTCCGCGGTCTTTGGGCTCTCCGCGCCGGAGGGATTTGCGGAGGGCGCGGCAAACGGCACGTTTGCAAGGCGCAGAGCTTCAAGCGTGAGCGGATGGTCGGGGCAGCGAAGCCCGACTGTCGCCCCGCCCGCGCGCACGATGTCCGGCACGACGCCGCGCGCTTTCAGCACGATGGTAAGCGGACCTGGCCAGAACCTTTCCGCCAGACGCCTTGCCTGCGCGGGCACATCCGCGCAGTATTTATCCATCGCGCCCTCATCCGCCACCATCAGCGACAGCGGCTTCACCGCGGGGCGTCCCTTCACCTCGTATATTTCGCGCACGGCGCGCTCGTCCAGTCCGTTTCCGGCAAGCCCGTACACCGTTTCCGTCGGCACGGCGACCAGCCCTCCGCCGCGGATTATATCCGCCGCGGCGGAAATGTCCGTCGTTATGAGCCTTGTTTCCATATCACGCCTCCGTCTGCTGGCGCAGCTTTTCCGCCTGATCGGCGGTCACAAGCGCGTCAATGAGCGCGTCCAGATCACCGTTTATGATCGTTGTGAGATTGAAGTTCCTGTTGTCCCCCGTGAGCCGGTGGTCGGTCACGCGGTTTTGCGGGAAGTTGTAGGTGCGTATGCGGTCGCTCCTGTCGCCCGTGCCGATCTGGCTTTTGCGTTCGGCGGCGACGGCGGCGTTCTGGCGCGCAAGCTCCGCCTCATACAGCTTTGAGCGCATGATCTGCAGGGCGCGATCCTTGTTTTTATACTGGCTGCGCTCGTCCTGACATTCCACGACCGTGCCTGTCGGCAGATGGGTGATGCGTATGGCGCTCTCTGTCTTGTTGACGTGCTGCCCGCCCGCGCCGGATGAACGGTAGGTGTCTATCTTGAGGTCGTTCATGTCAAGCTTGAAATCGACCTCTCCGACCTCCGGCAGCACGGCGACAGTCGCGGCGGAGGTGTGGATGCGCCCGCCGGACTCCGTCACGGGAACGCGCTGCACACGGTGCCCGCCCGCCTCGAATTTAAGCCGGGAGTACGCCCCCTGCCCCTCGATGACAAAGCTGATCTCCTTTATACCGCCAAGCTCCGTCTCGTTGACGTTCGCCACGTCGAGCTTCCAGCCGCGCCGCTCGGCATACATCGAGTACATGCGGAAGAGGTCGGCAGCAAAGAGCATGCCCTCCTCCCCGCCGACGCCGCCGCGTATCTCCATGATGACATTTTTGCCGTCGTTCGGGTCTTTGGGCAGCAGCAGGAGCTTTATCTCGCGCTCAAGGCGCTCATGTTCCGCCTTTGCGGAAAGGTATTCCTCCTGCGCAAGCTCCCTGAGCTCCGGCTCATCCATGAGCTGCCTTGCACTTTCCATGTCCGCCTGCGCCTTTTTATAAGCGGCGTATGCCCCCACAAGGGGCGCAAGCTCGCGCGCTTCGCGCTCGCACTTTGCGTAAAGCGCAGGGTCGGAGTACGTCTCGGGCATTTCCATGCGCGCGGTCAGCTCGTCATATTGATTTTTCAAAGCATCAAGCTTTTCAAACATACTCTTCTCCGTTGTCCGTTTTCTTGTCCGTTTTATTTACAGGCACAAGGTATTTTAGCACAAGAAAACCGCGCTGTAAACATGAAAAGGCGCGCAATGCGAGCCGCGCGCCTTTTGCGTACATCTGACCTTTTTACTTTTTTGCCGAACCGGTCTCAAAATCGACCCTTCTGTCCGGCTCTATCTTCGCTCTCGCGCCCGCGGCGACCGTTCACAGCTCGTCGTCGCTCAGCGCCTCCGCCTTTTTCTGCACAGACTCCGTCACGGCTGCAAGCGCGTCGGCTTTGAGAGTACCTGCGCCGCGGTCTGGCGGCACGCCATAACGTTTATCGCCTTTGCACTTTTGACTGTACTCAGAAGTGAGAGAAAACCGGTGTTGAAATATTGCGCCCCTGCGTGTATTATATTATATAGAATAGAATATAGACAAAGTAAGCACATAAATAAGCACATCAGGAGAACACATATGAAAATTGCCGTAAAGAAGCTGCGCGATGGCGCGGCGCTGCCGACGCGCGGCTCTGCCTGCGCTGCGGGATATGATCTGCGCGCGTGCGTTGAAAAGAGCATCGTTATTGCGCCGGGCGCGACCGCCATGGTCGGCACGGGGCTGTCCATCGCCGTGCCGGAGGGGTATTTCGGCGCTGTTTTCGCGCGCAGCGGGCTTGCCGCAAAGCAGGGCGTGCGCCCGGCAAACTGCGTGGGCGTGTGCGACAGCGACTACCGCGGGGAGTACACCGTCGCGCTGCACAACGACAGTGCCGAGCCGCGCACGATAAACCCGGGCGACCGCATTGCCCAGCTTGTGGTCATCCCCTGTCTTCCGCTCGAATTTGACGAGGTGGAGGAGCTGGACGCGACGGAGCGCGGAGCAGGCGGCTTCGGCTCAACCGGGCGGTAGGGCGAAAAAAACGAAGGAGGAGCGGGATGAAACGCTTATCTGCACTTGCGCTGCTGTGCGCGGCTTTATGGCTGGCAGGGTGCGGCACGGCATCCGTGCGCCTGACGTATTCCGGCAGCGGAGAGGATGTTCCTCTTGCCGCTGCGGATGCAGCGGCTGAACCTGCGGACGAATACGCAAAATATGCCGCCGTCAACGACCGAGGGCATAATTATCAATACGGCATCGGCGTTGAAGCGGATATTGACAAAGCCGTGGAGTGCTACGCCGCGGCGGCAGAGCACGGCATCCCGGAAGCCATGACGAACCTTGGCTGGTGCTATGAGCGCGGCGAGGGCGTGGCGCAGGATTATGCCCGCGCGCTGGAGCTGTACACCAGGGCGGCAGAGCTTGGCGAGGCGATGGCAATGAACAACATCGGGTGGCTCTATGAAAACGGCTTCGGCGTGGAAAAGAGCGGCGCGGCCGCGCGCGAATGGTACGCCCGCGCCGCCGAAGCCGGGTGCGAGCTTGGAGAGGAGAATCTGGCGTATCTTGAAGCACAGGGACTTGCGGGATAATCGCCTCCAGTTGAAAATTACACAAAAACAGCGCCGCGCTCGACATGAGCGCGGCGCTTTCGCCACGGCGCTGAAATGCGCCGATTGTCGCCATCTGATTATAAATCAGAATTGTATAAATGCCCGGGAATT
>ERZ808252.1412-NODE-1412-length-17629-cov-38.024582_pt1 | contig 17629 bp, 16 predicted proteins | sample MGYA00521242_ERZ808252 | MGnify/ENA primary metagenome ERZ808252 (study PRJEB31516, sample SAMN03275581) | gut metagenome | biome: mammalia-associated habitat; material: feces | host: Papio cynocephalus | place: Kenya | collected 2012-08-07 ...
GATTGCTGAACAAGGAAGGTGTGTTGTTGGTCGTTTTAATCATAAAAATATGCAAGCTTTCTGTATGTAAAGATACAAAAACTTGCAGAAATATAAAAGCTTTAACATAACTAATTTGTTGATAATCAATAAAATATTTGATTTTAAGGGACGACTAACTAATCTGTCACCATCTATCACTGGAAAAGTCCCATGAAAAAGCACAATATGCCTTTGGCTTTTAACGCTAAACATTTGCATATCAGCATTTTATTTTGTTACTTTGCTGTATGGAAAGTGACATTACAACCCTGTTAGCACAGCCGCGAAACGGTGCGTCTTAGCGTGCGAAACGGTGCGTTTCGCACGTTAAAACAGCCTGTTTTAGCACGCAAAACGGCACACTTGGCACTCCAAAACGGTATGTTTAGCACAAATAACGACACAGTTTGTATAATATCGGACAAATCAAGAGCAATAGAGAGCAGATGAGGATATCAATCATAAGAAGAAACAGGGAGCGCCAGCTGTGCGTCTCCTGCAAGAGCATTAGGTGCCTTCTCCAGTGCATAGCCAACCGTGCCGGACGCCAGCCACAAGGCGAAAACGAGGCTGACACACTCTGCCGCATGGCCCACAGGGACCCCAGCCTGTCTATACGGCTGTGGCGAAAGCGCAGTTGGCACAAACGGGGCCAAGCGTACCTGACAGTTTTCTGATGACCCTTGCCCCCGCCCCCTATCTCAACAGCGAGGCAGCGGCGCTGAGCGTGGACACGCGCCACTGGCGGACTTCCAAGGGTGTGGAGTATCTTGTTGTCCGGCTGAGGTGGTGAGCACTATTATAGGTTTTATGTGCAAACTTATCAAAGAACTCTTTGGCTGGCAGCGTGAAGCCACTTAGTCTCTGTCTCAAAATTTAACGAACTATTGTTAAACTATCCTAACATTTTAAGCACATTTAAAATCTAAGTTGTGTATATGTGAAATGATGTGTATCTTTGCAACTGTTTTGTGAATAGGAATGCTACATCCCTATGTGCAAACATATTAAAAATAATTTTTAACTATTTAAAAGAGTATGAATCAATACGAAACCGTTTTCATTTTGACTCCCGTTTTGTCTGACGAACAGATGAAGGAAACGGTCGCTAAATTCAAGAAAGTGCTTGCAGACAATGGTGCAGAAATTCTGAATGAAGAGACTTGGGGACTGAAGAAGATGGCTTATGCTATCGAAAAGAAGTCGACAGGCTTTTACTGTCTGCTGGAATTCAAGGCTGAGCCGACTGTCATTAGTAAGCTAGAGATTGCTTATCGTCGTGATGAGAAAGTAATCCGTTACATGACTGTAAAACTTGACAAGTATGCAGCAGAGTATGCTGAGAAGAGAAGAAAGAAACACGCTAAAACACAGGAGGCTTAAACCATGGCACAAGAATCAGAAATCCGTTATTTGACAGCTCCTTCAATAGATGTAAAGAAGAAGAAGTATTGTCGCTTCAAAAAGAGTGGAATTAAGTATATTGACTATAAGGATCCGGAATTCCTCAAAAAATTCCTTAATGAGCAGGGGAAAATTTTGCCTCGCCGCATCACTGGAACTTCGCTGAAATATCAGCGTCGTGTGGCTCAGGCAGTCAAGCGCGCTCGCCAAATTGCTCTGTTGCCTTATGTTACTGACTTGATGAAATAATTTAAGGGGTAGAAGAATGGAAATTATATTGAAAGAAGACATCATAGGTCTTGGTTTTAAGAACGATATTGTTAATGTAAAAGCAGGTTACGGTCGTAATTATCTTATTCCTACAGGAAAAGGGGTTATCGCGTCCGCATCAGCCAAAAAGGTTTTAGCTGAAAATCTTAAGCAGCAGGCACACAAATTGGCAGCTCTGAAAGCAGCTGCTGAGCAGAAAGCCGCTGCACTGAAAGATGTCGCTTTGACAATTGCAGCAAAGGTTAGTGCAACAGGTGTCCTCTATGGTTCCGTTACTGCTGCAACTGTGGCCGATGAACTGGCTAAGTTGGGCAAGGATGTTGAACGGAAAATAATCATGATGCGGGACATCAAGAAAGTGGGAGATTATGTTGCAACTGTTCATCTTCATAAGGATGTGACTGTTGAAATCCCAGTAAAGGTTATCGCTGAAGGAACTGAGGCTAAGGCTGATGCTGCGGTAGAAGAGACACCTGATGTTGAGGCTGCTGCACCTGCTGTTGAAGAGGAAGCTCCGGCTGCCGAGTAAATAAGTTGACTGTAAAGCATCTATATTTATTATAATGTAAAAGCTCTCTACTCCGAATGGATTGGAGAGCTTTTTTATTTTTTTTTCTTTATGGGATTACTGTTGCTGCTTGTCTCTTGGTTGACATTTGTCGAGTTAAATTGTGAAAACCTATTTGATTGCAAACATGATTCTTTGAAGAATGATACTGAGTTTACGCCGGATGGCTTACGGCATTGGACCCCCTATCGCTATTGGCGCAAACTCAATCAAATTGCCAGAGAGATTATATCGTGCGGTGAGGGAATTGATGGTGGCGTTATTCCTGATATCGTAGCCCTTTGTGAGGTTGAGAATGACAGCGTTATGTATGATTTGACCCGGCGTTCCTCGCTAAAAGCATTAAGATACGATTACCTGATGCCTCCTACGTCGGACAATCGTGGAATAGGTGTCGCGTTGTTATATCACAGATTCTCATTTGCTCCTTTGAAATACTATTCGTTAAGTGTTCAAATGCCAAAAGGCTTTCGTCAAACTCGTGATATATTGTATGTTTCAGGGCGTGTGATGAGTGGTGACACCCTCCATCTCTTTGTGGTTCACGCGCCGAGCCGTTATGGTGGTGAACATCATTCAAGACCCGCAAGAATGGCTGTCGCACGACGCTTAGTAAAAGCTCTTGACTCATTAAATGCCATTTGTTCATCCCCTCATGTCATTATGATGGGTGACTTTAATGATGTTTCGAAAAGTGCATCCCTTGCTTTTCTTCTTTCTCATGGTATGGCTAATGTTTCAGATGGAGTGAAGGGCAGACATGGGGCTGGTGGTACTTATCGTTATCAAGGTAAGTGGGAGACTATAGACCATTTTTTTGTAAGTGCGCCTATTGCAGCCAAACCGTATGAGATTTGGATTAACGATAGCCCTTTTCTAACAGTAGAAGATAAAAAATACGGTGGGCGAAAGCCACACCGTACATTTATTGGATACCGTTACCAGCATGATGGTTTTAGCGATCACCTTCCTTTAGTATTTCGCTACTCATTTAGATAGTACACCAATGGATGTCGGATAGTAAATTTAAACTGTCAGTGAATTATAACTTTCTTTCCATCAATAATATAAAAACCACTATTCAAGTTTTTATTCTTATTTGCAATTCGTCTGCCGTCCAAAGTATATGCGTTGCCAGTTCTTAGGCTACCTGTTGCGGTGTTTTCATGTATTCCTGTATCTGAACCTCCCATAAATTTGAAATATACAACACCGTCCTCGCCCTCTATAATGTCAGTAATTGGCTTCCCCATCAGTTCTCCACTGTACACTGCTGCCATGGGTGTGGAGGTGTCTGTAAGTTCTGTAACATTGCCGGTACCAGGGAAAGGATCTCCTGCAGCCTCGGCCATGTACATTGCTGAGGTGAAATTCTGTCCATTATACCTGTCAAGAAACACACTGTTTACAATATTGACGTTTTCGGATGCGTCCGACCTGACTGTTCTGTCAATATACCATGCTGGAACCAAAAGGTTGTCAGCTGGTATGATTGTCATCCGTGGATGTCCGGCTGTACTGTTGATGGTTGTTGCCCCGCGGAATTGGTTTTGGTCATAATCAACATGAAGAACTAACATGCCATGCCCCATGAGGTATTTGTTCCATCCCTTCTGCTGTACATTTTCTACTATATAGTACTCCTTGTCATTTCTGTCGTTGATGATGCGGTACGACTTCCCGCCTTCTAAAGCAGGGTGTAATGTCACGTCTGTGGCTGTGTCAAGTGTGTCAATCACAGTCCAGCCAAAACACTCTTTTTCCCAACTGGTATAGGCTGTTGGATAGTAGCCATTATAACTGTACTCTCCTGCATCCATGATGTCCCAGTACTCCATATTTTGGTTGACACACCGTTCGGCTTCGCTTCCACTGCTACAGTAATGGTCTTGCAGGCCCAAGCAATGTGAAAATTCATGGCAGAACAGACCGATACCATTGATTCTAAGGCCTTTGCTTGCTTGATATTCGGGCGTGAAGTTTAACTCGTTGTTTACACCATACCGTCCAACTTTCTTGCCATCAACTTCAATGTTAGCAGTAACAACCCCTGACGTAGGCCAAAGGCAGTCGGTGGAATTACCTGTGTAACTCTGTGAATATCCTGCATAGATGAGATAAACCAAGTCTAGAAGTCCGTCATTGTCATTGTCAAAAGGTGTAAAATCAACCGTGTCATTGATTGCTGCAAGGGCATCCCTGACGAGTTCATTTTTTTTCTCATTTGCTGGATAGCCCGCTCCGTAGTAAGCCAGATTATGCGGAAGTGTGACTACGTCAAAAAGCTGGAAATCGGGCGTGAACAACCCATTACTCATGTCTGTGAAGTAGCGTTTCACGCTTCCATAGTTTCGGCCAACGACTGGCTCTGTCTTTCTGTCAAATAGTTCTTGTGCATTTAGGTATTTGCGGAAAGTTTCGTAAGGGTTTTCCACCGTGAACTGTATGTCTGTGAACTGTACAAGTATAACAGGTATTTTCGGTGAACCTGTGTGTTGAAGCAAATATGGAGAATCATGAACAGGCTCACGCCTGCTGCGCGCCTTCTTGGCATTTGTTGCCAGCATTGTTTGAAACTGTTGCTTGTTTTGCATACTGACCAACTCTTTTTCTTGCGCTGTCCTTATGTCTGGATTGTGTGCCAGCTGTTTGGTTGGGATGAGTGAACCATCATTCAGAATTTGTGCTATGAAAAAGTCTTTTCCCTGCTGGAATAGCAGAACATTGTCTGTGGTCATGTAAAAGGCAAAGTCCTCATCGCCAAATCCTCTGACATGGAGTGTTGTTCCATCACTTTGGCAGACGCTGAACAGCCCCGGTGTCACTCGGGCCGACCAGATAGAAATAGAAGAAGACAGGGACAAAAGAAAAATGTGGAGTAGATACCTTTTCATATTTTTACGGTTTTAAGCATTTTGACTTGCTGATTGACGACATTCTGTCATTGAAAAAATATTGGCCGCGTTTCTTGGTCAGTGGACCATAGTTGATTGCGTGCAGCGGACAGTGATGATAGCATGCCAGGCAGCACGTGCATAACCGGTGTTTGTACATTGGATGCTTGTGACTGTCTAAACTGATGTTTTGGGTTGGGCACACATGGGCGCAGCGTCCGCATCCTGAACATTTCTCCAGACTAACTTTGAAAGGCTTGTCTGTAATCATCCAACGGTTGAAAAATTCACCAATAATATATGAGTAGAGTAGGGGGGCCGGACCTTTGCCCACACGGAAGTTACCCTTTCTGCGCTCTTTGATTTCCTCCGTGATTATAGCAAGATTCAGTGTAGCCTGTGCGATTTTCCGGTCTTCCCGTTCTCGGGTGTCCGTGTGCATGAAAGGCAGACAGACATAAGTCTCTGGCATGATTAGCGAATAGGCACTTTGCAATTGAAGCCCTTTTGGTCTCAGTAGCCTGTCGAGTATTTTCATTGCATCCCCTGTGTTATCGCCACATGTGCAGAGGGCAAAGCAGAAGTGTTCTGGTCCGCAGCTCTTGATTTCAAGTCTTTTGACAAATGACTTGACGATGGCAGGTGGCTGCCAGCCATGCACTGGAAAGCAAAATCCGATGCGTTCGTTGGGTTCAAGCGTATAACAGCAGTCTCCCTTCAGTTCATCCGGGATAAAGAGCAGTCTGTCACCGGTTTGCTGTGCCAGTTCATTAGCTGCCCATTTGGTGTTGCCTGTGCCTGAAAAATAAAAAATCATTGTGGTGACCCTTGTCTTTGTTCGTTCTTCCCTTTGCCCCCACCGCGTCTTCTCCGTCCTCTTCTTTTGTTGCTGTTGCCTTTGCTGTTGCTCTGGGCTTTTTTCTCTGGCTTGTTGTTTGTCGTCTCTTTGCTTTTTCCGCCTCTTTCTCCACCACGTCTTCTGTTGCCATGGCTATGCCACCTTCCGTTACCTTTCTTTTCCGTCACATCATACTTCGGTCCGTCGCCAAGTCCTTCAGGCAAAGGGTTCTTCACTATTTCCTTTTCCAAAAATTGTTCAATCTGATGGAATTGGTACATGTCTTTTTCGCTGACCAATGTGATTGCGATGCCGTCACGGTCAGCTCTGGCCGTCCGGCCAATGCGGTGGACATAGTCTTCCGCGTCATGCGGAACATCGTAGTTGATAACCATCAAAATGTCATCAATGTCAATGCCGCGCGCCACAATGTCGGTGGCAACAAGAACATCTGTCTGCCCCGACTTGAAGGCATACATCACCTCGTCACGCTCTTGCTGCGAGAGGTCGCTGTGCATCTGGCTGCAATTAATGTGCTGGCGGCACAGTTCTCTTGCGATGTCCTTTACCTTGTCTTTCTTCCCGGAGAATATTATCACACGTTTCAGTTGGTCTGTATTGAAAAGATGCTTGATGATGCCCATTTTTTGTGCATCGTGACATATGTAGGCCGATTGCTTGATTTTTTCAGCAGGCTTGCTCACTGCAATCTTGACTTCCACAGGGTCGTGGAGCAGACTTTTGGCCAGTTGCTGGATTTTGTCAGGCATTGTGGCAGAAAACATGATGGTCTGCCTGTCTTTAGGCAGATAACTGGCTATCTGCATGATGTCTTCGCTGAATCCCATGTCAAGCATACGGTCTGCCTCGTCAAGAACAAAGAAACTAACCTTACTCATATCCACATTGCCCATTCTGATGTGGCTGATGAGGCGGCCAGGGGTTGCTATAACCACATCGGCTCCCATTTTCAGGCTTTTCATCTCTTGGTCATATCTGTTGCCGTCGTTGCCTCCATACACGGCAACACTGCTGATGCCGTCAAGATAGTAGCCAAATCCTTGCATTGCCTGGTCTATTTGTTGGGCCAGTTCGCGAGTTGGTGACATGACAATGCAGTTGATGGCGTCTTTAGGATAGCCTCCATCGTCAAGCAGACTTAGAATAGGCAACAGGTAAGCCGCAGTTTTTCCTGTTCCTGTCTGGGCTACGCCTATGACATCATGGTAATTTAATATTTCAGGAATGCAGCGTTCCTGTATGGGAGTGCAGTTTTCAAACCGCATATCATACAGGGCATCCAGAATATTGTCATTCAGATTTGTATCTTCAAATTTCATGTAAATTATTATGTTTTTTAATTGTTGTTTTCGAAAAATATATCAAATAAAAGTCAGTTTGGGGCATGTCTGTAACAATAGTAGGCAATAAAGGCATAAAGAATATTGGGAATCCATGCTGCAACAAGAGGGGGTGTGTTGGCATTGATTGCAAAGGTGGAACTGATGGTCTGCAATAGAATATAGGAAAAGCTCAATGCCAGACCAATACCCAGATACAGTCCCATGCCACCCTTGCGCTTTCGTGCACTCAGACTTGCTCCTATGACAGTCAGAATAAATGAAGCGAAGCAAGAGGCTATTCGCTTGTGATATTCCATTTCGTATTGCACCACATTGCTGGAACCGCGGTCTTTCTGCTTGGAAATATAGCGCTTTAGTTCCGGACTTGTAAAAGTTTCCTGCTGTCCTTTGCTGAACACCAAATCCATGGGCTCCATCATTATCGCTGTGTCAATCTCCATTCCTGTTTTAATATGCTCCCTCATACCTCTCAGGTCGCGTATCTTATAATTGATAGCTTTCCAATGATAGCGGCTGTCTGAAATGGTGTCATATTTGATTACGTTAGCCGTCATGTGGCTAACCAGTTTTTTACGCTCAAATTTGTCAAGCGAGAACCCATAGCCAGTCTTGTTGACATCGTCATATTGGGCGATATAGGCTATGACACCCTTGCCTACCTGTAGTTGCACATTGCTTGCTGATGTCTGTTTTTTGTTATTCTTGTATAGAGCTTCAAAGTTATGTCGCACCACCGTTCCTTTGGGAATGACGTATGAACCAAGATAGAAATTGAGCAGTGAGATGAGCGCAGCCGAAATCATGTAGGGACGCATCAGTCGCTTGAAGCTCATTCCGCATGCCAGCATTGCTATTATTTCCGAGTTCCCGGCCAGTTTCGAGGTGAAAAATATCACAGCGATGAACACAAACAGGGGGCTGAAAAGGTTTGCGAAATAGGGGACAAAATTGGCATAGTAGTCAAAGACAATAGCCCTTAATGGGGCATTGTTAGCTGTGAATTTTGCCAGATTCTCATTGACATCAAAGACAATTGAGATTGAGATTATCAAGATGATGGAATAAAAATAGGTTCCGATAAACTTTCGGATGATATACCCATCTATTATTTTGATGAGTCTGAATGGGGATACCCATTTCAGCTTGTGCCATAACCAGTGCAAGGCCACGACAAGCCCTTGCGAACGTCTGCGCAGCTCCCTTTTGGCTCCAAGCAGTTTGTGGTATTTCCTGACTTTCTTATATCTCATCGTCGTTGTCCGTTAATCTACTACCTGCGCCGTCCTAAATTGCCAATGACACCTCTTTTCCATGAGACAAAATCTCCCTTGATGATATGCTTGCGGGCATCACCAACCAACCGCAGGTAGAAGGCCAAGTTATGGATGCTTGCTATTTGCATGGCTAATAGCTCCTGGGCTTTAAACAGGTGGTGAAGGTATGCTTTTGTGTAAATTATGTCTGTCTCGCAGCCTTCTGCGTCAATGGGGGTAAAGTCATCTTCCCATTTCTTGTTGCGCATATTCATAGTGCCTTCATATGTGAAGAGCATTGCATTGCGACCGTTTCGGGTAGGCATAACACAGTCAAACATGTCTACTCCTCGCTCGATGGCCTCCAAAATGTTCTGTGGCGTGCCAACTCCCATGAGGTAGCGGGGCTTTTCTTTAGGCAAAATTTCGTTGACCACTTCAATCATCTCATACATCACTTCTGTTGGCTCTCCCACTGCAAGCCCACCAATGGCGTTGCCGTCAGCGTCTTTGTCTGCCACGTGTTTGGCCGCATCTCGCCTGAGGTCTTTGAATGTACACCCTTGTACAATGGGAAACAGGCTCTGGCTGTAGCCGTAAACCGGCTTGGTCTCTTCAAACCGCTTGAAGCATCTGTCAAGCCAGCGCTGTGTGAGCTGCAAGCTTTTCTTTGCGTATTGGTAGTCGCTTTGGCCGGGGGGGCACTCGTCAAAGGCCATAATAATGTCTGCGCCGATAATACGCTCAGTGTCCATTACATTCTCTGGAGTGAATATGTGTTTAGAACCGTCTATATGAGAACGAAATTCACACCCCTCCTCTTTCAGCTTTCTGATGCCTGAAAGGGAGAAAACCTGAAATCCGCCGGAGTCTGTGAGAATCGGGCGGTCCCATCCGCAAAAGCGGTGAAGCCCCCCGGCTTTTCTGAGAATTTCCAGCCCTGGACGCAAATAAAGGTGGTATGTGTTGCCCAATATGATTTGAGCCTTTACCTGTTCGCGCAATTCTGAGAAATGTACACCTTTCACACTGCCACAGGTTCCAACAGGCATGAATATAGGCGTGCTGATCTGCCCATGGTCTGTCGTGATGATGCCAGCCCGTGCGTCAGAGGCGTTGTCTGTGTGTTGCAGTTCAAAGTTCATGCTTTTTTAGCTTTGTCCTCGCTTGGCTCGTCTATTTCAAAATGTGTGGGATGAGCAACCGTTTCTTTGGTCAATGCAAACTCCCAGACATCCTGCACATTCTCTACATAATGGAAATTTACACCTTTCAAGTAGACTTCAGGTATCTCGTCAATGTCTTTCTTGTTTTCCATGCACATCACAATGTCAGTGATGCCCGCACGCTTGGCAGCCAGAATTTTTTCTTTGATGCCGCCGACGGGAAGCACTTTTCCCCTTAGGGTTATCTCACCTGTCATTGCCGTGTTCTTGCGCACCTTGCGTTGGGTAAGGGCAGAGGCGATTGATGTGGCTATGGTGATGCCGGCTGACGGCCCGTCTTTTGGAGTTGCGCCCTCTGGCACATGGATATGAATGTTCCAATTGTCAAAGATTCGGTAGTCTATATCCAGCGTGTCTGCATGGGCCTTTACGTACTCTAAGGCGAGGACTGCCGATTCTTTCATCACGTCACCCAGATTGCCCGTGAGTGTCAGCTTGGCTCCCTTCCCTTTGCTCAGACTGGTCTCAATGAACAGGATTTCGCCACCTACACTTGTCCATGCCAGCCCTGTTACAACACCGGCATATTCATTGCCTTGATAGATGTCACGGTAAAAGGGTGGCTTGCCCAACAGGTCTTCTATGTCTTGAGGGGCTATCTTGCTGTAAGGCAGTTTGTTCTCACAGGCCAGTTTGTAGGCAATTTTTCTTAGGGCCTTGTTGATCTGTTTTTCCAACTGTCTCACTCCGCTCTCTCGCGTATATTGCTCTATAATTTTTATGATGGCAGCTTTTGTGAAACTGATTCCCGGCGTGGAGCTAAGCCCGGTGTTTTCCATCTCCCTGGGGATAAGGTGCCGCTTGGCAATCTCTGTCTTTTCTTCAGTGATATAGCCACTTACCTCAATCACCTCCATGCGGTCGAGCAATGGTCGGGGAATCGTATTCAAATCGTTTGCTGTGGCAATGAAAAGCACCTTTGAAAGGTCATAGTCTACATCCAGATAGTTGTCATGGAATGCTGTGTTCTGCTCGGGGTCAAGTACCTCAAGCAGTGCCGAAGCGGGGTCGCCGTTCACAGTGTTCTGTGTGACTTTGTCTATTTCGTCAAGTACAAACACGGGGTTTGACGAACCTGCCTTTTGTATGCTTTTTATAATGCGCCCAGGCATAGCGCCAATATAGGTGCGCCGGTGCCCCCTGATTTCAGCTTCATCATGAAGACCGCCTAATGAAACGCGCACATAGTTGCGCTTTAGTGCTGCTGCTATACTTTTGCCAAGGCTTGTCTTTCCTACTCCCGGGGGGCCGTACAGGCAGAGTATTGGAGATTTCAAGTCTCCTCTCAGGCTCAGCACTGCGATATATTCCAAAATACGCTCTTTTACCTTTTCCATCCCATAGTGGTCGTGGTCAAGAACTTTTTGCGCGCGCTTCAGATTCAGGTCGTCTAGGGTAAACTCTCCCCACGGAAGAGATACCAGGGTCTCCAGATAGGTAAGCTGAACATTGAAATCAGGACTCTGTGGATTTAGCTGGTCCAGTTTGCTTAGCTCCTTCGTAAAGATGTGCTCAATCTCCTCGGGCCATTTCTTGTCCTTGGCTTTTTCTATCAGCTCAACTTTCTCGGGGCATCCCTCGCCGTTGCCAATCTCGGCCTGTATGTTTTTGATTTGCTGTTGCAGAAAATAGTTCTTTTGCTGTTCGTCAATGTCGTCGCGTGTCTTGTTCTTGATGTCTTGGCGCAATTGTTGCAAGGTGAGCTCGCGGTTCATGATTTTCAGCATACTGAACACGCGCTGCTTGATGTCCCCCTCTTCCAGTAATGCAATCTTTTCCTTGATGGGGAAAGGCATGTTTGAACATACGAAGTTCAGAGCCATCATGCTGTTGTGTACATTGCGCAGGGCAAATGACGCTTCTTCTGGTATGTCATCGTTTATCTTGACATAGTTCATGGTGACTTGGCGCAAGTCCTCTATTGCCGTCTGAAATTCTTTGTCACCTTTGCTGGGCATGGTCTCACTTACAACTTCAACGACTCCTCTCATGTAGGGCTTTCTCTTGCTGATAGACAGCAGTGTTATCCTACTGAGTCCTTGGACGATTGCAGATATGTTACCCCCTGGCAGTGACAGTGTCTTTACAACCTTGGCATATATTCCGGAATGATAAAGGTCTTCATAATTTGGATTGTCCACTTCGGGGTCGCGCTGAGTGAATATGCCTATGAGGTTTCCTTTCTTTTCCGCGCTTTTGACAAGAGCCAGACTTGACTCCCGACCCACCAGAATCGGCGTGACAACTCCGGGAAACACCACAAGATTCCTCACAGGTAGAATCGCTACATTTTCTGGGGCTTCTGCTGGGGTGAGGTCTGTAACATCCCCTTCTATATCGGCAATCATAGAAAAAGCCTTGTTGTTGTGCTTGTTGTCCATGCTTATTATATAATTCGGTATTTCAATTCAATATTTGGGATGCAAAGTTACGAATAAAAAAAGAAGAATGTGGCATATTGAACAAATTTTACGCTTTACCACAGCCCCGGGCGGAGTGCGCCCTCAATATGGTTAATGTGCAGGTTGTTGTCGCTGGTTCCACAGATAGCGATAATGTCAAAGCGTATGTCCATATTTATTCTCTTGGTCTTGACGTAAAGGTTTGCCGCAATCATGATTGAATGTGCCTTTTTCCTGTTCACGGCCATTTCTGGTTCCATGAACACATTGTTGCGCCTTGTTTTCACCTCTACGATGACCAAGGTATTGTCCTTATAAGCGATAATGTCTATGTCTCTGTGCCCTGTGTGCCAGTTGCGCTCCCATATAGTGTATCCTTGTGCTTCTAAATATTCGGTGGCTTTCCGTTCGCCCCATCTGCCCAGTTCGTTGTGCTCTGCCATTGTAAATGTCCTGCCTTTTTATTCTGCTCTACAAATATATATACATTTTCGTTCGGACACTTACAACTGTCAATATTTTTAACGTAGGTTAACTTGATGGGATGTGTAAATTTCTTGCAAAGTCGCAAATAATCGCTACCTTTGCATAAAATAGAGGCGCAAAACGGCACCTTTGAACTTAAAACAATGACTCTTAACAAATAAATAAAATCATCAATTAAATAAAACATCAATTAGCTATGTCAAACAACAAAGAGAAACTCTTTACCGAGTTTATGGCTCCGACAACCCAAGAGTGGCTGGACAAAATCCAAGCCGACCTAAAGGGTGCCGACTTTCAGAAGCGGCTGGTCTGGAGGACAAACGAAGGTTTTAATGTGCAGCCTTTTTACCGTAGGGAGGATGTGCTGAAGCTGAAGACCCCCGATGCGCTTCCCGGTGAGTTCCCATTTGTCCGAGGTAACAAAAAAAATAACAATGTGTGGTATGTCCGCCAAAATATCAATATAGGTGATGCCAAGAAGGCTAATGCCAAGGCACTTGATATTCTGAACAAGGGCGTGGACTCTTTGGGCTTCCACATTCCCGGAAACAGTGTGAATGCAGAATACGTGGAGACCCTTTTGGAGGGAATTTGCTGTGATTGCATTGAACTTGATTTTTCAACTTGCAAGAGACATTCGGTCGAATTGGCAGAAATTCTCACAGCCTATTTTGAGAAAAAAGGCTATGACAAGAAAAGGCTGGTAGGCTCAATTGACTGGGACCCGATCGAAAAGCTTGTTATGCGTGGCAAGGATGTTGCAAGTCTGCTGCCTTTGGCTGCTGATTTGGCCAATGTGCTTAAAGACTTCCCCCATTTCCGCTGTGTCACGGTTAACGCCCTTTCCCTGAACAATGCCGGCGCTTATATTGTCCAGGAACTGGGATATGCTCTTGCCTGGGGGCATGAGTATCTCAGCGAACTTGTTGAAGCCGGGGTGGAGCCAACGCTGGCAGCCAGCAAGATAAAATTTAACTTTGGCATTTCCGAGAACTATTTTATGGAGATTGCCAAGTTCCGCGCCGCCCGACTGCTTTGGGCTGAGATTGTTAAGCAATACGGACCAAAGTGTGACTGTGCGTGTAAAATGTGTGTCAACGCCACAACGACCACCTACAATATGACTCTTTTTGACAGCTATGTCAATCTGTTGCGCAGCCAGACTGAAACAATGAGTGCGGCCCTTGCTGGCGTCCACTCTATTGTAGTCACTCCGTTTGATGATGTTTACGAACAGCCAACAGAGTTTTCCGAACGCATAGCGCGTAATCAACAGCTATTGCTCAAGGAGGAGAGCCATTTTGACAAGGTTGTAGACCCTTCCGCAGGCTCCTATTTCATTGAGGAACTGACAACTTCTCTGGCCGATGCTGCATGGAAACTGTTCCTTAAGATCGAGAACGAGGGCGGATTCCTTGCTGCGGCTAAGGCAGGCACCGTGCAAGATGACATCAATGCTACCAACATCAAGCGTCATGGTGATGCAGCCAGACGAAAGGAGTTTATTTTGGGTACCAACCAGTTTCCGAACTTCACCGAAAAGTCCGACGGCAAAGAACCTAAAGACGGCGAATGTGCAGCCTGTGGCCATTCCGGCCAGCAGGAGGCTGCGCCTTTCAAGGCAGTTGTTGCCACACGCCTTGCGGCAGACTTTGAACAACTCCGTCTCGAAACAGAGAAGAGCGGAAAGGTGCCAACGGCATTTATGCTTACCATTGGCAATTTGGCCTGGCGCCAGGCTCGTGCGCAATTTAGTGCCAACTTCTTGGCTTGTGGCGGTTATAAAATCATAGACAACCTTGGCTTCGACACAGTTGAAGAGGGTGTTGATGCCGCCATGAAGGCTGGAGCCGATATCATAGTACTGTGTTCCAGTGACGATGAATACGCCACCTATGCAGTTCCTGCATACCAATGCGTCAAAGGCCGCGCCATGTTTATCGTAGCAGGTGCCCCTGCTTGTATGGATGAGTTGAAAGCTGCTGGAATTGAGAATTTTATACATGTTAGGTGCAATGTGCTTGAGACGCTCAAAGAGTATAACCGAAAGTTGGGAATCAAATAAGTGAACGGTCATGAGAAAGAATTTTAACGATATTGATATTTTTGCCGGAATAGCAGCAGCTAACGGCGCCGAGTGGCAGAAAGCCAACGGCATTGCTCCCAATTGGAAAACCCCGGAGCATATTGAAGTGAAGCCTGTATATACAAAAGAGGATTTGGAGGGAATGGAACACCTTGACTTCGCAGCGGGTATTCCGCCATTCCTTCGCGGCCCTTACTCGATGATGTACCCTTTCCGTCCATGGACAATCCGTCAGTATGCTGGATTCTCCACGGCCGAGGAGTCTAATGCTTTTTACCGCCGCAACCTGGCTTCTGGACAGAAAGGTCTGTCGGTTGCCTTTGACCTTCCGACACACCGTGGCTACGACCCTGATAACGAGCGCGTTGTTGGTGATGTGGGCAAGGCGGGCGTGAGCATCTGTAACGAGGAGAATATGAAGGTGCTATTTGATGGCATCCCCTTGAACAAAATGTCGGTGTCCATGACAATGAATGGCGCTGTGCTGCCTATCCTTGCATTCTATATTGTGGCCGGACTTGAGCAGGGTGCCAAGCTCGAAGAAATGGCAGGTACCATTCAGAATGACATTCTGAAGGAGTTCATGGTGCGCAATACTTATATTTATCCGCCGGCATTCTCTATGAAGATCATAGCGGACATCTTCGAATACACCTCGCAGAATATGCCTAAGTTTAACTCCATCTCAATTTCAGGCTACCATATGCAAGAGGCTGGCGCAACGGCTGATATTGAGCTGGCTTATACACTGGCTGACGGCATGGAGTATCTGCGTGCTGGTGTCAATGCTGGTATTGATGTCGATGCCTTTGCCCCGCGTCTGTCATTCTTCTGGGCCATAGGTGTAAACCATTTCATGGAAATTGCCAAAATGCGTGCGGGGCGCCTGCTGTGGGCAAAGATTGTCAAAAGTTTTGGTGCCAAGAATCCCAAGTCACTGGCACTGCGTACCCACTCGCAAACGTCAGGCTGGTCGCTTACAGAGCAGGATCCCTTCAATAACGTGGGCCGTACTTGCATTGAGGCTATGGCAGCTGTGTTGGGACACACGCAGTCGCTTCACACCAACGCCCTTGATGAAGCCATAGCCCTGCCAACGGATTTCTCTGCACGTATAGCCCGCAACACTCAGATTTATATTCAGAACGAGACAAAGGTTTGTAAGCACATTGACCCCTGGGCGGGCTCTTACTATGTGGAAAGCCTTACCAATGAGTTGGTTCACAAGGCCTGGGAGCATATTCAGGAAATTGAGAAACTCGGCGGCATGGCCAAGGCCATTGAGACTGGCGTGCCTAAGATGCGTATCGAGGAGGCCGCCGCGCGCACCCAGGCTCGAATAGACTCTGGAGTGCAGACTATTGTCGGAACCAACAAGTATCGTTTGGAGCATGAAGACCCCATCGACATCCTTGAGGTTGACAACACTGCTGTGCGCAAACAGCAAGAGGAATGTCTGGCAAAAGTCCGTGCAGCCCGCGATGAGAAGGCCTGCCAGAAGGCGCTTGCTGAATTGACTGAATGTGTGCGCTCAGGCAGGGGGAACTTGCTGGCCCATGCTATCGAATGTGCCAAGTTGCGTTGCACCTTGGGTGAGATAAGTGATGCCTGCGAGAAAATCGTAGGTCGTTATAAAGCAGTAATCAGAACTATTTCAGGCGTGTATTCATCAGAAAGCAAGAACGACAAGGAATTTGAGCTGGCTTGCCAGCTAACGGAGGAGTTTGCCAAGGAAGAGGGCCGTCGTCCGCGTATCTTCATCGCTAAGATGGGACAGGATGGACATGACCGCGGTGCAAAGGTTGTGGCCACAGGCTATGCTGACTGTGGCTTTGATGTGGATATGGGACCGTTGTTCCAAACTCCGGCAGAGGCTGCGCGTGAGGCTGTTGAGAACGATGTCCACATTGTTGGTGTCAGTTCCTTGGCTGCAGGTCACAAGACACTGATTCCGCAGCTTTTCGAAGAACTGAAAAAACTTGGTCGCGAAGACATCATGGTGATTGCCGGCGGTGTTATACCTGCCCAGGATTATGATTTCCTGTATAAGGCTGGTGTGGCTGCTATCTTTGGCCCTGGCACGTCAGTGGCAAAGTCTGCGGTAGAGATGATGAAGATTCTGCTTGACAAGGAATAAGGACAAGAGCCTTGATTTCCCGGATTGAGCCGATTGAAATTCTTTCAAAGACTCTGCAAAAGATGAAAGACGAGTTTGTTGCCTTGCTCACCTCCACGAACCGTGCCGGGGTGGGCAAGGTTATTGCCTATTTGGACAAGGCGGGCTTTTTCATAGCTCCCGCTTCGATCAGTTTGCATCTTAACCATGATGGGGGGCTGGTGGAACACTCTCTCAACGTGTGCCATACGGCCCTGCGGCTGCGGAACATGCTCATTGAGATGAAGCCAGACTTGAAAGAACGCTTGCCTGAGGACAGTGTTAAAATTGCCGCATTGCTCCATGATGTATGCAAGTCAAACATCTATCATAAAGTGGCCAGATACCGCAAGGATGCCAACGGACGTTGGGAAACCTATCAGGGTTATGAGGTTGACTACTCTCGCTTCCCGTTCGGTCATGGCGAAAAGTCGGTAGTGATGCTGCTCCGCTTGGGACTCGAACTGACCAATGATGAATTGTTGGCTATTCGTTGGCACATGGGAGCCTGGGATTTGCCCTTCCAAAGCTATGAGGAAAAAAGCAACATCTCTTCTGCGTCAGGGGTGCCTCTTGTCGCGTTGCTACAGGCTTCAGACGGTCTTGCCGCACATATCCTTGAATAGTCGGGACAATTTTTTGTTGCTGCAACTGCTGTAATG
>ERZ808252.1413-NODE-1413-length-17628-cov-4.905195_pt1 | contig 17628 bp, 11 predicted proteins | sample MGYA00521242_ERZ808252 | MGnify/ENA primary metagenome ERZ808252 (study PRJEB31516, sample SAMN03275581) | gut metagenome | biome: mammalia-associated habitat; material: feces | host: Papio cynocephalus | place: Kenya | collected 2012-08-07 ...
TATAAGGAAACTGCTCCGCCCCCGGAGGGGGAGGCGGGGGAGGGGAAGATATAAACGAAAGTTTAGAATGTTATTATCTATAACACAGAAATATGAACTTCCGATAATATACCTATGAATTATATAGGATAGAGCCGCTGTTATAAAAACTCTAACAAGATGTAACAAATTTCCCATGATAATTTACAGTTTTTGTTGTAAATATACCCTTTAATTACTATTTTAGTTAAAATTTTGAGTAAAACATGCTTTTTATGCCCATTTGTTTTGCAAGAAATAGAAATAATAGCTAATTTTGCAAAAACGTAACAAAATTATAATTTATTCATTCATTAATTTAGGGAAGAGAGTATTTATGGAAAAAAGACTAACGATGTTGTTGGCCTCGCTATTCCTTTGCATTGGAATGGCGATGGCTCAGACAGAAGTCTCGGGTACCGTGATATCTCAGGAAGATGGTGAACCTGTTATAGGTGCTACCATCATGGTCAAAGGCACACAGACAGGTGTCGTGACGGATATTGACGGTAAATTCACTCTGAACTCCACTACACCTAACCCAACAATTACGGTTAGATACCTTGGTATGGAGACTCAGACACTGAAAGGAAAAAAAGGTATGAAGATTGTACTTAAGCCTGAAGATGCACACCAGATTCAGGAAGTCGTCGTTACCGGTATCATGAAGCAGGATAAACGTTTATTTACTGGTGCTACGACAAAAATCGATGCCGACAAAACCAAACTTGATGGTGTTGCCGATCTTACTCGTGGGCTTGAGGGTCGTGTTGCCGGAGTGCAGCTCGAGAACGTGTCTGGTACCTTTGGTACAGCGCCTAAGATTCGTGTGCGTGGTGCTTCTTCTATCTATGGTTCGTCAAGCCCGTTGTGGGTTGTCGATGGTGTAATCATGGAGGATGCCGTGAATGTAAGTTCTGATGATCTTTCTTCAGGTGATGCCCAGACTCTTATCGCCAATGCTATCGCAGGTCTTAACCCGGATGATATCGAGAGCTTCCAGGTGTTGAAGGATGGTTCTGCAACTTCTATCTACGGTGCCCGCGCCATGTCTGGTGTGGTTGTCGTTACTACAAAGAAGGGTAAGGCAGGAAAAAGCTCTATCAACTATACAGGTGAGTTCTCTTATCGCTTGAAGCCAAGCTATAGCAACTACAACATCTCTAACTCTCAAGAGCAGATGGGTATCTATAAGGAAATGGCTGCCAAGGGATGGTTGGAGCTTGCTTCACTTGCCAACAGCTCTACGTCTGGTCTTTATGGAAAGATGTACAACCTTATCACTCAGTATAATGAGTCAAACGGACAGTTTGGATTGCCTTACACACAGGCTGCAATGAATGGATATCTGCAGCAGGCTGAGTATCGTAATACTGACTGGTTTGATTTGTTGTTCCACAACAACCTTACTCAGAACCACTCGGTGAGCGTGTCTACTGGTACTGACAAGGCTAATCTTTATGCATCTGTATCTGTTTACGATGATCCGGGATGGACTGACCGTAGCGAGGTACAGCGTTATACTGGTGTGATGAACGCAACTTTCAATCTTAGCAAGAAACTGAGCGTTACTCTTCGTACTAATGCCAGCTATCGTAAGCAGCAGGCTCCGGGTACTCTGAACCAGAGTGTTGACCCTGTAAGTGGTGCCGTTAGCCGTGACTTTGATATCAACCCATTTAGCTATGCGTTGAATACATCACGTACTCTGGATCCAAACCAAACATACACTCGTAACTATGCTGCATTCAATATCTTCGACGAATTGCAGAATAACTATATTGACATTAATGTGCATGATATCAAATTCCAGGGTGAAGTTGCTTGGAAACCTATCAAGCATGTTGAGGTGAACCTCCTCGGTGACTATCGTACGATGCGTTCTTCACGTGAGCATATCGTAATGAACAACTCTAACCAGGCTGAGGCTTATCGTGCAGGTGTTGATAATCCGAACATCATGTACAACAATACTTATTTGTACACTGATCCGGATGTAAAGAATGCACTGCCTATTTCTGTAATGCCTACTGGTGGTATCAACATTATGGATGAGAACTCTGTAACTCAGCTCGACTTCCGTGGAACTGTTCGCTACGACAATACTTGGAACAATACTCACATCTTCAATGCCCTCGCCGGTATGGAGGCTAACCGCGCTGATTATGACGCTCGTCACGATGAGGAGTATGGTATCGATTATAACAACAGCCGTTTGCAGTCTCTGCCTTATCAGTTCTACAAGCAGGCTAAGGAGGAAGGTCTTGAGCGTGTACAGTACTCTAAGTCTTGGAACCGCCGTCTTGCTTACTTCGCTTTCTTGAGCTACTCTTACAAGGGACGCTATACGGCAAGTGTTACAGGCCGTTATGATGGATCAAACCAGCTGGGGCGCTCTACAAGTTCTCGTTGGTTGCCTACATGGAATATCTCCGGTGCATGGAATGCACACGAAGAAGAGTGGTTCCAGAAATGGGCTATGGCTCACAAGAACTGGTTGTCTCACGCTACTCTCCGTATGAGTTACTCACTCGTAGGTGAGCAGACTACAGCTTCAAATGCTCTCGCAGTATTCCGTTCAAGCATCAAGTGGCGTCCGCAGGGTGACCAGCAGGAGCAGTACATCTATCTTTCGCAGCTTGCCAACTCTGATTTGACTTATGAGAAGAAGAAAGAGTTCAATGTAGGTGTTGACCTCGGTTTCTTGAACAACCGCTTGAATTTGACTTCCGACTTCTACTGGCGTAATAACTACGACTTGATGGGTTATGTGAACACAGGTGGTGCCGGCGGTGAGATCCGCAAGTTCGCCAATGTCGCTTCTATGAGGTCTCACGGACTTGAGGCAACTCTCTCGTCTCAGAATATTCGTAACAAGCATTTCGATTGGTCTACCGACTTGACATTTGCTTACACTAAGACTACTATTAAGGATGTGCTCTCACAGGCTAACGTTATTAACTTGGTATACAACTCTGGTAATAACATTCGTAAGGGTTATCCACACCGCTCAATCTTCTCTATCCCATTTGTCGGATTGAACGATGAGGGTATTCCTCAGGTTATCAACGAGAAGGGTGAAGTTACTACAACTGATATCAATTTCCAGGAATATCAGTCTCTTGACTTCCTCAAATACGAGGGCCCGACGGAACCAACTATGAATGGTGGTCTTAACAATACTTTGAGATATAAGAACTGGCGTCTGAACATCTTCCTTACCTATTCATTCGGTAACAAGATTCGTCTCGATCCGGTATTCTCTTCAAGCTATTCCGACATGTCGGCTATGCCTAAGGAGTTCAAAAACCGTTGGGTGATGCCAGGCGATGAGAAGATTACTTCTATTCCTGCTATTGCCAGTGTACGTCAGTACTACAATGATACTCAGTTGAGCTATGCTTACAACGCATACAACTACTCTACTGCTCGTATCGCGGATGGTGGATTTATTCGTTTGAAGGATGTATCGTTGACATACGATGTTCCACGTTCGTTCCTTGCAAAGATCGGTTTGTCTACTGCAGCCATCAAACTCGATGCAACAAACCTCTGTCTGCTTTATGCCGACGATAAGCTGAACGGACAGGATCCTGAGTTCGTTAATGCTGGTGGTGTAGCAACTCCATTGTCTAAGCAGTTTACTCTCACTGTTCGTTTGGGACTTTAATAAGTTTTTATTCAGAAACATAATATAGAAAGAATTTAATATGAAGTCATATAAATATAAGGTGCTTACTTTGGGACTTTCTCTTGCAGCTCTCGCTTCTTGCAGCGACAGCTTTCTTGACAAGGTTCCAGATGAGCGTACCGAGATAGACTCTGAGGATAAAGTGATACAGTTGCTTGTTTCTGCTTATCCAGAGTCAAATCCAGCCTGGATTGGTGAAGTCTCAAGCGACAACTTGATTGACAACCAGGCTCCTCACCTCCCGTCTAACCCTAACGATAAGCAGGTGGAGGCTCACTACAACTATAGCTCTTATGCAAAATGGGATGATGAACTTTTCCGCTTCGACCCAGCAGAGAATGCCACATATAGTGCTCAGGATTCTCCTGGTGCTTTGTGGGGATCTTACTATGGTTCCGTTGCAACAGTGAATCAGGCTCTTGCCGGCATCGACAGGGTTTGTCCAGACGGTAATCTTTCAACTAAGATGAAGGCTGCCAAGGGTGAGGCTCTCCTTATCCGTGCTTACGACCACTTCCAACTTGTTAGCATCTTCTCAAAGGCTTACAAGAATGATGAGGCAAGTAAGAATGATATTGGTATACCTTACGTTACCGAAATAGAGGATGTAGTATCAAAGAAGTACGACCGTAGCAATGTCGCTGATGTTTACAAGAAGATTGGTGAGGATCTTGAGGCTGGCTTGGCTCTGATTAGCGATGTCAACTTCACTACGGCTCCTAAGTATCACTTCAATACTAATGCAGCTCATGCTTTTGCTGCTCGTTACTACCTCTTTAAGAGAGATTACCAGAAGGTTATCGAGCATGCCAACGAGGTGCTCGGAACTGACTCTACAAGTTTCCAGAGAATGGTTACCGACCTTTCTCAGTTTAGCGGATGTTCTTCTCTTTCTGACTATGCCAATGTATGGCACGACCCGAATCTTGCAGGCAATCTTCTGTTGGTTGACACCTATTCGCTTATGCAGCGTCGTTTGTTCGGTTATCGCTATTCATATGCCGGTCCTGCAGCAAGCAATGCTCTTATGATTCGTAGCAACCACAGGTCTTTGTGGAGCAGCTACATCTGTCCGCCTATCTCTATCGTGAGCGGTCAGCTCTTCAGTAGTTCTTCAAGCGACTATGGTTTCTTCAGTTCTAAGATTGGCGAGCACTTCCAGTATACCGACAAGGTTTCTGGTATCGGTTATCCTCACCAGATATACCGTGCATTCACGACAAACGAACTTATCCTTGAGCGTGCCGAGGCTTACACTATGCTTGGCAACTACGAGGCTGCAGCCAATGATCTTCGTTGGTATTGGAACTGTCAGCTGAACTCTATGAGTGCTGATGACTACAAGCAGTATGTTACAGGTGGATACATCTCTATGATGACTAACGCAGACTTTGCAACACGCGGTTATTATAACCCGGCAAGTGGAAAGATTAATACCAACTGCTATGCGAACTGGGATTTCACTCAGAGAATGAGTGCAGATTTCGTTGTTCCGGCTGCAGCTGTTCCTTATATGAACTGTATAAATGATTTCCGTCGCTACGAGACAGCTTTCGACGGCTTGCGTTTCTACGACTTGAAGCGTTGGGGCATCGACTATACCCATGTCGTAGGAGTTTCAAAGGAAGAGAGACAGTCTAACTATGACGATGCCATTCGTGCTGTTGAGGTTCCATGGGAAGCCCTCTCTGGTGGTATGGATTCATCTCGCCCTAAGTCTACTGATGATACAAAGGCTGCAAAGGCTTCTATGAATGCAAGTAGCTTCATTGTTAAAACTAAATAATGAGGAGGATTATATAATATGAAATTCAATTTGAAATCATTGCTTTTCGTTGCTGTCGCAGCATTGTCGGTTGGATTTACTTCTTGTTCCGATGATGACTTCACAAGCACGATATTCAATACTGACCCTGCTCAGGACTATCTTGACAAGACTCAGTATACTTTCCCTCTTGATACCTTCATCAAGAAGGAGTTCCTGGAGCCTTACAATGTTAAGTTCCAGTACAAGTTCGATGATAAGGGTTCTGACAAGAACAAGAACTTGACACCTGCTACTTACGACAAGAGTCTTGACCTTGCTGTTTTGACAAAATATCTTTGGTATGATGTTTACAAGCAGCTTGCCGGTGAGGTTTTCCTCAAGAAGTATAGTCCGCGTATCATCAACCTTACAGGTTCCAAAAACTACAATGTGTCTTCTGGTACTGAGACACTTGGTGATGCAAGTTCGGGAGTTAAGATTAATCTCTATAACGTGAACAACCTTGATGTTACCAAGATTGACGTTATGAACGAATATTTCTTCAAGACCATGCACCATGAGTTTGCTCACATCCTCGACCAGCATGTGTTGCATCCTACAGCATTCAATACTATCTCAAGCAATGCTTACGATGCTTCAGGATGGAGTGATGCAGCAGATTCATTGAAGGCTGGTGCTGGCTTTGTTACTCCTTATGCTTCAAGTGCTGTAAATGAGGATTGGGCAGAGTCTCTTGCCAATTATGTAACAATGGATTCTTTGAACTGGAAACTGAAGCTTGAATCTGCAGACTTCGAGTGGGAGGAGATTGACTGTGATGGTCTGTCTGCATACAACAAGTTGCTTTCTCCTGGTTGCAGCCTTGATACTATCGGATATTATAAGGCTTCTAAGAGTGGATCAAACAACAAAATTTATCGTCGTAAGTGTCTTCGTAATGCCGATGGCACAGTAGCTCTTGGTGATAATGGTAAACCGCAGTGGATTCACAACACCGGTGTTGACGGACGTGCCACGATTCTCCGTAAGGTGGATTTGGTTAGAACTTATCTGAAGGAAAATTATGGTATTGATCTTGATGCACTTAGGAAGATGGTACAGGAGCGTACTTATTTAACTGACGAGAACGGTAAGTTTGTTACCGACGAATACGGTGACCTTATTAACAAACTGACTTCTTTGCAGCCGTCAGGAAAAACCTTGATAGACGAGCTCCGCGATGAGGTTAATAAATATAAAGCTCTTCAAGAATAATATTATAAGGATAAAAGATTATGAATAAGATATTTTCTATAGCTCTTCTTTGCTCTGCGGCACTGTCATTCACGGCTTGTGTCAACGAGGAAGATGACTTGTTCGACAAGAGTGCTGCCGAGCGCTTGAATGAGGCGAGTGATCTCTATTCTCAGCGACTTACGGCATCGCCAAACGGATGGGCTGTTCAGCTTTATCCTACAAAACAAGATGAGGCTCCTTACGGTACAGGATATCTTTTGATGTTCCGTTTCCACGCCAACAAGTCTGTTGATGCATCGATGAACAATGCTTTGTCGAACAACAATTATATGACGGATACTTCCACATGGGAGGTAATCACCGACAACGGACCAGTTCTGTCTTTCAACACTTACAATAAAGTGGTACATACGTTCTCTGATCCTGAAGACGTGCCTTCTACTGGTACCCAGGATACTCCTAACGATGAGACAGGTACAGGTATTGGTGGCGACTATGAGTTTATCATCGTTGATGCTCCGGAGGATGCCTCTTACATGATGCTTAAAGGAAAGAAGCGCGGTACATACAATTTGCTTACTCCGGTAGAGGAGGGTGTTGACTTTGAAAGTTACCTTGCTGACGTGAAATCATTTCAGTCTACAATGTTCCCGACAAGCTCTCCAACGTTTGATGTAGTTCATGTAGGGGATGCACAGTATAAGATGATAGACTTCTCAAACGGTGTTCCTAACATTTATCCTTACGATGGTGACCCAGTAATGGACCAGACTTTCAACCCGTTCCTTGTTACAAAGCGTGGCAACGACTACTATCTCCGTTTCCGCGATGCCAAGACTTATGATGACGGTGTTGCAGTTCAGGACTTCAAATATGATGTTGAGAAGGATGTATTCCAGAGTGTTGACCGTGAGGATTGCTATATCGATGGTGATGATCCGTTGCGCTTCTTTGATCAGCGTATCGCTACAGACCATGCGAGATTGCAGCTACTGTACAGTGCAGACAAGTCTTCGGCTTCCATGAAGGAGATAACTGATGCTATAAATGCTGGTCTAAAAGCAGTTAACAAGAATTATTCCTTGGTCGGACTTTATCTCTTGTATGATGAGTCTGCTGCGAAGTATTACCTTCGCGTGCAGTATGGTAAGAGTAATGTCGCAGACTATGAATTCTCGTATACGAAGGAGGCTGACGGCGTTACATTCGCCTATGTTCAGCCGAAGAACAGTGTTGCACAGAATGTTCTTGGAAGAGTAGCAGCAATACAGACTCTCCTGAACAGCATGTCGACAAAGTTCACTGTCGGTGGACTTACTACAAAGTTTAACTTAGGAACCGAGAAGCTGACTTCTACAACGGATGCTAACTTCTGGTTTGGAATGGCAATTTAATTATTAATTCAAATAAGTAAAATTATGAAAAAAGCATTACTCTTTTCTGCAGCAATGTTGTTTGCAGTAGCTGGCTTTGCACAGAGTGCACAAGTTTCAGTAGACAAGAATGTGAAGATGACACTCCCAAGACCATTGAAAATGGAGAATGGTCTTAAGACTGTTGCAAAGAGAAATATCAAGAAAGCTCCTGCTCGTTCGGTTACAACAGGCACATATTTCCGTCATCCGGAAGGAACTTTCTATGTTGGTTGGGGACTTAACGGTTATGGATCAATCCTTACCCAGCTGGCAGCTCCTATGAACACTGATGTTACGTTCAAGAACCTTTCTTCAAAAGCTAACTTCAAGTGGGCAGGAAGTACTGTTGCTAATGCTGGTGAGGACTATGTTTACAATTCTCAGTACGGTTTCTCTCAGTGGGCTCCGGTGTTGATTAACCAGAAAGATTCTTTCTGCGTTGGTACAAACAACATCTATTCAATGGGTGTCAAGGATGGTGACACTCGTTTCTCTTCATATTCATCTCTTGCTTATGCATTGAACTGGGGACAGGTAGGTGCTCAGGACGAGGCTGTTCTTTATCCTGTAGACGATCATGCTGGAGAGTATTATAATAACAGACTCTATTCTAATAGTGCTTCCCTCGCAGGCTTTACATCAACAAATTATCTGTTTGGTAATGGTAATATGGTTAACAGTCAAACAGGTGAGGTTACTGGAACTATTACAGGTGCTTCACAGTATTTTGGCAAGACAATTGCTCCTCTGTGTGTAAATGCCATCTCATTCAAGGGATTCTCAAAGACTAAGCCTTTGGCAGAGGGCACTGTGCTCACAGCTTATATCTGTGGCGTACAAGATGGTTCTTTCAGCGACGGAACAACTTTCAAAGAGGCAGATCCAAACAATATCATTGCTACGCTGACTTGTACTTCAAGTGATACTATAGACTTTGCAACTCCTGAGGCTATTGGTGATTATTTTACTGCAGCAGAAGGTGCTCTACGTTTCACAAATAAGGTTACAGATGACTTCGGTGGAGTAGAGGAAGAGCCTGTAATTATTCCAGCAGGAACAGAGTTCTGTATATATGTAGCTGGTTTTGATCAGGCTGGTGTAGACTTCGGTGGCTTCGGTATCACTGCTCCTGCAGAAGAGGAGTTGAGTAATTCTGTTGACTATAATGGTTTGATTTATTATACTCTTGCTTCTGATCCTACCCAAAGCACACTTACATGTCTTACTAAGCCTACAGCAGCTCAGATTGGTATCGTAGGTTTCTATGATGGTGCAGTTGCTCCGACTCAGCCAGGTTTCTATAACTTCGAGAATCCTAATTTGAATTACAATGTAGTTCGTGTAACAGGTTCTGGTAAGGATACAGAAACTCTTACAGACGGTGCAAATGGTAATGCTCTTGAGACTCAGGGCGCTTGTGATGGTTATCCATTTGTAATGGTTTACACAGCACGTGATTTTAGCTCTGATGGAGAGACCACAAACTATACTATTGAATCCGATGCAGATTGGCTTACTGTTAGCTATGGCGTTGTTGATGATGATTACCATGCATATGGCTTGACATTCGAGGCTCAGCCACTTCCTGCAGGTGTAACAGGTCGTGTTGCAGAGGTTAAAGTAGTTGGTGAGGGTGTTGAGTCTAACACAATCTATGTTCTTCAGGGTGATGCTACTCTGGGTATCAACAATGCTACAGCTGCTGACAAGACTGCAAAGAACAGCCAGATGTTCAATATCGGTGGTCAGAAGGTAGAAAAGAGCTTCAAGGGTCTTGTTATCAAGAACGGTAAGAAGTTCATCAACAAGTAATCATTATTCCTTTCTTTTTAAGTAAGGAATTTTAATTATAGCTTATAGCCGCAATCCGAATTTCGGATTGCGGCTTTTGTCTTTTATGAATGCGACAAAAGCGTTGAATTCTAAAACAATGATAAATATTTGTCATAAAATATTGCAGGTTAGTTATTTGTTTGTATATTTGCAATGTGTGTTTATGTTTTTTGAAGTAAAATAAAAAGAGAAATATGAAAAAGACTTTAGCAATGGCATGCTTGGGCTTGGCAATGGGATTGTCAGCACATGCCGTAAGAGCCGTACATCAGCTTTTCCCACAGAGGCAGAGTGACGGGACAACAGTTATGCTTTATACAAACGGTATCGACCGTCTCGCTTTTTATACAACGGCAGACGAGCAGGTCGTTGTGCGCGACAGTAAAGGAACGCTGTGTTATGCAGCCTTAAAAGACGGAGAGCTTGTAGCCACGTCAATGCCTGTGCATAATATAGGAGAGCGCAGTGCTGCGGAAATCGCTTTTGTAAAAGCCAACACATTAAGGCCTACAGACGAGGCACTTGAGAAGTATTTCGCTCCAGAGACGTCATTACAGGAAGGACAGAGCAGAGTACAGCATCGTACTGTAGTAGCTTCAACAGAAGACGGGCTCGGAAAGTATGGAACAAGCGGAATGGGCGCATTGCCATCATTGGGTGATGTAAAGGTGCCTGTAATTATGGTAGAATTCCAGGACCGAAAATTCCAGGAAGCTACAACCATCGATAAAGTTTCCAGATTCATGAACGAGGAAGGATACCATGACGAGAGCAATTATCAGAAAGGTTCCGTAAAGGATTATTTCAAATCGCAGAGCCGTGGTATGTTCAATCCCGACTTTAATGTCGTTGCCAAGGTAACCCTCGACCATCCTTATGCATATTATGGCACAAACACTCCTTATCAGGATGCATACGCCATGAGGCTCTTTCAAGATGCCGTTAAGGGCGCAATATCACAGGGTGTTGACTTCAGTCCATTTGAGATAAAATATAGAGTCCCCAATGTTATTATCCTTTATGCCGGATATGGAGAGGCAACAGGTGGAGATGCTGATTGCATCTGGCCGCATGAACGTGATCTCAACTATAGTTCAGGAACTGTGGGTGATTATATTTTCGGCTCATATTTTATGGGTAATGAACTATATGGCGGCAGTGGAAGCCAACTAATGGGTATGGGTGTCATGGTACATGAGTTAGGACATGCCCTCGGCTTGCCGGACTTCTATGAGACACAGTATAAATACCAGAATACCGATGCTCCGATGGGTGTATGGTCAGTGATGGATGGAGGAGAGTATTATCCGAATAATACAGCTTATGCTCCAGTAGGCTACAATGCATACGAGAGAAGTTATCTTGGTTGGCTGAATATCAGGGAACTTAGTGATGCCGAGTCTGTAACACTCGCCAATCCTTCAAATGCAGAAGGTGAGATGGCAGTTATGATGCGTAATCCGGCAGACAGTAAAGAATACTATATCTTTGAAAATCGTGCCACAGGTACATGGTATCCGGAAGACTATGGTTCAGGGTTGCTCCTTTATCGAATAGCATATAACAAGACTTCATGGCAACAGAATACGGTGAACATAAACCAAAATCAAAAGCGTGCCATGGTTGTTACAGCAAGCGGAAGAAAGATGACCGGTGACGGTATGCAGACAGATCTTTTCGGAAACGGAGTAAACTCGAAAGCATGTTATTCTCTCCTTTCAGGATCGGAAATCAATGATGCTCCAATATATAAGATTTTGAAGAACGCCGACGGAACTCTTACATTCAACTTTAAGAACAAGGCTCTGCCTACAGAATATGCCGTGGTGAATGAGGACGACGAATATGAGAAGGTGTCGAATTTAAATTCTTTATCCCCACAAGACAAGATTATCTTTATAAACGAATCAGATGGCGTTGCTTTATCTGTTAATTCACAGTCAGACAGTCGTGGCGCAGTGGCTGTGAAATGTGTTGATGGCAAGGCGTATGGCAATGGCTATGTCATGCCGTTCACAGTTCTTCGTGCTACTTCTGGTGTATGGGGCTTCCGTACAGAAAATAATACATATCTTGCTGTCAGCAATACAGGATTGACCTTCGTTAAAAAGGCAGATGCTAATTGTATGGCAAATATAACTTTTGCTGACGGCAATGCCTCTATTGTATTTACAGGCTCTGCTACAAGAAAGAACTTGGGCTATAGTGCAGATAATTACAATTTCTCATGCTTTGCCGATACCCAGTCAAACCTTCAAATATACCGCAAGACAGGCACTACCGGCATAAGCACGGTAAATGCCGGTGTGGAGAAGCAGACCGACGGTCGCATGTATAACCTCTCCGGTCAGCAGGTGGGCGATGGCTATAAGGGCATCGTGATTGTCGATGGCAAGAAGGTGATAAGAAAATGATAAACAGTAAATACTGATAAATACAATGAAGCGCAGCTCCTTGACGGGGGCTGCGCTTTGTCGTTTTATTTGCGGTGTGTGATATGGAAAAGGAAGGTTAGCATTTAAAGAGGTCGTCCATCGTTACCTCACTCTGTACGATAGCCGAATGTTGGTTCTTCCTTGTTCCGTAGGTAGTAATCATAGTTGTAATAATCCCTTTGCTGATAGCGGTTTCAGATGTAAAATCGGCAATTCTGTTTCGTATTTTCATTTCTTCCTCCTTTGTCATGGAATATTGCGCCTGCGAATATTTTATCTCACACAGATTGACGAGGTTGTCGTCGCGTTCGATAATAAGGTCAATTTGTGCTGCCGGCATGGAAGTCTTGCTCCTCCAGGAATAGTATTCCGTATGTATTCTGTCAATGCCCAGAGCCTGTTTTATTTGTTCTATGTGAAGCATACAGATACGTTCAAAGGCAAGGCCATACCATGTGTTTTGTTTAGGCTTGCCCATGAGGTGCGACCAGAAAGCATTGTCGGTAGTGCCGTTTTTACAGAAAGTCATATAGAACATCGTGTATAGGTCAGTTATCTGATACAGCATGTCTTTCTGTTTGATTCTCTTTTCTCTTGTTCTGTATCCTCTTATGAATTCACAGCTTGTCAGTTCTTTCAGAATTTTAGTGAGAGTACCTCCAGAAGGCCTATTCAGCTTGTTTGCAAGTTCTTTTCTCGTCATGCCTTTCTTGCATGCCGCCAAAGCTTCAATTGCCTTCATATAAGTTTCAGAATTTTTGAAAAGCGATGAATATAGTCTGCTGTATTCCCTTTTCAGTTCGCCGAATTCAGAGAAAAAGAGTTTGTCAACGTTTCCCTCCACTCCCATTCCGTTGTCAAGCAGGTTGAGGTAATATGGAACTCCCCCCATGATGGAGTAAATTTGCAGAATAGATATCCTTGGCCATACAATGCCCTTTTCCTGCAACATTTCTTCAGTTTCCCCGAGTGAGAATGGCGCGAGATGAATTTCGTGTGTAATTCTGTTGTGTAATCCTCCGTGTGAGTCAATGAGGTTTTCAATCATCCATGATGTTGCACTGCCGCAAACGACAAGCATTATCTCCTGTTGGTTGCCGGCCCATCCGTTCCAGAAATGTTCAAACGCCTGTTTAAATCCAGATTTCGCAATATCAAGACATGGTAGCTCATCGATAAATATCACTATTCTTTTACCGTTGAGCATCGGCTGTATCTCATGTCTGAGCATGTTGAAAGCCTCGTTCCAGTTTTTTGGCATACTTATATCGTTGTTTCCCAAATCTTTCAGCGCATACCAGAAGTTGGAAAGTTGAACCTCTGTCGAACCGTCGATAGAGCCGGTCATGTCAAAACACAGCTTGTCTTTGAACGTGTTTCTTACAAGAAAGGTTTTGCCTATGCGTCTTCTTCCGTAAACGGCTATAAATTCCGGCTTACCGGAATTGTAATATTCTGTAAGAGCCTGTATTTCTTTTTTGCGTCCTATAATCTTTTCCATTTTCCTGTTGCTTTAATGAGTTTGTTCGTTATTTTCGAAATGCAGCTTATGCAAAGATAGTATATATATATGTACACAACAAGGATTTTACAGCCAAATCGATTGATTTTTTTTCGATTTGGCTGTAAAATCATTGATTGTTGAGCCAAATCGATTGATTTTTCTTCGATTTGGCTGAAGAAAGCGATAGTAATTCAGTCTCGCTTAGTTATATAATTTTTATGTATGAACCACTTTATGACTATTAATCACTTATAGCCTTGATTTCTTCTTCGGTGAGTCCCGTCGCCTTAATAATGGTGCCAATTGGAATATCCAGTGCGAGCAGATTACGTGCCGTTTCGACTTTGCCTTCCGTCCGTCCTTCAGCTCTACCTTCAGCTCTTCCTTCAGCTCTTCCTTCAGCTCTTCCTTCAGCTCTACCTTCCGCCCTGCCTTCAGCTCTACCTTCCGCTCTTCCTTTCTCTTCAGCCGAATCGATAGAGTTCTTTATGTCGCGGTAAGCCTTCAGACTATCCTCGTATTCCTTTAGTTCAGTCTTTGAGAACCTTGCCATCTTAGCTTCAGCAAATAGTTTATTAAATACCTTTTCCTGTAGCTCCTTTGGTTGTTTGTCTAGCCGCGAAAGGTTTTTCAATACATATAGCCATTTGTCGTTAAGTGAGACCAATTCTTCCGGCTTCTTGTTGAAATTAGCTATTTCCACATATTTAAATCTCAGCTTCCCGTTAAACTCCCGGTGAGTTTTCGTTTCCATCAACCCCACGTTGTGAACAATATCCTGTTTGTCGAAAGCCTCGTCTTTCATATCGAAGTTGAGCAATGCCACGACATATACAGTTTTGAGCTTAAAGTTCCAGTCCGCCCCTTTGGGTGCCTGTTCCCTGATGGGGAAAGTGGCATAGAAGAGCGAGCGGTCTTTAAAGTAAGTCTGGTATGCGTTCTGCATCTCCACTATAAACTTCTCTCCCTGTTCATTCTCGCAGTACACATCGAAGATAGCCTTGCGGTCAGTGTACACGTCTCCCACGTTCTCGCTGTTCAAGAACGTCACCTTCTTAATTACCTGTTCCCCCTCAAACAGAGAGTTGAGGAAGTTTACGAGCAGGTCCTGATTAGGTACCGTACCGAAAATGCGTTTAAAACCGAAATCGGTAAGCAGACTGATATATCTTTCTTCTGATTCTCTCATATTGTTGAAATTTTGTGCTAAGTTACGATATAATAGTAAAAAAAGCAAGCTATAGAGAGAAAAAATCAAAGTTTTCTGACAGATAAATGACATCTGTGCTTGTGCAGTCGTGGAAAAGTATTACTTTTGTGTGGAATAAACAGAATAGCAGAATAAACAAGATAAATATATGTACAACAATATAGACATCATATCCGTAGCCAGTACAAAGCAGAAGTATCACGGACCGTCGATAGACGACGACCTTCTGCTATTTCCCGAGTTCGGCGATCTGCCGATAGTCCCCGATGTGCCGCGGCGTATGGGGTGTCTTCTTGTTGGGCTGTGTCTGCGTGGCGAGGCGCGCTATACGGTAGATACCGAGGAACGGGTGGTGAAGCCCAACGACGTGATAATAATCAGCGAGGGGCAGGTGGTAAACAACAGCCATCTCAGTAGCGACCTCAGTGGGATAGCCATCATGATGTCGGAGAATTTCTTCAACGAAGTGATGCAGGGAGTCCACGACCTGTCATCGCTGTTCCTGTTTTCGAGGAGCCATCCCGTTTTTGGGCTCCGGGTAGACGAAGTGGAAAACATCATCACTTATTTCCGTATGATACAGCAAAAGGTGGAGACGGTAAGCCATAACTTCCGCCGCGACGTGGTTCGTTCGCTGATGGCAGCAATGATTTATGACATCAGCCATGTGATGTATGACGTGCGCCAGGGGACTACCCGCAAGCAGACACGAGCCGAGTCGATATTCACCGACTTCATTATGCTTGTGGAACAGAATTTCCGTACGGAGCGCCGCGTGTCGTGGTATGGCGAACAGCTGTGTATCACTCCGAAATATCTTTCAGAAACGGTAAAGGCGGTAAGCCGGCGCACTCCGAACGAGTGGATAGACAAGTATGTAACGCTCGAACTGAGGGTTCAGCTCAAGAATACGGCAAAGAGTATAAAGGAGATTGCCGAGGATTTGAATTTCCCCAATCAGTCGTTCCTTGGCAAGTATTTCAAGGAACATGTGGGCATGTCGCCGTCGAAATTCCGCAAGAGTTGAGGAAAATTGTTATAGATTGATGTTGCGAGCCATCTCCTCCAGTTCTCCGTACCATTCCTCTCCGAAACGTCTTGTCAGCGGACCTTTCAGGAATTTGTATACAGGAAGCTTCAGCTCGCGTCCTTTCTTCACGGCATCCCGACAAACGTCCCATCGATTGTAGTTCAGTCCGACAAATCCGTTGCTGAGTTTCTTTTCACGAATAGGATAGAGCGCACAACTGATAGGCTTGCAGAAATCTTTCAGTCTGCCGCTGCGCCAAGCCCTTTCCAGGGCACACAGGCAGCAACCGTCTTCATAGCAAGTAAAGACGCAGTCCTTGCCTCCCACGATACTCGTAACGAGGTCGCCGTCGCGGTCGGCATACGCCACGCCCTGTTTGTCGATTACCGCCTGAGCCGATGCCGACAGCTCATCCCAAACAGTATCCACAGAGTCTTCAATTTGGGCAATCTCGTCGAGCGTAACGGGAGCCCCGGCGTCGCCCTCCACGCAGCAGATGCCGTGGCAGGCGTCGAGGTCGCAGCAGAAACATTCAGTAATAATGTCGGGCGATAGGAGAACGTTGCCGACTTGAAGGATGGGGAGATATTTTTTTTCCATTTTTTCTTTTGTTTTGGGAGTTTTGGGAGTATTGGGAGAACTGGGAGTTTTGGGAGAATTGGGAATTCTGTTTCTTTTCACCATTCAATCGGTGTCATTCCGTTTTTCTCGAGATATTCGTTGCATCGCGAGAAGTGGTGGTTGCCGAACCATCCGCCGCGGTTAGCCGACAGCGGCGACGGGTGAACCGACTGCAGAACGAGATGCTTGCTCGTGTCGATAAGCTGTGCCTTGCTCCTGGCGTATCCGCCCCAGAGTATAAACACCAGATGCTCGCGCTCGGCGCTGAGAGCCTTTATCGCAGCGTCGGTAAACTGCTCCCAGCCCCGGCGCTGATGGCTTGCTGCCTGATGCGCCCTGACGGTAAGAGTGGCATTCAGCAGCAACACGCCCTGTTCCGCCCATCGGGTAAGATTGCCGGAGCGGGGGATAGGTTTGCCGAGATCCATCTGAATCTCCTTAAAGATATTCATGAGTGATGGCGGAAAGGGAACGCCGTCGCATACGGAGAAGCTCAGTCCGTGGGCCTGTCCCGGTTCATGATACGGGTCCTGTCCGATGATAACCACCTTTACCCTGTCGAAGGGACAGAGGTTAAAGGCATTGAAAATCTGGTTGCCGGGAGGATAGCACGTGTTGTGCATGTATTCCTGCCTTACAAAGTTCGTCAGGTCAACGAAATACTGCTTTTCGAATTCCGCTCCTATATGCTCCTTCCAGGATTGCTCAATCTTAACGTCCATGATATAGTGTGTAGAGAATTATAAATTTCATACAAAAGTACGAATAATTCTTTCCTTTTCCAAGAAGGAAAGCTAAAAGCAGGTGTAAATTAGAAAAAAGTTTTTTGGCGTTTTTACCCTCACACCCTCACCAATAGCCCCGAAA
>ERZ808252.1415-NODE-1415-length-17606-cov-4.664919_pt1 | contig 17606 bp, 18 predicted proteins | sample MGYA00521242_ERZ808252 | MGnify/ENA primary metagenome ERZ808252 (study PRJEB31516, sample SAMN03275581) | gut metagenome | biome: mammalia-associated habitat; material: feces | host: Papio cynocephalus | place: Kenya | collected 2012-08-07 ...
AGAAGTCTAAGCCTCCCCCCCCCCTAAAATAATGGAGAGTTTTTCTTTCATGTTAGTCGCTTTATGACAGGGTTCAGTGCCTGTCGCTTCACAAGTGTTTCACCGCACGCAATTATAATGTTTTTTTGGAAAAAATAACTACAACTCAGTTTTCACACGCATATAAGTATCTGTCTCGGAATTCTTCTCCCCAATGTCCTTAAGTTTAAGGGTATCTGATGTCAATGTGAGCACCGCTGAGCGCTGAGGGCGCTTCGCATGTTTCTTCAATTCGGAAACCGCCTGCTTGGCTAACATATTCGCAAACATCTTCGGAAAACTCTCTGGCAGCTGCAGCACTTCAGAGCGAATCGATTTCACATCGTAAGCCTGAGTCAGAACCCCAGCTTCGTAATCCCACGTTCCGCTACATGAAATCAACATTTTAATCGTAACTATCTGCCCGTTATCATCTTCCATAGACATCTCCATAATGGCAGCATTGTAAAAGACGCCATCCTTCTCTATCTTAAGCGTGTCTGAGACCGTCATCTCAGCTCCATTCTCCGATGCCGAATTCCTCTGAGCCCAAACCCCTGTAATATCCTGAGCAGCAAGGCCTAATGCCATAGTTAGGCAGAACAATAGAACAAGTACTTTTCTCATATCATAACAATTTCGAGAGACAAGTTAAGAAAAAACACTCAAAAATGTTCTATAAAACAAAAAGTCTTGAATCCTTCGCAGAATCCAAGACTTTTTATGCGGAGAGGACGAGAGTATCACCCTTATCGCACCCTATCGCATTTTGATGCAGAAAGACCTTATAGACAGATAAACAGGTGATTTTGCTGGATCTGGCATTGCATCAGTCCTTTCGCAAAACCACCTGTTACAATGCTATCTTCTCATTTCGGTGCATCTTTTATGAGTGAAAAATGCACCGAGATATCAAGTCTTATGGCAGAAGCTCTTCCCAGTCTTCTTCTGTTGTTCCCTCGTGAGTTGAATTGTAGCTCTGGCAAAACCCACCTTCAATCTCGATGTCAATCACCTCAATATTCGGAGTCTTGTAATTATTCTTCTTTTCCATAATTGCCATTATTATTTTACGATTGAAATCATATGAACATTTATTTAGATATAGTCGTTGAAGCACCACAGGTTGTTGAACCATTATCTATAAAAACGGGAGATGGTAGTTTCTGCATATATGATTTATTCTTATGGCGAAGACCACTTGATGCCGCATTAGCATTTGACGTGGACTTTTTATCAAATGCGACAAAAGTTTCATAATCATACACAAAAGAATCGTCAGCCAAAGTAAGCACATTTTTATAGATGGCTTCCCGGCATGGTGCATTGAACCCAGTGGTAGCACTGCCCATAATGCTATTCTCCGTAGGACGCCAGATACCGTGAGCATACTTCGAATATCCACCTTCGAAAACGCCGATGCCCTCATTGGCATATCGTGCATCTTCAAGAAAATGGTGCCATTTTACACTTTTAGCATCATCCGTTATGTCAAGATTAGGGCAAAAGCCTTTTTGTGAATCACCTTGAAATTGGTTTATATCTCCGAAAGTTAGACCCTCTTGATCGTATTCATCAGCCAATTTTCCTATGGCATGCCCAAATTCATGACAAGAAACATAATGTAAATCAGCATTATCCTCTCCTAGCGCCATCAACACAAGCGATGATTCAGAACTAAAGAAATATGTCGTCCCTGCATGCATACGAGTATTAGACACAATAATAATGTATGGTTTTGGTTTGCCCGTTGTCCATTCCCACCCATAATCAGGAAATGTTGCACGCATGTAATCATCACATATGCCATCTCCTCCACTAATGCGAGAGCCGCCTTCAAAAATAAGATCCAATGCGGTAACAGCCTGTGGCGATTCGTTCTCGGAAACCGCATAGGATATGTAAACATTAAAATAATCTTTTAATGACCTCAGTGGTTCTTCCTCGAATATATTGTCAATTACACTGGAAAGGTCTTTGTTGTATGTGCCGTCATTTATGAGCCTATCCGAATAGGCATCTCCCATAATAACGATATTTATACCTTTACCTTTTGTCGATTTCTGAAGAATTGAATATGTTTTATCTTTACTATAGTCCGAACTCTTGTATAAATCGCCAAAGGGATCTACAATATCAGGGAATTCTTCTGATGGAGTAATCCATCTGATAAAGTTTCGTTTGGCAACGGATAGCATGTCCGTATCATCTTCACACAATTTTTCCTTTGTTTCATCAGATGCTTTTATCACACAATGTTTTCGATGAATAGCAAGATGATTGCACATGCCTGAAATTGAATTTACAGAAGACATATCAAAATTCGACAAATCCAATTTCAAGAAACTACCACAATAATTGAACATATAACTCATATCTTGACATTGTTTTGTCACAAACGAACTAAGATCCAGTTCTTTCAGGCTATAGCATCGACTAAACATTTGTGACATGTCTGTGACCCGAGATGTATTGAATGATGATAAATCTAATGATTCAAGGCTAGTACAATTTGCAAACATATTACGCATATTTATCGCATTCTTGGTGTCAAAGCTACTCATATCGACCTTTTTCAGATTCTTACAGCCGTCAAAAAAATACTCAAAATCTGTCGCTTCTGAAGTGTTTACCCCATTAAAATCAACTGCCTCCAAAGAACTCCATCCGCTGAACATGGACTTCGTTATATTCTTCAAGATAAAAGTCTCCTTTGGCGTATAGTAGTTAATGATTGTGCCTTTTAGCTCAAAATATATGGGATTTTCAGATTCTCCAAGATTAATGTCTGTTTTGTTGTTACTTGAAGGATAAAATACAACTTTGGTAATAGCCTTCTTATCAATCCCATCCGGCAACGTTGTCGTCATTATTGCGCCATCTAGTATCGGCATAAACACCAAGTCTTTATCCTTTTCATACAACCTCTTAAACACGGAGCGTCTTATTAATGTATTTCCTTTAGCCAAAAAGGAAGCCTGAGTGTCCTCTTTCTTATAGGTCACCAAAATAGGATGATCATTTTTAGAGGGATTCATTACGGCATAGTAATACTTACCAACCTCAAAGCATGTGTTATTTGGTGCACGCACTATTACCTCATCGGATTTTGTTCTCCACGAATAGAACTCCGGGCTATCCTTCTGAACATCCACTATAATGTCCCCCGACATAATGTCTCCACTTGTGTATCTAAATGTGACTTCTTTAATACCATATTGCGAAACAGAAAACTTTATCCCGCCACAAAGATTTTTGAAATACAGATTGTCATCAGTAGTCCTCGCATAACTCACAAATGCGCTATGGTCATATGTCCCCGGGGGCGCAGTTTGAATTGTAGGTATTGTTATACTTATCGTTTTACCGCCACATTCGTTATTGCTATTATATGGATATACAGCATAATATGTTGCATTATCGGCATTGTCAATACAACCTTTAAATGTTGTCTCAGAAGATGGCTCATCGTTTATTGCCGTCAGTTTCCAACCCCCTTGTTCTCCATAGATTGAATAATGCCCTTCATTGATTTTTTCAACTGCAAACACACTTATCTCATCTCCCGGAGACCACCAGACGCTGCCGTCTTCCTGAAGGACTGTCTTTGTCTCTGGTGCCCAGCCAGCGTGGAAAACGACTTCGTGAAGTCCTTCTTGCGACTGCGGCTGTTCAATCTCCTTTGCACAGCCTATTAGAAGAAAAGAAAGAAGTGCTACCCATAAATTTCTTTGTAAAGATATAGTTTTCATAACTGATTATTTGATAAATGGATCCATAACTTTCCAATTATCACCATTGAAAAGGTTTACTATCTTTTTCTTCAACTCGTCTATCGCCACACCTTGAAGGGCGAGGATATCATGTCCCTTTATATAGGTAAGCACATCAGAAGGAAGTGGAAGATATTCATTTGAATCATTATTTTCCTCCTTGAAAAATATACTACGATAATATGGCAGATGAATACCATCATTATAGAAGAAACGTATCTCGCCAGGCATCATCGAAGCATTTGATAGTTGCACACGAAGGATTTTCCCCAAGGAATCATTCCAAACCATTGCAACTTCACGATTGGAAACACTTCCGTCAAATGAAGAAATCTCAGAGACCTCAAAAATGGAGTAAGTACCCTTCTCAATGAGTTCTCGCAGCATTGTTTTGACTTGTTCTTGTGTCATGATAACATAAATTGTATCCTGCCACTCCCTTGCAGAACGGGTACAAAAAAAGACGTGGGAGTCATACTTTTGCTTATCCAGAGTGCGGGCCTTGGCGAGCCTACCAGAAAGGATAAGCAACGCAGCTAGCCCACGTCAGGGATGATATGCAGTATCTCCCACACAGAATGTGCAGTGACTGAATCGTCATCATGACGAGACATCCTCGTTGCCGTTTCCTCTTCTGGTATAGTTTAAACCGCCAAGTTCGCACTCAGAAGAAAAACGTCAAGTAACGTCTTAATATGTCATGCCCACCCATCCCTGCAATCAAATCAGCAGCATCAAGATCAACAATCAGATGCACTGTTTTGAGTGCCGGGCTAGCTGAACGACACAAAGATAAGTTATTTTATCAAAAGGATAACATAGCCGGCCGAAATTTTGTAAAATGTTTAAATTTGCAAGAGTTATATATTAGGACTTTATGAGAAACACACAGGACATCACGAATATCATCGAATTGGATTATAAGGAGATTCTGCTACGGACCGTAGCAGTAATTGACAGTGCCAGAAGTTTGATGGCTCAAAAAATCTGTTCTTTGGCAACAAACTGTTATTGGGGAATTGGGAAAATCTTGTTCGAGCAGAAATTGGATAGTAAATATGGAGATTCTGTCGTAAGGCACCTATCCGAGGATTTGAAAGACCGCTACCCCTCAATGGGATTTTCACCGAGACAGTTGTGGAATATGAAGAAGTTTTATGTGCGCTATATGTCTTGTGATGAAAAACTGCTACGGACCGTAGCAGTTTTGCCTTGGTCCCAGAACTTGCTTATTCTCAGTAAGAATCTGGATGACGAGCAGACTATATATTACGCCACGGAGAGCATTTCAAAAGGATGGAACAGGGACTTGTTGTTGAATGCCATCAAAATGAATGCTTATTTGACAGCAAAACCAGTTCTGCTTGACAACAACTTTTCAGCAACACTTCCAGCCGTCCAGGCTCAATATGCAAATGAGGTCTTTCACGATGGCTACAACCTTGGCTTCTTAGGCGTGACACAGCCCATATTGGAACTGGAACTTGAAAGGAGACTTGTCGAGAAGATAAAGCGGTTCCTTCTCGAACTGGGGAAAGGATTCACCTTTATCGGTAATCAATATGAGTTGGATTACAATGGAAGAACCAGCAAGGTGGATTTGTTATTCTTCCATCGAGGGCTTCGCAGTCTTGTTGCCATTGACCTCAAGATAGGGAAATTCATACCCGAATATGCTGGTAAAATGAACTATTATCTTTCTTTACTGGATAGACTTGAAAGAGGAGAAGGCGAAAACCCATCAATAGGAATTATCCTATGTGCAGAAAAAGACCACGTGGATGTTGAACTGGCTCTTGAAGGGATGACGAAGCCGATCGGCGTTGCTGACTATCAACTTATAATCCCGAAAGAAGCGCTTCAGAGGTTGATTTCTGAGGAGATCAAGTCATTTGAATACACGGGGAAGGAATAGCCATTTCCCTCCCCATCCATAACAAAAGAAGACTGGGCGAGCCGAAGTCCGTCCAGTCGTTATGAAGTATGTTGTTTTGATTGTGTGGTCCGTGTCAATAGCTATCCCGTTCATCGCTTGTAATGGTATTCATCTCATCGGAGAGGATTACTTCGTATCATCATAGTTGAGCCTCTTTTTGATGTCGCTGATGATATGATAGATGAAAAGGTTCCGTGCTGTCCTTAACACGTGGTCATTGTTGGTGCTGTCGACATAGTCTTCTCCGTCATCACCTTTGACTTCCTTCTTTGCAAGTTCCATAACAGAATGATATTTCAATCCGGGGGCGTCCCGTTCAAGGTCATTTAGGCACTTGTCGATTACGCTGTTGTAATGGTCGAATTGTAGAGTGCAATAAGCCTCTTGCAGTAGATTGTTGTATTCGACAAAACCATAGACATTGTTCTGCCTGTATTTAGGATTGACATTTGTGCCTGAATTGAGACCTTCATTGATTTTTTGGTCCCGAAGCCATTCCTTGAATGGGCTGACACGATGTAATTTCTCATTTTCCATTGTGGTAATCATTATCATATATAAAGTCGTTGAACTTTTCATAGATATTTATGCAGGCTTGACTTTACCCCACCTGTCCGGCTGATGTGTTCTCAATCTTGACCGAAATTTTCACTCCATACATATCCATACTGACTTGTTCCATAACTTCTTTCACTTTCATCCCATCACTCTCACGGACACAGATGGCATCGTGGATTGTATAAAATTTCATATCCTTTGGAAGCCTTGTAAGGCAGGTCTTGATATACTCAACCTCGGTCTTCTGCATCAATACCGGAAAGGTGCTGCACCACTTTCCATTTCTCCTTTTTCTCCAGCTGTCCGTCCAGGATTTTTCAACCCAGCAAGGATGTCTTTTGTGATGCTCAATGAGGTTATAAACTTCTGGAATATTGTCTTTGAGGTAAGATGTCAGCCTCTGTTCAAATTTCCTATACCCCGTTTTATAAGTCTTTGCATCAGGGGGAAAATTCACTCCTTCATAGGTCTTTGATAGTTTGGAGCCATAACAAGAAAATAGAAATCTCATAATGTATTTCTTTACCTTTGACCTGTCAACCTTGATATCTGTCAGTTTCTTCACCCACTCATAGAAATCACCTTTGAGACAGTGTTGCAGCCACTCGGTTGTCTTGCCTGTATCCTGCTTGACTTTTAGACCGAGCAATGTCGGCTGGGAGGAGGATACATCTACTTCCACAATTCTTTCTCCGGACAATGTCAGACAATTTCTCCTGAATTCCTTTCCCATACAGACCATCATCGTGTAAAAACGCCCTCCCTTGTCATCCACTTTGCAGATTCCAGTTTGGCCATTATGGAGATTGACAAGCCATTGGCTATTCCTGTATTTCCCTCGCAGTTCTTTCTTTTTATCATTGCCCGTTATGGAGTCAAACATTTGATAAGTGCAAGAGCTTATAAATTGATGTGCCTTCTCGTAACATTCTGGGATAACAGATATGGATGAGATAGTTTCATATTGCCGATAGGAAAACCAGTCATTATGTAGTTTCCATGACTGCTCGCTCGTTCCCCTTGGCTTTCGTTCCTTGCCAGTAGGGGTCATTCAAATAACGAGAGTAAGAAGTCTTCCCGAAATGATAAGGATCAAAACTATAATGACAGACAATAAAGAACCATTCCCGAAACCTTGACCTGAAAGACTTTACCCTCGGATCAACTCCTTTGATTAGAGACTCAAGATCCGGCACCTTGCAACCAGAGGAGAACATCCATTGATATTCCTTATACAAATTCATCCCTGCCGTCTTATCCATAGAGGACAAAACTCCATCAATCCAGAAGATACATTTATCATACAACCTTTCAATAGCACAATCACTCATAACTTCATGATAATTATATATATTACAGTGCCTTACAGGCACAAGCAGGCCGTTTCTTTTCAAGAAACAGCTTCTTTGTCTTCACATCCACCATCTCAACCATATTGTATTTATGATTCTTCAAGGAGTCCGTCTGAAAGTGGTATTTTTTTCACTATTATTGGTGTGATAGCTCCACCAGCAGAAAAAACAAACCAGAGAACCGACTTCCAGTGCACATTTGATCCGGAGCCATTTTCCTGCGAAACCCCTACCCGTTTTGTTAGTCAGGAAAGAACAAGAACCCTGTTGCAGTATCACGATTTACGCTTCGTGAGCTTCCGCACAATCCGCAAGAGGGTGTAAATAACGATAGGATACGGATGTCCATTTGCATATCAGTACCATTGTGGCGGTAGGGGTTACTGTCCCTTTCCGCTTTTTTCTTTCTTGCCAGATTGCTGACGACTTGTCGTGTCACCTGTCTCGGCGCATAAGCTGCGGTAAATCAGCAAAAAGGGAATAAGTACAATAATAATGAGCTGAAATAAGTCAAAGAGAGAAAACACCTCAAAAATGAGCGAGATGAAAACGCGCCACAGACTTAAAACAACTCGAAATCAAAACATCTCAAAAATGAATGCAGTAATATATGCGAGAGTGTCCTCAACCGGAGACAGACAATCGACAGAACGACAGGTTGTCGATCTGACAGAATATGCGGGGAAGAATGGTATGGCTGTAATAAGAACATTCGAGGAACACATTTCGGGAGCCAGAAAGAACAAAGACCGGGTTGTTCATCAACAAGAAAGACTGGGATGACAGGATGATGCAGGTAAGGAAACTCTCCCGTATCGAGAGTCGGGACAAACAGGAGGAGCTGGAGGATCTGCGGGCAAAACTGGACAGACTGAAAGAACACATAGGCCGTTGCATCATTGAGACAAAAGACTTTGAAACTATGACCGACAAAAAGAACAGACAGGACTGGATGGAATATGCTATTGCCAGTTTTTATGACCCGGCAGTCAAACTGGTCAAGGAGAAGAATCTTACATTCAAGGCATTTGCAAAGATATACTGTGAAGTTCGCAGCCAGGAAGAGGAATGGCCGCTTGCCGTCAAATCAAGCGTGAACCGGAAGAAGAAATGGAATCACCCTTCCTTTGATAAGCTGAGCGCTGTCCAGACCCAGATTGACAAGATGAACAGTCATCTGAAAATGGCAGACATCACGGCTGCAACTCTTGACGAGTATCAGTCCTTCCTTATAAAGAAAGGATACAAGAATTCAACAGTGGAGAACCATGTGTCTTATTTCAAACAGATACTGAAATGGGCTTATGACAGAGGATACCTTAAACATGGTCAGGAGGTGATGAATCATAACACCCCTGCATTGAAACTTGCACCTCGAAAAGCCGTAATCTACCTCAAATGGGATGAGTTCCAGAAACTGTACAATTACAAGTTCCCGGACAATATGAAACATCTTGAACTTACCCGTGACAGGTTCTGCTTCTGCTGCCTGACATCTCTTCGCCACAGCGACCTTGACATACTCAGGCGTGCAAATTTTGACAACCCTACGGATCCCACCAGAATATCCTTTGTAAGCAAGAAGACAAATGACGGGCTTACAATCTTTCTTGTGCCGGAGGCCATAGAGTTATACAAGAAGTATATCTCCATACCGATAGGAGGCCTTGCTTTCCCGAGGAAGTCAAACCAGAAGATGAATAAAAACCTGAAGGAAATCGCAAAGATGCTCGGTCTGACCAGAGAAGTTGAAGTGATGCAATACTGCGGGAAGATCCCGATATACAAGACAGCCCCGCTCTGTGAGGTTATCGGGACTCATGCCGCAAGGAGAACATTCGTGGGTCATGCCCTTGAAGAAGGAATGTCTCCCGAGATGGTGATGACATTCACAGGGCATGCGGATTATGACACTATGAAGCCTTACATTGCCCTTACTGATAAGAAGAGACAGAGCGCCTTGCTGGACAGTTTCAAGATATAACAATGGAACCCCGGTGCAATTTCGGTGCAGTTTATATAAAGGAACAAGTCTCAATCCATTTGATAATCAAGAGATTGAGACTTGTTTTATGCGGAGAGGACGAGATTCGAACTCGTGGTACGGTATAACCCGTACGTCGGTTTAGCAAACCGGTGGTTTCAGCCACTCACCCACCTCTCCATGACCTCCTATACGAACCATGCGGCTCGCGATGGGAGGGCAAAGTTACAACATTTTATTCTTTTTCCAATAGTTTTTCCAAACAAACTTTAAAAATAAGTTTCCTCGCGATTCACAAGATGCCTATTTGGATTTTTTCCCGGAAAGTAAAGAATAAATTTTATTGCTTACATCACTATTCTCCTGAGTTCCCATGAACATATAGGACTTAGGGCCGTATGCAAATAGCGGAACCATCATAGGAGTGTGTCCTTTAGAAGTAAATGTTCCCATCACAAGACCGTCAGCAGGCACACCGAAGTTCATAACGGTACCACCGGTCTCATGATCCGCGCTGATGATAACCAATGTATGTCCATCCTTTTCAGCAAAGCGGATTGCTTCCTCTATGGCTTTGTCAAAATCAAGTGTTTCCCTAACCATACCACTATAGTTATTGCCATGCTCCTCCTTGTCGATTCGTGCACCTTCCACCATAAGGAAAAATCCCTTCTTGGAATGAGACGAAAGGAAATCAATAGCCATCTTGGTCGTACGTGGAAGATAGTCTCCCCTATCAGCCTTTACAGATTCAGGAAGATAAATAAGCCTCTCAGCATCACCTGCCTGCGCAGGATCAAACACCACCTTAAACTGCTTTTCGATATTGGTGCGGGTAGCCATGTCCAATGACTCGTACACCTTGCTGGTGCCAGCGGAAGCAAATGAGAGGTAGCAGTCAGAGAGATCGGCCCATATAGCAGCGGTAGAACCTCTTGCAGCCTGATGTGCAAAGAAGGAAGCAGGAGTAGCACCATTGAGATCGTCAGTAGAAACAACTCCACAAGCAAAACCCAGAGGAGAAAGTTTCTCAGGAAGATTGGCAATTCTCTCCTGATCTGTATTCATGCCGACATAGCCATTATTGGTCTTTTCTCCAGCAGCATACGCAGTACCGGAAGCAGCAGAATCAGTGGTAAAATTATCAGCCGACTGAGTACGAACAAGGCCGAATGTGCGAAGGTTGGTCATAGTGAGGCTGCCGTTGGCATACATGGCTGAATTCACAGCACCCATTCCCATACCGTCTCCAATCATGAGGATGACATTCCTCACTTTAGTATCCTTACCATCAACATCAAACGATGGGGTATATGAATCTTGATGAACCGAATAAGACCTTCCTGCCCACGCTTTTACTTCCCTTGGGGCATTCTCCTGGGCAAACAGAGCCGCAGACATGAGGAATGCGGCACTAAACAACACTGAACGTTTCATTATTTGGATATTAATATATTTCCATTATCCCTTACGACAGCCGCTTTCCACCTATCGGTATAGCCCGGCTGGGAAATACCTACAGGAATGCCGTCTGAATACTCAGAATGAACGAAAGAGCCATCAGGGTTCTGAGCCTTGACATTACCGTCGATAAACTTCACAAGGAGAAGTTCTTCGAGTCTCGTCCAACGGTCAAACTGAGTCATAGCAGTATTCACGCTAAAATCTGTCATTTCCCTGACAGCCTTTCTTGTACGGCCTTTTGACACCAGCTCCACAAGACGTCTATCCATCTGAGGCACAGCGACATCCATCTGGTAATTCTCGAACTCATCAGAAGCATTCCTCACTACTGGCGCCATCTGATCATACATCTTATAGCAAGCGTTGGCTATACGATTGCACATCCAGAACTGCGAGGTAGGGCTATAATGAAGCATATCTCCATTGCCCTCACGCAAGCACTCAGGAACCTCAGAGCTATTGGCATAGATAGGGGTAAGATATGAAGTAGCGGCATCATCGCACCCGAACCACACAAGGGCACCTACCTCATCCGGAAGATAGCCTCTTGCCTGAGCCACAAACCAGAATCCAGTCTGCTGGGTAGCAATTGCCCTTTCATTAATATATGTCTTTCCTTCCCACTCGAAGCTCATAGGCCTCCAGCGGTAAGGCAACGCATTACCACCTGCACCTATATCCACAGTCATATCCATCGGAGTGTTCTCAAAATGGTCGCGCATGACATCCGCCACGTCTTTGACTCCTATTTTTCTCGACGGTTTTACAAAAAGAGGCATTTCCCCTTTTAAATCATATCCCATGGCATAGTCGAGCCAGTCTGACGCTGGACAGGTAACCTCTTTATCAGTATCGAAATAAGTAAACTGCCCGTCACACAAAATATTGAAAGCACTCCATGCACGAGCCTCACATGCACGAGCACCACTGAAATCAAGAGGATTGTATGCATCCCTAAAGCTGAAATCTTCATCTCGACCCTCGAACCAACCCATCTCGCGAGCAAAGGAAATGACATCTGGGGCATACAAGCAATTAGACTTATCATTGAGTGGGAAACGTGTAATCCTCGCCTGATTGGCATGCGCGCAGATATATCCATCCGGAATACGCCTTGCCACCCATACAACTCCCTTACGATCAACCCCTTTGCCAACGATATCCATTATCCATGCTTCCTTGGTATCCGCTATAGAGAATGTCTCTCCCTCAGAAACATAGCCATACTCATTGGCAAGTGAAACAATTATATCAATAGCTTCACGCGCCGTCCTCGCTCGCTGCAAAGTAACATATATCAGAGAGCCATAGTCAATACCATCAGCATTCTCATCAGGGAACAATTCTGACCTTCCGCCCCATGTGGTCTCGGCAATAATCAACTGGTGCTGATTCATATTTCCCACAGTCTGATAAGTGCTTGGAACCTGGTCAATAAATCCTAGCGGCCTCTGTGTATCCCAGTCCGTAAGACGAAGCATACTTCCAGCCCGAAATCTGGCTGCCGGATGGAAGTAAAGTTCACCATAGAGTTGATGTGAATCGGCAGCATATGAGACAATGCTAGAGCCGTCTTTGCTGGCGCCCGGGGTAATAATCACGTTGGTGCAGGCACCTGCATCAAAACGGGCAACGAGCATCAAAAACGCGAAGATTGCCAGAAATTTTCTCATTTTATCTTTTCTTTATTAAATTTGCAGTTTGTCAGATACAAATATATGAAATTTGTTTGGATTATAATATTCTCCTTGTTGTCCACTGGGGTTTTTGCGCAGCAGTCCGCATCGGACGCAAACGAGAAGAAAATGAGGGAAACGATAGACAACCAGATAGAGAACTACACCCGTTCATTCGACTTGGAGGGATGGCAGGTGTTCTACCTCGACTCTATCCTCACTCACGACTATGCCGGGCTTGTGGCTGAAATCAACGAATTAAATTCAGCGAAAGTAAGCAATAAAGGCATTTACGAAGCGGTTCAAGACAAGTGGGCGGAGCAGATTTACAACTCCATCCGTGCCGTATTCAACGATAATCAGTGGGCCAAGTACCTGAAAGCAGGTGCTGCAAGGGAGAAGAAAGCAAGAGACAAGAGAGAGGCCAAGAGGAACAAGTAGAATTATGATTAGGGAAGATATTGAAAGAGTACTTACAGAACTAAAAGAACTCAAGTGTAAGTCACAAAAGGAAGTCGAGGAAGCGAGGGTCAGATTCCTCGGGAAAAAGGGCGAAGTCACAGCACTTTTCGATGAATTCAGAACCATGGACAAAGACCTCAAGAAAGAGTTCGGGCGCACGCTCAACGAGCTCAAGACGGTCGCACAGTCCCGCATCGATGAACTCAAGGCAGCTGCAGAGGAGAACGCGGCCGAGCAGGCTCCGAAGTCTGACCTCTCCATGCCTGGAGATCCGTTCGAACTTGGCTCAAGGCACCCGGTTTCAATAGTCCGTCAGGAGATTGTGGATATATTCCGCAAGTTCGGATATGATGTGGCCGAGGGCCCAGAAATCGAGGACGACTATCATGTATTTGAGGCTCTTAATTTCCCGCCGAACCATCCAGCGCGAGATATGCAAGACACGTTCTTCGTATCCACCGGGCACCCTAATCCACTCCTGCTTCGCACCCACACTTCAAGTGTACAGGTAAGGACCATGGAGAAGAGCCAGCTTCCTATACGCGTGGTATGCCCTGGAAGAGTTTTCAGAAACGAGGCTATCAGCGCCAGAGCACACTGCATTTTCCATCAGATAGAAGGCCTGTATATTGATGAGAATGTCACTTTTGCCGATCTCAAGCAAGCCATTCTTCTTTTTGCAAGAGAGATGTTCGGACCACAGACCGAAATAAGGATGCGGCCTTCATATTTCCCATTCACGGAGCCGTCGGCAGAGGTAGACGTAAGCTGCAATATCTGCCATGGAAAGGGATGCAACGTCTGCAAGGGAACAGGATGGCTTGAGATTCTCGGATGCGGAATGGTTGACCCGAATGTCCTGAGGGCCAGCGGAATTGATCCGGAGAAATATAGCGGATTCGCTTTCGGCATGGGACTCGAAAGAATCGCCATGCTCAAATGGAGAGTCAATGACCTCCGTCACTATTTCGAAAATGATATGCGCTTCCTAAAGGAGTTCAATTCAGCAATAGAAGTTTAGTTATAAGGGTCCCACCTTTTGACAGAAGGTGGGCCCTGTGTACTTGAAACCACGTTAAAAACAAGTTAAAAATGTCAAAATTCAGCACCAGATTTCTGGTGATGTCCGTGTTGTTCACGGTATGTCTCATCACCTCCAATTTCTTCGTACCAAGGTTGTGGCAGGTAGGCCACACAGGATTTCAGCTCTCCGGGGCAGTACTCCTATTTCCAGTTTCTTACATTCTCAATGACTGCCTTACCGAAGTGTATGGCTACCGCAAGTCCAGGCTCGTCATTTGGCTCGCATTTGCACTAAGTGCGTTTGTCGCAGTGATGTCACAGATTGTATGCTCACTACCAGCTCCTGCGGAAGAAGCAAGCATCCCTGTGGCAGAGCACTTCAACTCCCTATTCGCAATGGTTCCAAGGACAACCATCGCTTCACTTCTTGCTTTCATCTGTGGCTCTACGGTAAATGCCTGGATAATGAGCAGAATGAAAGTAATCAACAAAGGGAAGTTCTTCGGACTTCGCGCCATCCTTTCATCAATAGGCGGAGAACTTATTGACTCGCTTATTTTCTTCCCTTTTGTATTCTGGGGAATACTTGGACCTCAAGCAGTAATCAAACTGATACTCACACAAGTAATTGTGAAGACCTCATACGAAATTATAATTCTTCCAGTAACTACATGGTTCGTAGGCTATACGAAAAAGAAGGAAGGCATCGATACATTTGATGAGAATATATCTTATAATCCATTCAAACTAAGAGATTTATGACAGACGAAAGAAAAGCCGAAGGTCTACATGCACTCGGCAGCAAAACAAAATACAGAGACGATTATGCTCCAGAAGTGCTTGAGACGTTTGTCAACAAGCATCAGGACAACGACTATTGGGTCAGATTCAACTGCCCGGAATTCACATCACTATGTCCAATCACAGGGCAGCCTGACTTCGCCGAGATACGTATTAGTTATATCCCAGACGTCAGAATGGTGGAGAGTAAAAGTCTGAAACTCTACCTATTTAGCTTCCGCAACCACGGTGATTTCCATGAGGACTGCGTCAATAAAATCATGAAGGACCTCATTGCCCTTATGGATCCCAAATACATAGAGGTCACGGGACTGTTCACACCTCGTGGTGGAATCTCCATCTATCCTTACGCCAACTACGGACGGCCAGGAACCAAATTCGAAGCCCTTGCCGAGCAGAGATTCGCACAACACCAATAAGGATCCGCAGAAATCCGGAGAGATGCCGCGTAGGTAGCTGACTTCGACGTTGAGCCTACGCGGTAATGCGTGACTTCGGGTGGTGAGGCGAAGTTCCGGGTGAAGGCATGGTGGCGAAGACGCGTTATTGAACGCCCCTCTGTGGTACGCGAGCTTACTCCATGTGTATTCCGTACTAAAAAAGGCTTCTAGTGTACCGAATGTGATTCCGACAATAAGCCGCCAATTCAGTATTGAAATGCCTGGACTTAAGGGATTCTCTCCTCGAAACCTTCTCAACATGAGGCTTTTCTACGAGGAGTGGAGATGCTTCGACACTAATTTGGCAGATACGTCTGCCAAAAAAGAGACTGGTTCTAGTATGATACCTTTGCTCTTGGGAGATATTCCCGTTGTGGCCTTTTTCAGCATCGGTTTTTCACACAATTGATGCTCTGGAGAGAAAGATTTCCGAGGATGCCTACCATAATCAAGGCAAAATGCCGAATAACTTTGGAGTGACTATTCCGGACTATAAACGAGCATCTCAGGCAATACAAATGTTCAAGGACGAATATGCTGGACTACATCAATGTCGAGCAGTTGGGCGAAAGGGAAGAGGACATTGACGAACGTGTAGTAGAGAACGAGATAGTCCACAATATCAAGAACTTTATTATAACTTTCGGGTGCGGATTCTAATATCTTGGCAATCAGGTTCACTATGACAAGCTTGGACACGACCATTGGGTGGACCTTCTATTCTTTAATCGAGTCCCGAGGTCGCTGGTTGTCATTGAACTCAAGAAAGGCTCCTTCAAGCCAGCGTATCTCGGCCAACTTGCAGCCTATCTCCGAGTCCTCGATGATGAGGAACGTATTGAAGGTAAAAACTCGTCCGTTGGAATCGTCCTATGCAAGGATGCCGACCGCGCTTATGTCGAATATGTTCTTCAGGATTACACCAAACCGATGGGTGTAGCCACTTACAAGTCAAGAGCAACTGAAAGAAGTTCTGCCGGACGAGGAGGAGATGAAGAAACTCTTGTAGTTATTAATCGAAATAATTGCCAGCAGATTTTTCTGAATGACAACAAAGAGTGGTCACTCAAAAAGTAAGTACGTGAAATTTACTCGCCGTTACTCGTGATTTTACTCGGCGTAAACAATTGTTGATAACTTTTTATCGTTTCATACGCTCAAGCAACCTATCGCTTGACTCCACATCAGTTACCATGCAAGAAGCCAAAAGATACATCGTCACATACGAAACCGAGGGCGACACCATAAGCAGGCAAAGTGGCACATGGTCTGCAAGAAGGTAGTCGTGGCGGTCTGGAATGCGGTCAGTGGGACACCGTAGCACAGCATGAATGCCAGATATAGGACGAAATTATGCGACAGACCCATAAGAATGCTGAATATGCTGAATATGCCGAATAAGGCCAAAGCGGCGGCCATCGTCCGGAAACGTTTTTTTGAAATCTCCCCAGGTGCTCATCAGTAAACCACCGGCAAGCATTCCGCCAAAGCCAACAATCTCAACCCACATAAGATTCTTGTATGTGCCTCCAAAGTAACGACTTACGAATAGGTTGGCCAGGAATCCGGCTGGAATAAACAGTCCGTACAGCAGCAGGATGCCTCCTATGGGCCTGTTTGCAATTGAATATCGTATTCCCTACCTGACATCAGCCTTGAAGTCCGATGCAGCCGTAATCTGGGCACCCGTCGCAATGGACCTAAGTGATACCAACACCAGCAGGGCCACCCGAAGCGAAATGCCGTCGTTGAACTTTGGAAGAAGCAGTACAATTCCAAGGGGAAGCAGCACAGTCAGGGCATCGGACCCGATGATCAGCGTTTTCTTTGAATGGCGGTCGACCCAGACTACACCCGCAAAGGACATGAAGAACTGTGAAACGAAAGAGCAGATAGAGAACATTGCCACCCAAAAGCCCGATGAAGTCTACAAGGTGATGTACCAGACAATGACGAAAGCCACTATCTGTGAGCCGAAAAGAGTAATGGCCTGACTAAGAAAGAAAGTGATAGCTTTTTTCATTACTTGATTCTTATAATGAGCAAAGTCATGCGGTTTCTACCGGGACCTGGATGATGGTGAGCCACATGTTGGAATCCTCTTGGTTCCATATTCCGT
>ERZ808252.1418-NODE-1418-length-17599-cov-4.607045_pt1 | contig 17599 bp, 20 predicted proteins | sample MGYA00521242_ERZ808252 | MGnify/ENA primary metagenome ERZ808252 (study PRJEB31516, sample SAMN03275581) | gut metagenome | biome: mammalia-associated habitat; material: feces | host: Papio cynocephalus | place: Kenya | collected 2012-08-07 ...
CATATTGTATCAAGAGGTCTATTTTTATCATACCGGGGAAATCTTTGTAGTTTACTATTGCTACAAGAATTTTAACCTAAAAAACAACAACTAGTAGCATTTTAAATTTTTCTTCACCATATACAGCGTGTGGATGATTAGCTGGCATGATAATTGATTGGCCTTCAGTTAAGATATAATCAACATCATCAATTGTGATCCTGCCTTTGCCATCTATGCATGTTATAAATGCATCACCATCTGATTTATGTGAAGAAATTTCTTCACCTTTATCAAATGAAAACAAAGTCATATTCATTGAAGAATTTTGAGCAAGTGTTTTGCTGACAACCTGTCCATCTTGATATGAGACTTCATCTTTTAAAGTTAAGACTTTAGATTTTTCAATATTTTTAATCATTTGTTCCATAATAATTTTACTCCTATAAAACTAACACAACATCTATTAATTGTATTAAAGAAACAATATAAAAACCATCAAATAATTTATAAGGTAATCATCAAAACTACTTGACTATATCAACACCATGACTTGTTCCAAGTCTAGTTGCACCATTATTTACCATCTCAATGGCTTCAGTTTTATCTTTGATACCGCCGGCTGCTTTAACACCCATTTCTTTGCCTACAGTTTCACGCATGAGTTTGACATCTTCCTTTTTAGCCCCCCATTTTGAAAAACCAGTTGAGGTTTTAACAAAATCAGCACCAGCATTTTTAGAAAGTTGACAAGCATTTACTTTTTCATCATCAGTTAGCAAGCAGCATTCGATGATGACTTTTAAAATTTTATCAGCACAAGCTTTTTTAATTTCTCTTATTTCATTTTCAACATAATCATAATCTTTATCTTTTAATCTACCAATATTGATTACCATGTCAATCTCTTGAGCACCTTCATCAATACAGTTTTTAGTTTCAAAAACTTTAGTGGCAGTCAAGTTAGCACCTAATGGAAAACCGATAACTGTACAAACTTTAACATCACTTCCATTTAATAATTTGCTTGCAAGTGGAACAAACGTTGGATTCACACACACTGATGCAAAATGATTTTCTTTTGCTTCACTGCAAAGTTTTTCAATATCATTTTTAGTAGCTTCAGGTTTTAAATTAGTATGATCAATAAGTCTATTTAATTCCATAATTATTTCCTCCAATAACCAATATATATTATAGATAATAAAAAATTTAAAATAAGTATTGTAATTCAAAATCGGATTTGATATAATTTTTTATGCGTTTTGAAAAAACGACTTATTTAATTTTAAATATAGGAGATGAGATTATGGCAAATATCAAATCACAAAAGAAAAGAATTATCACTAACGAAAGAAATCGTGTTCATAATGTTGACTTTAGAAGTAAGATGAGAACATCTATCAAAAAAGTTAAAGTCGCATGTTCTAATAATGACTTAGCAAAAGCTAAAGAACTTTTACCTCTTGCTATTTCACTTATCGACAAATCTGTCAAAGATGGTATTCAACATCAAAATACCGCTGCTAGACAGAAATCTAATTTGATGACTATGGTCAACAAATTAGAATCAAATAGCAAAGCAACTGCTTAATATATACAATTTCTATTGTGTCCTCCTTTCTTACATATAGAGCTTATCGTTCTATATAAATTAAGTACAACGTAATGTTGTACTTTTTTTATATAAATTAGCTGTTTAAAATAAAAAATTCTAAAAGATAATCAGCATTATCTTGATTTAATTTAATATTTTCCTCAATTTTTGCAAGTTCAAAAAGAAGAGAAAGTATCATATTATAATCATAATAAGTGCAATCCTTTAAAACATAATAGATTCTTCCAGGATTAACTTTCTTTTCTTTTGTCGTCAATTCATTTGCGATTTCATCATTTGAATATTTTTTATTATTTAAATATTTCACAAGATATATGAATCTAAATTGTGAAGTCATTATTAATAGTATTGAAATTGCATCATTATTTAAAAATCTGAGATCACGATATGCTTTGATAGCCTCATCTTTCTTTCTTGAAAGTATTAGATTACATAATTGAAAAATATTATCTTCTATTTTTAAAGTGATAAGTTTTTTTATTACATCAATTGTTATTTTATCAGGATATGTGAAAAGCTTATTAGCTTCATTTATAAAGGATAAATAATCATCGTTTACTCTTTTAAAGAATTCATTAAACATTTCTTTGTTTACTTCTTTATTATTTTCTTTTGCAATTCTACTAAATAAAGAGTAATATTCATCTTCATTCAATTTATTAATTTCAATTATCTTAACTGAAAGTTTTTTAAGTTTTTCTATAAATTCATTCTTACTAAGTTTAGTATTATTAACAAATGAAACATTAAAATCACTTGAAATATTTTCTAAAAGTAATAATAATTTTTCTTCATCATTTTTAGAAATGTTTTTAGTTTTTAAGGATGATATGAAATCACAATTAAAAACAATCATATTTTTATTTTCATCAAAAAGGGAAAACGATGATAGTTCATCAATAACCATTTGAAAAGAATCTTTAAATAAATCAATTTTCACTAAATTAGTGTGATCGATTTCATTTAAAGCAACCTGTGAAGTTCTTCCTTGATCAGTTCCAAAATAAAACTTAATCATCTATCTTTTCAAAATCAGTATCCTTTTCATCACTGACAATCACTTTTTCAATGATGACATCTTCAAGCGGTTTATCATTGCTGTCTTTTCTAACTTTAGCAATCTTATCAACTACATCCATACCAGATGTAACTTTTCCAAATGCTGCATATTGTCCATCCAAAAACTCATCATTTTTATCACAGATAAAAAATTGTGAACCAGCCGAGTCAAAATCTTGACTTCTTGCCATTGAAATAACACCTCTTTTATGTGAAAGCTTATTATCAACACCATTTGCTTTAAATTCACCTTTAATTGAATAACCAGGACCGCCAATACCAATTCCTTCTGGATCACCACCTTGAATCATAAATCCTTTAATAACACGATGAAATGTTAATCCATCATAGAATCCATCTTTTGAAAGTTTAGTAAAATTAGCACATGAAATAGGTGCATTATTTCTATCTAATTCAATAACTATATCACCTAAATTTTTAATTTTTAATGTAATCATATATACCTCAAATATTAAATTAGCCTAGTAAAAATACTAGGCTAATTATTCATTAGTTATTCTATAATTTATTTTTTTACTTTATCTTGATTTTTAACCGCATTAATTTTTGCATTAATTTCATCTTGATTGCCTAAATAATAATGCTTAATTGGTTTAAAGTTATCATCAAGTTCATAAACTAAAGGAATACCTGTTGGAATGTTTAATCCAGCGATATCTTCATCAGAAATATTATCTAAATATTTAACAAGTGCTCTTAATGAGTTTCCATGAGCAGCAATTAAAACTTTTTTGCCAGCTTTGATTTCAGGTAAGATAGTTGATTCATAATAAGGAACAACTCTAGCAATTGTATCTTTTAAAGATTCATGAAGTGGAAGTTCATCTTTATTAACGTTTTTATAAGCAGCTTGTTTAGCTGGGTTTCTATTATCTTCAGGATCTAATGCAGGTGGAGCAACATCAAATGATCTCCTCCATAAATGGACTTGTTCTTCACCATATTTTGCCGTTGTCTCAGCTTTATTTAATCCTTGTAAAGCACCATAATGTCTTTCATTTAAATGATAGTCTTTAATAACTGGTAAATAGGCTTGATCGACTCCGTCTAAAACGCACCAAAGAGTATGAATAGCTCTTTTTAAAGTTGAAGTAAAACAAATGTCAAAAGAATAACCATCCTTTTTTAATTCTCTTCCACCAGCCATTGCTTCCATAACACCTTTTTCAGAAAGCTCAACATCTGTCCATCCGGTGAATAAGTTTAATTTATTCCATTCAGATTCACCATGACGTATTAAAACTAATTTTGTCATTATTTTTCCCTCCGACAACTATTATTATAAACGATAAATAAATAAATTTAATATATTATTTCCAATTTAATACTAAATCATTTTTTACTATTTTATTTTATTCACTATCTGATATTAAATTTTATTATTCTTATGTAATTAATTCAATTAACTTCATATCTATAATTCATTGAAAAAAATTGAAATGCAGTGTAAAAAGAAGTAAATATATAAATTAAAAATAATGGTAAAAATAAAAAAAATAGCGGCCTTGCATTAATATCAACAACATGATGATTATCAATCCACTGACATCTAGTTGTCCAAATTGGAGGTATACAACATATTGTGGTAATAATAAAAGGTGAGACTAACAAAAATATTAAATGCAATCTGCTTTTAAACACTTTATAAGTAGAATCAAGCTGGTATAAGGAGAAAGCTTGAAGTATTGAAAAATAGATAAAGAGAAAGCAAAAATAATATATGATGTAATTACCAGTTGCAGTAAAATCATAGCCATATATGGTAAGTAATAATACTGGTTCAAAAGTTATACAAGAAATAAAAAAATATTTATTAAAATATTTTCTTCGTGTAGCTTTATCTCTAATTCGAAAGTAATTTATAGTATTAAGAAACTTATTATATAAATATTTGTCTTTCTTTTTTTTCTTTTTATTATTCATTAATGAATCTCCAATCCCATATAGAGTAAATTACCCATCCAATTGCAAATCCTCTCTTTAAATAACCACAAATATACATTTTGACCATTATTGCAATACAGCAAATAGCAACTAAAGAGATAATAATCCCTATAACAAAGCTTACTGGGTCTTTGCTTGTAAATAAAGTAACAAATTCAGAAAACATAGAAGCAAAATAAGTGGTGAGTTTCATTGAAGCCACTGAAAAAGTAACAGGTGTAACAGTTTTAATTATTTCCATAATCATAGAAACAGGGCCTTTAACATTATCATGTATATACATAGCTTGCCTATTTAAAAATTTAGAAATAGTATTATAAAAGCTGATGCATGCATCTTTGATTACTTTTATATCAATAAATGGTCTATTATATATTTCACCATTAGCCATACAATTAATTTCATTTGCATTATATGCATGTATTGATAATAGTTCTTGATGCTCATTAGTATTTGAGCTACCTTGCCCACCACCTGTATCAATATCAACATTTAGTGAAAACTTATTATTCAAAATACTATATGTATTAAAAGAAGATAACAAATTAGTCTCACTATAATTAAATTTATTTTCTAACTCAGGATTGTAATTAAAATCACTATCAAAAGAAAGAACATTATCTAATATTTTAATTTCATCATTATCTATTAAATGATTATTTACATTAAAATCATATAAATGTTTCTTTAAAATTGAATCTGTCTCATCAAAAGTCAAATCATAATTTTCAAAATTATAATTACTTTTAGCATAATCAAGAATTTGACTCAGTTGTTCTTTTTCGTCAACTGATTTTTTAGCAAAATAAATATTGTTATTATTAAAATTATTTTGAGGAGCAATGGTTAGTAACGAGGAAAGAGTCAAAACAAATGAACAAATCATGATTTAAGTCTCCAACTTAAAATTACTATATCACCAGTAAATAAAAAACACAATATGAAATAATTTAGATAACATTAATTAAAACATCATTTATAATTATATTATGTCTTTAAAAATTAAAAAAAATATCAGCATCTTAATAAATATTTTATATTTGATTTTAACTGCTACTTTTATCGCGTTAACATTTATAAATTCTAAACTAAATATAAATATTTTCTATGATTTTACATTTTTATTTCATTTTATTTCATTTATTTTTGTTTTAATTTTTTCTGTTATTCAACTAATAAATAAATTATCAATTAAGACTTACATATTATATTATTTATCAACTTCATTGTCTTTGATAACATCATTTTTATTTTTGAGTTTTATTCTTACTAAAAATAGTTCGATATTAACTTTAAATAATATAATTTTAAATATATTATCACCTATATTATTAATTATTAATTTTCTATTTTTCATAGGAAAAGGTCACTATATATTTTTAGATTCGCTATTTTCATTAATTATGCCATTTATTTATATAATAGTTATTCTTACTTTATCTTATCTAAAAATTATTGATCCTATTTATTATTTTTTTGATATTAATAAATTAAATATAGGCTATATAATTTTAAATTCGCTGATTGGTTTAATCATTATTTATGCTTTATCAAGTATTCTTTTAATGTACCATAATCATGGACAAGATTTTACTGAAAATAAGTTTAAACTGTCACGAAAAAGTTTATTATTAAACAAAATTGCAGACAACAATGAAGATAGTTTTTAATACTAATTTTTAGTTTTAATATTTTCTCCCCATTTTTTCATTTCATCAATCACAGGCTTTAAAGAATAGCCTAAATCAGTTAATGAATATTCTACCTTAGGTGGGACCACTGGGTATACTTTTCTTTTTATTAATTTATCTTGTTCCATCTCTCTTAGTTGTTGCGTCAACATCTTTTGAGTAACTGGTTTTAGTGATTTTTTTAATTCACTAAATCTTTTAGTCCCAGTTAAAAGATCTCTAATTATTAATATTTTCCATTTATCAGAGATAAAATTTAAACATGTTTGAACAGGGCACATTGAAACTTTTTCTTTATCCATTAAATACCTCCTAAGTATCTTTTAGTAGCGTATATAAATATTATATACTACTCTAAATGACATTATTTATATTCTCATTCATAATGATTGTTTGATTTTTTATTTCATCTGGAATATAAACATATCCATTATCAATTACAATATATTTGGCTTGCTTATTATCAATAGTCATATTTATAAACGGATATTTGATCCAAATAGGTGTTGAATAACCAACACCTAATTCTAACAATAATATTTTTTGATTTTTATATAAATTTATATATTCATCATATCTTTTTTTTGCTAAATGCCAGCCTTCATCTTCAACAAATTTATTATCACATCTTAAATTAGTAGTCATCTCTTTATGACATATTGGACATTTTGGTATTAAATCTGATGGTATTTTATGATTGCAGTCAATAATTGATATCATTTTCTTAATAATATCAAAGTTATCATAAGTTTTATTATGACATGGAGTTGAGCATTGAAATAGTCCATAATCTCCCTGCATATAAAATAATCTTTCTTTATCAAATCCATTTTTTTGAAATTGATGATCGACATTTGTAGTAATAACAAAGTAATTTTTATCTTTTATAAGATTATATAATCTTTTATATAATGCTTTTTCAGAATCGCTATATCTATTTAAATAAATCATTTTTGACCAGTAAGTCCATTTTTCCTCGCTATTTTTAAAATTATGAAATCCAGCTGTATACATATCTGTGTATCCATACCTATCATGCATATATTTAAAATTATCAATAAATGTTTTACCACCATATTCAAAACCAGAAGCTATGCTGAGTCCAGCACCAGCACCTATTAAAATATTATCATATTCATCAATAAGTTTTTTTAATTTATCATTCATATTAATTTCCTATTTAATTATCCATGATTCTTGTTTAGCTTCCTTAATAATGTCATCTTCTTGTAATTTTCCTATAAGAAAAGGTGAATCATCATCATGTTTTTTATAATTTTTAATTACGCTTTCTTTATTTGAATTTGCATAGCAATATTTACATAAATGAAGGCAGCTATTATAACTTCCAATATCATTTGAAAGAAAACATGAACAATATCCCTTTCTTGCTTGCATCTTATTTTTAGTTAATAGTTTTAATCCACATGCTTTTTCATAATCTTTTAAAAGCATGCATCCATCAATATTGATATTATATTTTATAAGCCATTTCTCTTTTGAACATAATCTAAGTTCCATATGATGTTTCTTAGAAATTTCTAAAAAGCATTTAGAAATATATATCTTATCTTCATCGTTACAATCTTTAAGATCGGGATAATTTCTTTTAAGCTTATCGTATATATCAACAAATCCATATGCCACTAAGTCAGTATAGCCTTCAAGATTAGCAAGAATATATTCAAAAGTCTTTATATGTCTTTCAATAGTATATTTATCATTAATAATAATTGGAGTATATCTTAAGCCGACTTTCTTTTTACCAATACTTGCTGATAAATATTTAAAAGCCGAAATAGCTTCATCAATACTTATAACATTAGGTTCAATATCTTTTTCAAATCCAGTAATTGTTATATACCAAAATTGTTTAAAGATTGACAACTTATCAAGATATTTAAACATTGGCTGAGGATTTTTAGTACAAAATCCAATAACATCAACTACACTTGGATCTAAAATAAATTTAGTAACAAACTTTGGATAATATGGATTTCTAACTAATACATATCCTTCATTTATTCTATTTATAAACCATTTAGAATAAAAAGCCGGAATATCCGTTCTTTGACCAGTATTAATAATCATTTTTTAACCCTCTTAATTTGCTATTATAAATATGAAAATCATATTCTTCATAACTTACAAAAATAACTTTTAAATTGCTTTTACTTTCTTTTAGATAATTCAAAACAGTATTGCAAGCAATATCACACGCTTTTTCTTTTGGAAAAGAAAAGATTCCAGTTGATATGCAAGGAAAAGCAATACTATTTAATTTCAATTTATCAGCTTCTTTTAATGAAGATAAATAGCAACCAGCTAAATCAGTAACATTTGCATCACTTACATTACCTTGTACAATAGGACCAACTGTATGAAAAATAAATTTTGCAGGAAGATTATAACCATTTGTTATTTTAACTAGTCCATTTCTTTCATGATAATCTTCACCTAACATATATAATAAATCACGCCTTACTTGTAATCCAGCATAAGAATGAATCATATTATCAATACAATTATGTAAAGGAATAAAACAGCCAAGAAGTTTACTATTACAAGCATTGACAATAGCATCTACTTTAAGCAAAGTGATATCACCTTTATATAAGTAGATGCTATCAGTCATTTTATTTAAATCATCAATTGAAACTATCTTTTTCTTTTTATATTCATCTTGAATAATTTTATCTTGTGAAAGATAAAATTCATCATTTAAATTATATGGCATCGTTATATTAAGTAGTGCCCTTAAACAATTAAAGTCTTTAAAAGAATCATCTAGTTTAACATCATTATATTCTTCTAAATATTTGATACATTCATCTAAATTCATAATTCATCTATAAATAAAATTATCAAGCTGATATATTAAATTAATTAAAGAGAAACAACACTTATTCTTTCTTTATTGTGTTTATTATTGATCACTTCATCAACTAAACAGATAGCATAATCACTATATGAAATAGAACTTTCACCTTTAGAATTTAAAACAAGTTCTTCACCAGCTAATTTATAACTACCTGTTTTTTCACCATCGAATATAAAATCACAAGCTGGAGATATATATGTCCAATTTAAATCTTTTTTATTTCTTAGATAATCTAAACCTTCACCATGTGCATTTGATAATGGTTTCCATGATTCAGGAAACTCTTTTCCCATATCAACTGTTATTTTATGCTCTTTATCAACAAATAAACTTCCAGCACCACCAACAACTATAAGTCTTGTATTACTAGTGCTTAATAAATCAGCTAAATGTTTCATAACATTTGTAATATTTATAATTGTATCTGCACTCCATCCACCAACTGCATCAACTACAACATCAAAATCTTTTAAATCATCTTTAGTTAAATCCATAGCATCCTTTTTGATATAGTTTATAACATTATTTTTATTTTCACCTTTTGCAAGACCAGTAACTGCTAAATTCTTGCTTATTGCTTCTTTATAAACTAAGCTACCTACTTTACCATTTACACCAACAATTAATAATTTCATTTTATAATTTTTCCTTTCAATATTTCTTATTTGTATTTACAATTTCTCGAGCAATTATAAATACATTAACATTATAAAAACGTCGTATAAAAAAAGAAAGAACGCACTTTAAAGTGGTATAGTATCCAAAAAGATACTGTGAGATTGAATTATAAAAAATTAGATTGATTAATATTTTCAAATTGTAATAAAATATTGCTTTTACTAGTTTATTTTAAAATGGTGCATCAATTTATTAAAATTCTTTACGTTATCTGATGTTAATATTTTATTTAGTTTTAATTCAAAAAAATTTATTTGTAATCTACAAGCATATTATAAAATTATTATCTTTTATTTTTTTATCATTTATTCATTTTTTATATTCATCATTTTCAAGTAGCCATTCTCCATCATATTCCTTGCAAAAACATTTAGGCATCAGTTTATCTTAATGGTCGCTATGTATTTTGCATTTTGTTATGAGACTTTTTAATGTGTTCTTGACAATTAATTAGTAAATAGTAGCTCACTGGATGGCATTTTTTGCTTTCCATTTTCGTGCCTTAATTGCTGGGTGTAGTTTACAACGCTATTCTCCATTATTCGAAATTCAATTACTCACCTCATCCACCATCAAAACTTTAAAAATATCAAAGTTTTGATATTTGAAGCCCTTTTAATTTCCAATTCATTTCATTAATTGAGATTTCTCTTCTTGTCAAAGCGTTTTCCATTTACCAAAATCTAATAACTATATAGCCACATCGTAGACCTTGATTCCTTCTATGTCATAAGTTTTATGTTTCGTATTGGCAATTAAGATTTTCGAATAGGAATCTTAAAGGAGTTAGCCGCTATCCAACGTTTTCTCAAAAGAAATATCAACGGCTTCTTTAAAGGCCGTTTTTGTGGTATTTTCAACGAGTGAGCCCTTCGCTTAAAAACACTTGCCTTTGTTTATAAAATCCATCAGGTTGACATGGATGATGCCGTTTCTCTTTTGCAACATATAGTCCGTTGTCATGACGTATTTTCTATAATTGTCCCGTATACCCTCCAATGGCCTGTATTCTCGATCTTCCGTGTCTTTGCTTTGCAACAACTTATAGGCCACCTGCACATAGGAATAGTCCATGTTGCCGTCTCTGAGGATGAAGTCGCATTCCAGCTTTCCGATGCGCCCAACGCTTACCGCGTAATCGAGGCTTCTAGCATACAAATACACGATGTTCTCCAGCGTCGGCCCGTAATTGATCCGGTTATCCGTGTTCATCGCGTAGTAAAAGCTCATGTCGGCGATGTAATACTTCTGCTCTCCCGAGAGTGTTTTTTTCGATTTCATGTCAAACCTTTTGCATTCGTACAGAATCTTCGCATCAACCAGCGTCTTTATATACCTGGTCACCGTTGCACGGCTGATGACCATGCCGTTTTTGAGAAGTGCTTCGTGCAGACTGTTGATGCTCGTAGTCGCACCGAAATTGTTGATGATGTAATTTCTGACCAAATCAAAGGATTGAACATCTTTGATTTTCACCCTTCGCTTGATGTCTTTTTCGAAGATCTCATCGATGATCCCCTTCACATAGGTGTGCTTATCTAAAAAGCTTTCAATTTGAATGGCTCGCGGGAATCCGCCTTCCAAAATATAGTTATTCAGTTCTATTTCGGCGTTGACATCGATATCGCGACCATAAAACCTCTTCATGCCCTCGTATTCATCGAATGTCAGTGGAAACATTTCAAATTCAAGATATCTACCGGTCAGTTTTGTTACAAGTTCCCCGCTAAGAAGATAAGAATTAGAACCCGTTATGAAAAGCGAATAGCCACCTTCCGACCTGAACCCGTTGATCACCTCTTCAAAGCCTTCGACGTTTTGAATTTCATCGATGAAAAGGTATTTCGTCCCTTTCGCTTGCGTGGCAGATTCAATCAATGCATCTAGTTGCTCCGCGTTTCGGATGTTTTTGTATCCGCGTTTATCGAGATCGATGTAAATGATGTTACTTTCCGCAACGCCATCTTCCTTAAGCTCCTCCGCTATGGTTTGCATGAGGCTGGATTTCCCACATCTGCGTATCCCGGTTATCACTTTGATGATGTCGTCATCGTGAAAAAACGCACGTATCTTGGACAGATACTTTTCACGTTTATAGAGTTTCATAATTTGCCTCCCGTGCTGTTATTATACACTATAGCATTGCTATTTCATAGTTAACGTGGCAATTTTTTATATTTTTAAAATATTTGCAACGTTAACTCCAATATAAATAATTCATCCTTGAGGAGGAATTTATCCGCATAAGGAGAAGCGAAAAGAGAATCCCCGTTAATCCCCATAATCCATAGCCTCCATAATTCGATAGAAACGGACACAAGAAGGTCATTCACTTTCCTACTTCTCCAATGACTTATACATTGCAAATACGCATTGCTTTATAAGGCCCAGTTCTTGTTTCAAAGACTATATTTCCATTCGAAGACTTCTAAGCTCAGAATTTATGGACACAGCATCCTCTTTCATCTTCATTTGGTATCCGAACATAATCAGATTTTTCAGATAATCCGATGTGCTTTTCTCCTTGCTTTTTCTAAAGTCATCTTCCAATTTCTCAATCTCATCTTTCTTAGTGAAATAGATTTGCGGTCTAATGAAATTCACTCTCTTTTCTCCTTTCACATTCACAACCACTTCCTATACTGTGTATGTAAATAAAGAATAAGGGCATAGTGTCGTTTCTACGTCGTGAGATGCAGTTCTTGTTAAAGAAAAAGACACCACCATCCACCTAATAGGTAAGTTGAAGCGTCGAAAATTAGACCTTCCAAAGAATCATCTTCGTAATTGCTTCTTTTTGCCTGGTGTGAATCAAATCACGATTTGTTGGATGGGAGATTCAAATATGCAATATACGTTGAACGACATTATTTCTGAGTACACTGAAAAGAATACTGGCGGGATATATCGACCAGTTGCCGTCGGCAAATACGGAATCAGACAAAGAAGTGAAATTTATAAAAAAGAATTAGCTAAAGACTATTCAAAGAATAAAGTAATTCACAACAATACAATGATAATTGGAATGGGAACCACCCAAATTGATTTTGGCGTCTTGTGTGAAGATGAGATTTATTCTGTATCTCCCGCTTACCATACTTTCAATATAAAGACTTCATTAGTACGCTCTAAGTATTTTGACTATTTGCTACAAGCTAAAAATAAAAGCTATACCAAAAAATATATGATAGCCAGTGCAAGACAAGGGAAAACCGTTAACCTTAAAGATTTACTTAAAGAACGAATTGAAATACCTTGTTTCGAAACACAAAAAGAAATTATCAAGAATGTCGATTTGATTAAAGAGCTTATTTTCAATGAAGAAAAATACTTAAATCTATTAAACGAGCTCATCAAATCGTGATTTGATGAGTTCATTAAGCAAGATTACCTGTTTTTGGCAAGCAAGAATCATGCCATGAATAGCATCTAAAACACGAACAATAGTTTTTTGTTTGCTTCTTTCAAATGCTGGAATTTCTAAATTTAAAATATAGTCTTTGCTTATATGTTGTAAGCCAGCGCCATGGAATCCATTTTGTAATGTTGCCAAGCCATCTTTTCTTAAAAAATAATACAAAAATTTTGGTTCAATTTTTCCTTTAGACTTTAAAGCATAGTTATCCGTAGAAAAAGAAAATTTCCCATTAACATAGTTGCAAGAAGGTTTTCCGCCAGTTCCAATAACAACTATTTCATCATCGTATTCATAACTATTAAGGGATAATACTTTAATATCAGAACTGGTAAAGAAAGGAAAAACACCATTATCAATGCCCTCACCGGCTTTTATTTTTGATTTAGGCAATAAACAAAATTCATTTCTTATCGTTGTGTACATTGAAATTCCTCCTTCCGTCTGAAATAACTTCTAAAGGCGTATTTATTCATACTCGTGCCTCTATTCCTTCAACATATCTTCTAGAGATTTCATTAGTTCTAAAGATTCATCATAATTTTTCTTCAAATCAGCAAATATCTCAGAAGTAGGTCTATAAACCTTAATTTCTTTTTCTACTTCTCTATATTTATTGATTGTCAAATCATAGTCGTTCTTCCTGATTTCATCGACAGGAACCATAAATGATTTGTCTTTTCTCGTTCTGTTTTCCTCTTGGGCCAAATTGTTAAATCTAGCGACGACATCTGGAATGTCAGAACCTTCACAAGGCTGCCTTTTTGCATCTAACGTGTAGCCATCATTCGTCATGTTGTAGAACCAGACATCCTTTGTTCCGCCTTTATCGGTCTTTTCAAAAATTAAGAAAGAAGTTTTTACGCCTGCACCTTTGCTTGCCGATCCTTTCTTTGACGGAGCACTAAAAATCCCATTAGGCATAGAAACGACGCCAATGAGTTTCTGCTTATCAATCAGCTCAACCCTCAATTGCTTATGAGCATTGTCGGACCCGAATAAAACACCATCAGGAACAATAGTCATGCATCTTCCGCCCGGTTTCAATAACATGTCCATTAACGCCACGAATAGAAGCTCGGTCTTCTTGGTTTTGGTGATTGACAATATCTTTCCGTTTGTTGCCGACTCAACCAAACTTCCAGAGAAAGGAGGATTTGCAAGAACAAGATCGAACTTTCCTATATATTCTTTGGCATTTTCGTTTTCCAGTAAGGAGTCCATCGTGAAATTCGGGTTCTTGATTCCGTGCAACACGGCGTTCATGTATCCAATTCTCGCCATGTTATTATCGTTATCGCAGCCATAGAACATCTCGTTGCTGAACTTTTTACCATTTTCAACATTCAGCAAATCGTCTTTTTGGTTATTTCTGATGTATTTAGCGGCTTCGATAATGAACCCAGCGGTTCCCATAGCTGGATCGATAATCTTTTCACCAAGTTTTGGCTTCATCATCTCGACAGCCATATCTATGATGTGTCTAGGTGTTCTGTATTGGCCAGAAATACCACTGCCGCACATATACTCATAAACGTCGCCCATGAGATCGATATTCGTGAAATCCAACTCGGGATCAGAGAGTTTATCAACAACGGATGTCAATAGTCTTTCCTTGTCATCAAAGCCAAAAGAATATTTCTTGGCGTATTTACCAAATTGGCCAATAGCGACATTGGAAGGATCCTTGATAAACGGAATAACGTATTCCTTGATGGTCCTTGCCAAATCCATTGAATTGAGGTTTTTGAAATTCTTCCATCTCAAATTCTCATAAGGAATTTCAAACTTCAACTGTTTCTCCCCATTGATAATCTCATAGTATTTGTAGTTTCCTTTTTTGAAGGTGAGTTCATCTTGCGGTGGCTCGACCCCGATGATGGAAGCCTGAGCTTCCAAGGCATTTTGCTTATCATCCAACATTTTTATGAACATCAAAGTTGTCAATTGATTGACGATGTCCGATGTCTGTGCCATGTTCTCATTGTAAAAATCCTGCCAAATCGCATTTATTTTGTTTTTGATACTTCCAGTAATCATTTTCCGATTCCTCCACTCTTTACTTCATCATCAATTCAACTTTGTGTTTCTTGCAAAGTTCAATGATCTTTCTCTTCACTTTGATTGTGGGCTCATGGTGTCCCCTTTCCCATCTGTTCACAGAAGCAAAAGACACGCCTAAAAACTTAGCGAATTCTTCTTGAGACAAGATGAGCTTGTTTCTTAGTGAAACAATCATCTTCTGATAATCATAATCCATAGTCTATGTCCTTTTAGTTTCGACAGTGTAAGTATAGCACTTTCCTAACAAAGTCTCAATTTAGTCACGTATTTTTCCTACTTTTTAAAGCGTAGTTCTCCACTTACCTCGTATCACTGGTTGCAACGTAGAAAAGAAAAAGCCAATTGAGGCTGGAGCACGGCATGTTCTATATGCGTTTTATCGCCTCTTTTGGCTTAATCTTCATGAATGGTCGGACGTATCAACTCAACCGATATGGGAAAATGCTTCAATCTTGAAGGACTTGCCTAGCCTCTTCTCGAGGTATCCTTTTTCATTCTTTTCAAAGCTGAAGTGCTGGTAAAAGTACTCAAATTCAAGGATTTTCTCTAATTTAGGCTCGTTTTGCGTTGTAGCAACACCACAGTCTCCACATGTGAAGAATAAGGAAACATATCAACTGGTATTACTTTTTTAATTACATATTCTTTTTTAAATATATTCAAATCACGAGCTAAAGTAACAGGATCACAAGATATATAAATAACTTTTTTAGGTTTAATTCTAAATACAGATTGTATAAACTCTTTAGTGGAACCTTTTCTAGGAGGATCTAAAAATATGACATCATATTTTTCATTAGTATTCATTAAGTATGATGTGCAATCATCATTAATAAATCTAGCATTTTTTACATTATTTAATTTAATATTTAAATTAGCATCTTTTATTGCATCTTTAACAATTTCAATTCCAGTCACTTCTTTTACATACTTAGATAGTGATAGACCAATCGTTCCAGTTCCACAATATGCATCTAAAACTTTATCTTCTATTTCTAACTCAGCTAAATCAATTGCAGTTTTATATAAAGATTCAATCTGTTTAGAATTAGTTTGATAAAAAGACTTAGAAGAAATTAGAAAATCTAAATCAAAAATTCTATCTTTGATATGTGAATAACCATATATCACTTCTTCCTTTTCACCTAAAATAACATTGGTATGTCTAGTATTCAAATTAAAGACAACACCTTTAATTGATGGGCATTTTAAAACTAGCTCTTTAGCAAATTCTTTTCTTCCTTTAATATTTAAATCAGTCACAACAAATGTTAATAAAACTTCATCATAAAATGAAGATATTTTTAAAAGCATATGTCTAAATAGACCATAATTTTTATCTTCATCGTATATAGAATATTTAAATTTATTTAAGGTATCTAATATTATTTTAATTAAATCTTTTGCTTTTTTATCTTCTATAGGGCATTCATCTATTTTAATTAAATCATGTGAATTCTCTTTATAATATCCAACTACTGCTTTATTAGTTTTTCTATCTTTCCTAATTGGCATTTGAATCTTATTTCTAAAATAAAATGGATCTTCTACTTTGATAGTATCTTCTACTTTAATGTCAAGTGATGCAAATTTTTTTAATAAGTTTCTTACTTTTTCTTTTTTAAATTCTAATTGTTTATCGTAAGAAAGATGTTGAATTTGACATCCGCCACATAAAGGATAATATTTGCAAAAAGGCTTAACTCTATCTTTAGAATTTGTTATTCTTTTAACTACTTTTGCTTCACTCACTTTCCCATACTTATAAGTTGTTTCAATTTCAGCTTTCTCACCAACTAAAAGGTTACTTACAAAATAAGTTTTATTTTCATAATCAACAATACATTTAAAATAATCATCTAGATTTCTACAAGTTGCAATAAATGTTTTTTTACTCATAATATTTATAAAAAAAAAGATACCTTTGTGGTATCAAATAAATGGTGGGTCTTAGTGGGCTTGAACCACCGACCTCCCGCTTATCAAGCGGACGCTCTAACCAACTGAGCTAAAGACCCGTAACCTTAATAATATAATCTTATTAAAAAAATAAGTCAAGAAATATTTTATTCATTCAATGACATATTTTTTTAATCACATATATTTACACAATTAATCGTTCATTTAATTAGTTTTATCTATTTTAATTTTATAAAATAAATTATTACAATAGACACTTTAAAAATTATTCAGTTATTGTAATAAATTTATGTAATTAAAATTAAATTAGAGTTTCTTATAATATTCAG
>ERZ808252.1423-NODE-1423-length-17571-cov-5.241836_pt1 | contig 17571 bp, 17 predicted proteins | sample MGYA00521242_ERZ808252 | MGnify/ENA primary metagenome ERZ808252 (study PRJEB31516, sample SAMN03275581) | gut metagenome | biome: mammalia-associated habitat; material: feces | host: Papio cynocephalus | place: Kenya | collected 2012-08-07 ...
TACGACTTCACCGGTCTTGAGCATGAGACTGGCTTGCCAACCTTTAGGGGAACCTCACTGGAAGCTCCCGAGGATGGTGGCGACAAGAGCATTGACCCAACCACATTCTTGGTTTATGCCGGAGAGTCGGAGCCTTATTTCACAGGTGGTTTCAATCCGCGTGTGCGTTGGAAAGACTTGCAGTTGAGCGCAAGTTTCGCGCTCATTCTTGGCTCTACCAAGCGCTTGCCAAATCCATATTCATCTTTCTCCAATGGCAAGATGCCAAGTCCACTGTCAAACATAAGCAAGCAGCTTCTCGACAGGTGGAAGCAGCCAGGCGACGAGGCGCACACCAACATACCGGGCCTCTACACCTCCGTGCTGGACGAATTGAACCTCTACACTCCAGACGGCTTGTTCACCAACCGCTACGACATGTGGGCGCAATCTACGGCTCGGCTTGTCAGTGGCTCTTTCCTGCGTTGCACACAACTGTCATTGTCATACAACCTGCCCAAGTCGGTTTGCCGATTGATACGTGCCACAGGCATATCATTAAGTGCCAATACCAATAATATTTTCGTGATAGCAAGCAAGAAGTGGAACGGCTACGACCCAGAGACAGGCAGTAGCAAACAGCCGAAAATATACTCTTTTGGTCTAAGTGTCTCATTCTAAACTTACGCGACAACAATGAAAAAAATAAAACAATACGCAATGGCTCTCATGGGAAGCACTGTAATCCTGTCGGGTTGTGGAGACTTTCTTGAGCCGAAGTCGAGCAGCGAGTTTGTGCCGAAAGATGTAACATCTCTCAATGAGTTGCTTTTAGGAGAAGCCTATCCTCGCAACGACATTAGCGGCTTCAACTATTTCCTCACCTTGATGGACGACGACGTTACGGCCACCATGTACCAAGACCCGGAGACGGGTTTCGACGAGAACGTGTTTCTCGCTTCATACACTTGGCAGCCAGACATGTTCAGCATGATGAAAGAGGCTGGAGTTATATCTTATGACATGTATTATACCTATTATCGCAAGATAAAGGGTGCCAACGCCATCATCGACTACATCGGTACGGTGACAGGTTCGGAAAACGACATCAACAATGTGATGGCACAAGCTTATGCACTGCGCGGATTCTATTACCTTAATCTCGTCAACATCTTCGGTCAACCATACAACGAAGATCCTGATGGCCTTGGAGTGCCATTGAAGTTGACCAGTGGGGTGGAGAAAGAGCCATTGGCTCGCAACACCGTCAGGCAGGTGTATGACCAGATAGTAAAAGACCTCCTTGAGGCAGAGCGTCTTTATAATCTCTTGCCAGCGGCCAACCAATGGAAACAAAACTATCGTACCAGTCTGCCTATGGTGGAGACAATACTTTCGCGCACCTATCTGTATATGGAAAACTGGGAAGAGGCGGCCAAATATGCCAAAAAGGTGATGGATGACACGCGTTTCAAGTTGCTTGACCTGAACACCATACCCACTACGGAAACAGAGTCGGGACAGACCAAGCGTGTCTACACCAATTACCATTCATACAGCCAATCCACGGAGGTCATATTCCCTTACGGCAATGTGGCAGATTGGGCAGGATGGGTGGAAGACTACGTTACTGAGAGCAGCAGCACTGGCGAACCTCGCGTTCCTTATTTCCGTGCGTCGGATGATCTTCTTAGCATCTTCACCGATGATGACCTGCGCAAGGAACGCTACATAGTGAGAAAAGACTTTAATGGCGAACAGATGCCACTGGCCATTGGCAAGCTGAATGTGAACAGCTCGTATCGTCCTACTGGCGGAACTGGCATTTTCGGTCGCAGCGTCCGTCTTGCGGAGGCCTATCTAAACTATATGGAAGCCGAGGCGATGATAGCGAAGGAAACTGGTGACGCAAACGCTCGTCAAGAGGCCATTCAGGCTCTTAACACATTGCGCAGCAAAAGATTCGCCGAGAACTATGCTCCTAATCCTGAAGACATAGACAATGCCGACAAGTTGGTGGAGTTCATCCATAAGGAGCGCCGTCGTGAACTGTGTTTTGAGAGCCATCGTTGGTACGACTTGCGCCGTTGGGGTATGCCAGAAATCAAGCACGTGTGGTATAGCACCAAAGACACAAAAACAGTATATACGCTTCAGGCTAAAGACCCTCAATACACAGTCCCAATACCAGAAACGGCCATAGAAAACAACATAAATCTCAAGCAGAACCCATTGGCATCTAAGCGTATTGGTGAAACGACAGACAATAACACCGACACTGGCAACGATGCTGGAAACGACAATGATTAAGACCGATGAAAATGAAAAAGTCATTATTATATATCGCGGCGGCAAGTTTTCTCATGCTTTCGTCTTGTGCGCCATCGGAAGACCCAATAATCCCATCGGGCAATTACTCGGTGCTACGCATGACTTTCCCTCAAGGTGATAACCCTTGGGACGAGGAAATCAAGGAGATACACGATAAGTATGGCGTATATCTGCTTTATAAGGACATTACTCCTGCCGACCTCAATCGCAAGTGGACAAGCGTAGGTACAGGACAACTTTATTATGGCGATGACGTACCAGACGATGAAGTGCAATACTATGTAGACTTCTTCAAGGATCATGTGTTCCCTTATTTTACTCCAGAAGTACTGCAGAGTTCTTTCCCAGTAAAAATCTATTTGATGAAAAACTTGAGGGGCGTAGACCAAGATTTAGGTGGCGGCAGCTCTTCTGGCGACGAAGGTGGTACCGGCACCGGTACTGGCACAGGTACAGGCACAGGTACCGGCACAGGCACTGGCACCGGAACAGGTACTGGTACCGAAACTCCATCATACGAACCAGATGTTCCCGGATTTACGTCAGTAAAGTTCGACGGCTTCGACTATTGGGCAATAAGTTTCTCCAATAAAGAGTTGGCGCAGATGAAAACAGACAAGGCCAAGGCTTTGAAAACAAAGCGGTACAGTTTCATCAACCAGATAATGACGCCTAAAAGAAAAGACAATACCATTGCGGAGCCGGAAGACTTCCGTGAAGGAATTGACTTTACAAAATCTTGGAAAAAATATAATCCAAGTGACCCTGCCTATCCTCCAACGCTTGGCTTTATACCTTGGATAGACGACAACGGAAAAGAAAAAAGTTGGGGGTCAATGTATGCGACATATTATAAAACACCAAACTATAGCTCTGGTGGCAACTACTATGATTATTTCATGTCTTATGTAAGGGCGGCCATGATTTATACTACAGAGGAGTTTTACGCTAAATACCCCAAGGAGAAGTATCCTTTAATCAGCCGACAGTATGAGACAACGGTCAAGTACATGAAAGACAATTTCGGCCTTGACCTCCCAGGCATTGCCAAGGGACCTCAGGAAACGTCCAACAAATAACCATTATCCAATATAGCGACAAATGAAAAAAAGTGTTATCTTGGCATTAGCCATGACAATAAATACTCTTGCTTTCGCACAGACGGAATCTACGATAGACTCTTGCATTCAGGCATGGAACAAGCCTTACGCCTCTGCTGTGGAAATAGTGAATGAATACAACGCGCACAAAAACGCTACGTTACTTGACAAGTGTTGCATGGTGTGGCAGGCTGGCAATTACCTTCAGAAGGTGAAAGACAAAAAAGATGATATCAAGCTACTTGCGTCATCTTTCCCCACTATCAACCTGACGGACGATATGGTGTTGTCGTTCATGAAGAAGTTGCATAAGAGAGATGGAGTGCAACTTTTTGTGAGCAACTACTATCTCTTGAGGGGACTGAGAAAAGGGTATTCGTTTGATGACTCTCGTGATGGGCTCTTCTTTACGGTCTATTACCCATTCAGGGCTCCAAGCCAAAACGACTACGAGAAATTGACGGATATATTCTCCACCACCAATGCCACCTTGCAGGCTCCATTCCTCAAAGTCCTTGATTTCGTGATGATGAATTGGGGATGCACAGACGGATTGGAGAGCGTGAAGCCACTCATAGTGAAGAATGCTGCCGAAGGAAGTCTAAAGCAGAAGGCTTTGGAGTTGTTTGCCAAATACGAGCCTCTGAGAAAAGGTATGCCAGCACCCAAGTCTGTTTTGATTGATGCCAAGGGTAAAAAGCATACGTTTGCCGAACTAAAAGGAAAGGTGATTGTTGTGGATGTGTGGGCAACATGGTGTGGCAGTTGTCTTGAGAAGATGCCTCGTTTTGCTGCACTAAAGGAAAAGTACGCTAAAAGCAAGGATGTTGTCTTCGTGCTTCTTTCTACAGACCGCAACAAGGCCATGGATGCATGGAAGAAGAATATGGCAAAATATGAGAATAGTGGTATGAAAATCTGGCGGGCGGATGTTGAAAATGGTTCTTCTTTTGAAACCGACTACAACATTATAGGTTTGCCACGTTATATGGTCATAGATGCCAAGGGAAATATGCGTGAGGCTTTCGCGCCAGGTCCAGGTGACGCTATGGAACAACTCATTGAGGAAACGTTACGGCAATAGTTCCATGATTATTCAGTAAACAAAATGACAAATAGAATATTGTGGCTCATTTGTAGCCTGTTTTGTTCACTCTCACCCCTTATGTCACAAGACTCCCTGTCAAGCAAAGGCATTCATTTTGAGGAGTTGTCCTTGGAAAATGCCCTTGCCAAGGCTGGGGCAGAAGGTAAAAAGGTGTTTGTGGATTGCTACACACAGACTTGCGGCCCTTGCAAGTACATGATGAAAAACATCTTTCCGTTGAAGGAATGTGGTGATTACTTCAATCCTCGTTTCATATCCTTGACCATGGACATGGATATTGGTGAAGGTCCATATGTGGGCAAGAAATATGACGTGGGCATTTACCCGACATTCTTGATACTCAATCCCGATGGCAGCTTGTATTGCAAGGAGATAGGAGCTGTAAGACTCAACTCAAAGATTTCTTTCGTGGAGAAGATGAAACAAGCTCTGGAGCGTGCGGAGCTTGCTGTGAAATATGAGAATGGCAATCGTGATGCCGCTTTGGTTCGCCGATATGTGGAACTGCTGAAAGGCAGTGGTGACCAAAAGGCTGACGAAGTGCTCAATTCCTATCTTGAGTCAATGAGCGTGCAGCAACTTTGCAGTAAGTCAAACTGGGATATTATTGTCAGCGACATCAATTCTCCATCTTCTCCGGTCTTTCGCAAGCTTTTAACTCAACGAGCAGAGTTTGAGAAAATGCTTGGAAAAGAGACCGTTGAGGAAAAACTCATGTCTACATACAAGAGTGAGTTTGAGATGTATAAAATGATCGGATTACCGTTTGCCAGTCGAATCGCAGACTTGAAGGAACTGGAGAAAGATGGATACAAGGAAGCAATTGTATTGCAAGAGTGCATGACCATACGGTGGATTATCAACGAAAAGAAAATGAACCGCATAGGGGAGATAATAGGCTTGTTGCAAAAACTGGAATCACTTCCGACAGACGTTGATCGCATGTCAATAATATCCGAATTGCGCGGTTTTGAGCGAGTTGCAAATGCCTCGCAACGCGCGAAGGCTTGCGTGGCATTAAAGTCTTCACAAAAAAACATGAGCGAGACTGATGCAGCTATCGTAGGGAAGACTATCAGTCGAATCATGCCTAAGGGTAATTAAAATATGCATGTGCGATGTGTTTGAAGACACTCGTGTGATTATGAATATCTTAACGACGGCTCATTGGTCGTCGTTCTCAACGTAACCTTGGTACTCAGGCGCGAGTCCAGACATGATTGTCTCATAGCTTTGCTCTTTCATGTGCTCGATGTTTTCGCGTCCTTTCCCTGTCGGGTATATGGGCTTATGGATTGTGAGTTTCAGCGGATGCCAATTTACCCAATGCCAATCTTTCATGCGAGGCATGATGTTGAACGAGCCGTTGATGGTCAGCGGACATACGGGTAGTTGCAGCTCGTCGGCAAGCATGAACGCACCACGACGGAAAAATCCCATGTGTCCCGTGAACGTGCGGGCACCCTCTGGAAACACAACCACCGACATGCCTTCTTTCAAGGTCTCACGTGCCTCGTCGTAGGTTTTCTTTATCTTGGATGCGCCTCTTTTGTCCACGATGATTTGGTGCGATGACTTGCAAGCCTGTCCCACGACAGGTATTGAGGCGATGCCGTGTTTCATCATCCACTTGAAGTTGCGATTCAGAAATCCATAGATAAGGAAAATGTCGAAAGCTCCTTGGTGGTTTGCCACGAAAACATAGCTCTCTCCTTTCTTTATGTTCTCCCTGCCTTCCACTTTGACGGGGAGCATAGCCAGTCTTATGGTGAGCCAAGACCAAATGTGTCCGGGCCAATAGCCCCAAAAATGGCCGTTGCCGATGGCGCAGCCAACGACAGTAGTTAGGGAGGTCAACACTGTGGCAATGAGAAATATTGGCAGGGCTATGAAAAGCTGATAGGCGCGATAAATAAATTTCATAGTTTTGTCGCTTGTTAGTTTGTCGTCTTTAATTGGCTATGTGTAATGTCAATGTTTCTTGTGTAGGGTGAGGACCGTGATTTCTCCTGGCATGTTGAGTCTGAAAGGCACGAGACCTCCAAGACCGGCATTGACATAAAGGTATCGTCCGTCTTTGTCGTACAGTCCCAGATCCTCTTTTAGTGCTATCATGGTGGGGCGAAATCCCATCACCTGCATCTGACCGCCGTGTGTGTGGCCGGTTAGTGTGAGCTGCACGTTGGAGTGGGGCAGGATGTCTTCGTCCCATGCCATCGGATTATGCTGGAGCAAGATGACGAATGCCGTCTTGGGTATTCCGCGTAACGTCTTTTTGAGGTCGGAATGGTTTGAACGTGGAATTTGGCCATAGTCTTCTGACCCAGCGAGCCAAATGGAGTCTTTTGACATTTGGCCGTTTTTCAGCTTTCGCCTGATGGGAATGTTAGAGTTGAGCAACACGCGTCCGAGCTTGTTCTCAAGTTCTATGACTTTCTCCTTCATCTTTTCCCTTTCCATTTGCGTGGCGTCGACATATTCTGCATAGTCGTGGTTCCCAAGCACGGAATACATATAAGGCAACCTTTTAAGTTCGGGCATCATGGTCTCTACCTCACCAGGTTGCATGTTCTCTATGTCGCCAGTGAAGCAAACTATGTCAATGTCTTTTTGAGCTCTCACACTGTCGATTTCTGCCCTTAGTATTTTTCTCCTCCAACCATTGAACGTGCCGGCGTGGATGTCGGATATTTGCACTATCTTAAATCCGTCGAATTCGTCAGGCAGGTCTGCGAAGCTGACATCCACGTGCCTTACGACAATCTTGCCCACGCCAAAGGACAGTCCGTAGAGATATGCCGCTACACCGATGACACCCACCGCAAGACCCACGCGGTGGCCATAGTTGTAGCGAGTGTGGCAAATCGTCCTGATGGCCGAGCCTATCCCCGAGCAGATGGCGAACATGGCCTTGGGTACTACGAACAGTCCGAAAAGGCAGAGGTAAGTGTTGAGCCATGTGAGGTCAGTGGGGGCGAAATTGCGTATGGTGGAGAGTGATATGGTGTAAACCACCATGATGGCGCATGGCAGCCACCATAATATCCTTGCCACGCGATTGTGTAGATAACGTGTGCGGTAATAGTGTAGCCAGATATAAATGTCTGGCAAAAGTATCATCAGTATGAAGAAAACAAGATATCTCAATATCATGGTTTGTGTACTGTATCGTTTAGTTCATGGTTTCGACCAAATGAATTTTAATGCTTCAGCAGCGTAGAGAGCAGGTATTTCCTTACCGTGCTCACTGGCAGCTGTCTCCGCTTTGCATAGTCTGCCAGTTGGTCCTCGCCTATTTTGCCAAGTTCGAAATAGTGTGCCTTTGGATGTGCGAACATCAGTCCAGAGACAGACGCATGCGGCATCATCATGCCTGTCTCCGTGAGTCGTATGCCAATGCTTCCCATGTTGATAATCTTGTCTATCAAGAAATTCATGCTTGTGTCGGGCATTGAAGGATATCCCACAGCCGGTCTTATGCCTTGGTATTTTTCGGCGTGTATTTCTTTCATTGAAAGTTTCTCGTCTGGCGCGTAGCCCCAGTATTGCCGCCTCACTTGTAGGTGCATTAGTTCGGCTGTGCCCTCGGCAAGTCTATCAGCGAGCACCTGCGACAACATTTTGCCATAGTCGTCGTTGTCGTAGCCACACGCAAGGTCATGGTCTACGGTAGCCGCAAACACGCCAATCTTGTCTTTTATACCTTTTGATGCCGGTCTTATGAAGTCGGCGAGGCACAGGTTGGGCTGTCCTGGCTCAGTTGGCTTCTGTTGCCTAAGCATAGGCAGTCTTATTCCGGCGGCTATTATGTCATCGCCATCGCTGTTGGCATCCACGATGTCGAATACGGCATGCGTATGGTGCTTGCCTTGCCAACTGTCAAGCATGTCGTTGGCATCAGCATGCAGTTTGTCGCGCACGTCGTTGTCCTTGCCGTTCATGCTCCAAGCATAGTCGAAATAAATCCAGTTTATATACGGTCTAATATCAGAAATGTCATAGTCTATTCGCATAACTTTGTCCTCTATGCGTAGTCTTGTTCAATGTTTTCTTGTGCGTCATCTATCAAATGTCACCGCTTCGCCACGGTAATTCTCGTCCATCTTGCCGTTGTCGTATACGGTGTGGCCATTGCATATAGTCTTGACCACTCGCCAATCAAAACTCGTGCCTTCCAATGGACTCCAACCACACTTGCTCTGAATGATGTCTTTGTTTATTGTCCATGGATCTTCCTTTCTCACTATTGTGATGTCTGCCTTGTAGCCTTGGCGAAGAAAACCGCGTTTGCTGACTGAGAACAAGCGTGCAGGATTGTGGCACATAAGCCAAATCATCTGCTCAATTGTTATCACGCCCTTGTCTACGAGACTTAGCATCGAAACCAATGAGAACTGCACCATTGGCATGCCCGACGCGGCTTTAGCGCATCCTCCTGTCTTTGCGCTTGGCTCATGTGGCGCATGATCGGTCCCTATACAGGTTATGCGGCCATTGATTATGCCTTTTCTAAGGGCTTCACGGTCGCCTATGGTCTTCACGGCAGGGTTGCATTTTATAAGTGCCTTTTTCGTGATGTAGTCTTGGTTGCTGAACAGCAGGTGGGCGAGCACGGCTTCACCAGTTATCATGGGCATGGGGCCAAGATTGAAGGCATTCTTGTTTTCAGGCAACAATCCAAGTTCCTTGGCAGTCGAGATGTGCGCGATGTGCAATCTTGTGCCATGTGCCTTGGCAAGTTTCACGGCGAGCGAAGAACTTGCCATGCAAGCCTCCTCAGAACGTATCTCAGGATGATGTATTATGTCTGGGTCTTCACCATATTCGGCCTTGGCCTCTGCCATGTTCTTGTTTATGATGTTGGTATCCTCGCAATGCGTCATCAGTGGAATGTTTAGTGTGGCGCATTTTCTGAATATGTCATCCAGGGCTTGTGTCCTGTCCACGAGCATATTGCCTGTGGAAGCTCCCATGAACAATTTTATGCCAGGAATTCTACGGAAGTCAAGGCTGTCGAAACTGTTGGCGTTGTCGTTTGTCGCTCCGAAGAAGAAAGCGTAGTTGACATGGCTTTCATCCCTTCCACGGCGCATCTTGTCTTCCCATGCGGCAATGGTTGTCGTTGCCGGCTTAGTGTTTGGCATGTCGAAGAAAGTGGTCACTCCACCCCATGCCGCAGCCTTCGACTCGCTTTCAATGTCGGCCTTTTGTGTCAGGCCAGGCTCACGAAAGTGTACATGCTCGTCGATGACTCCTGGCATTACGACACATCCCGAAGCATCTATGTGTTGGTCGTAGGTGCCTCGGGATGACTCGTCTTCGGCAATCACGCTTTCTATATGGTCGTTGTCTATTATGATGGAGCCCTTGAAAGACTTGCCCTCATTGACAATCGTGCCATTCTCGATGATTGTCCTCATATTGGGAAAAGTTATATGTCCTTGTCGTGTTTATTTGTCGTGAAGATTACTGGGCCATCTCATTTGGTGTTTGACCATCCTGTGGCGCGCTTTGTGTCACGTTTTGAGATTGTTGCTGAGGGGCTTGCTCAGGCATTCTCGTGCCATTCATGATGTTTTGGTTCTCTTGCGCCGCTTCGTAATATTCTTTGACCTGTGGGTCGCTTTTGAACTTGTTGGTAGCCTTGCTCATGATGTCCTCCACCCAAGCGTCGAGCATGGGCACGTTGTATCGGTTCATGCAGACATTGATGAATATGTAGGGACCCAGTACGTTGTCCATGTTGTCAGTGACGAATGTAGTGACAAGTTTGTCCACGCGCCGATTGATATCTGCGTCCTTGGCGGCGAGGCGCGCGTTTACGGTTTCCATGTTCCTGCCATTCATTATGGCTTGGTCATGCTGGTGTACGAGGTCATTGCTCTCGTTCATCAGTCGTGTGAACTGCTGGCGGAATTTCGTTAGCTTGTCGTTGAGTGGCGTTCCCGTGACGGTTTCTTGTGAGTTGTCAATCTTCACTTGTATGTCTCCTCCCTCAAGCACCACAGGTATGTTGTTGTTGTCGTCAAGAATTATATTGGCGACCCTCACGGAGTCCGTTGTGCCTCCGAATTGAAATTGCCCATGAACGACATCGCAAGAGTCCAAATCTTTCAATGTCGTGTCTTTCATGACTTTAAGATACAACTTCTGGCCATCAAGCATGCTCACGCTTGTTGAACCTGTGATGTGGAAGCTGTTGGCACATGAGGTCAAGGCAAGTACGCTTATTATGGTGTATATAACTTTATTCATAAGTTTTTGTTTTCTTCTTATAGCAAAGATACAACCTCTTGTCGATTATATAAATTATTTTTATGCAATTTAATGTAAGTCGCTACTCTTTTATATTTTTTTTCGATAGTTCGTGGTCAATTCGGTGTGCTGTATACACTTCGAGAATAGCAGCCACCAGCAATAAGATCACCCATTTATTATATAAATACGTGATGTAGGCTTCCTGGTCATTAAACAAATGCTGGAAGAAACTTTGACTCGCACCTGCGTACACGGTGTCAGCGAGGAGCAATCCTGCCAATACGAATAGCAGGTCGCTGAGGTTTTGAAGCTTTTTCAGTCTGCGTACCACTATATCCTTGCCCTCGTAGGATTGCGACACCTGCATCACTGCGAACATTACCGCTCCCAACAGGTATGCCCAACAAAGCACAGTAGGCGCTATCGTCAGTACACAGCATGCCACGCCGATGACCATTAAAGCACCACCAGTGAGGAATATGGCACTTTGGAGTTTATTCAGTTGTTTCATTCTGGTGTTTATTTTTCAGTATCATCATTTACCTTTTCCGTGCTTAGTATGAAGATGTCTTCATCGTCAGCTTTCATGAAATAGCGTTCGCGTGCTATCTTCTCTATGTAGCTGGGATCGCGCTTGAGCTTTTCAAGTTGCGCGTTGGCTGAGTCATTGATGGCGTTGTACTTGTTGATCTCTTCTTTCAATCCGTTTATCTGAATATCGTATTTTATACGTTGCATGAAACTGTTTTCATCAATGAAACCAATAAACAAGACTCCTATCACTATGGTGATAAGATACTTGTGTCTCGCCACGGTTGCCAATAAGGACAACAGTTTCTTTTTTTCCATGTTTTTCTATCTCTGTTTCTTATGCAAAGGTAGTCATTTAGCGCAAATGAGACAAAATAATGTTATATTATTGTTTCCTGCTTGGCTATCGCATGAAAAGTGTTACGGAATAGAGGTATAGCACTGCGGCGGGTATGGCCAACAGGCTTGAGTCGAACCGGTCCATCATGCCTCCATGTCCAGGCAATATCTTTCCGCTGTCTTTCACGCCTATCGTGCGTTTGAACAGGCTTTCCACGAGGTCGCCCCATGTGCCGAAGACAACGATTACGGCTCCGAGCCCGAGCCATTGTGCCACGTTGAGTACATGAGCCTCACTACCGGAGTTGCCCCAGTAGCCTATTACGCCGGCTATGATTACAGCGAATATGCCGCCACCAATGCTGCCCTCCCATGTCTTTCCCGGGGAAATGCGTGGAAAGAGCTTGTGCTTGCCAAACAGCGAGCCAAAGCAGTATGCGCCAGAATCGTTTGCCCAAAGCAGGACAAACACAGACAAGGGTAGCAGCATGTCGTATCCGCTGTAGTTGCCCATCTCGTCGCGTTTGAAGGCAAGCACATTGATAAGGGCCAATGGCATGGCAATGTAAATCTGTCCGAGCATGGTATAGGCCATGTTGGTTACGGCATTGCGGTTCTTGGCGTATAGTTCGCTGATGAGCAAGTATATTATCGTGAGCACATAAGGCATCATCACGGCAAAGCCTTTTACCACGTCAATGCTCCATAGCGCAATGGCTATGAAGAAATAGACACCGCCCACTGTTGAGATGAAGCGGTTTACGTTGACATCGGCCACACGGTCGTTTACCAGTCCGGTGTATTCCCACATGGTCAGACCCGTGATTATGGCAAAGAGCAGGAGCATTGCCATGCTGTTTAGAAAGCCGGCTACCATGATGGCTACGAAAAGCACTCCCGTGATAGACCTGACGATAAGGTTTTTCTTTTTGTCTGTCATGTCTCTTTATTTTTTTGTGTTCTCGGTGCTTTGATCCTTGGAGTCCTTGTCAAGGTTGTTGTCCCTTGTCTTGTCTGCTATTGCCTTTTCGTGCTCTGCTTGGGCTTGTTTCACCTCGTCGGGCATGTCTTCAAGTTTAGGGGCGTCTGCGTCTTCCTTGGCTTTTTTCTCAGCCTCTAATCGCTCGTTTTCCTTTATTAGTTCCTCCGAGCGGCTTGTCCATGGGCGCTTTCCAAGGATCTTCTCTACGTCCTCGCGGTATATGACCTCCTTGTCGAACAAGAGTTGGGCGAGCTCTGCGTGTCCGTCCTTGTGCTCCGTCAGTATCTGCTTGGCGCGCTTGTACTGGTCGTTTACTATCCTCAATACCTCGTCGTCTATGATTTTTGCCGTTGTCTCGCTGTAAGGGCGCTGGAACGAATATTCGTCATTGTTATAATAGCATATGTTTGGAAGCTTCTCGCTCATGCCGGTATATGCCACCATGCCGAACGCCGCTTTTGTGGAACGCTCAAGGTCGTTCATGGCTCCAGTTGATATTGCACCAACGAAGAGCTCTTCGGCCGCGCGGCCACCAAGCAGCGAGCAAATCTGGTCGAGCTCCTCTTCCTTTGTCGTGATTACCCTTTCCTCAGGAATGTACCATGCCGCTCCGAGGGCTTGACCACGTGGCACGATGGTTACCTTTACCAGAGGGTTGGCGTATCTGCAGAACCAACTTATCGTGGCGTGTCCAGCCTCGTGAATGGCAATTGAGCGTTTCTCCTCGTCTGTCATCACCTTGGTCTTCTTCTCCAGTCCGCCAACGATTCTATCCACGGCATCGAGGAAGTCTTGCTTCTCCACTGCTTGCTTGTTGTGCCTTGCCGCTATCAATGCTGCTTCGTTGCAGACGTTGGCAATGTCGGCCCCGGAGAATCCCGGGGTTTGTCGGGCGAGGTAATCCACGTCGATGTCGTTGCCGAGTTTCAATGGCTTGAGATGCACGAGGAATATGGCCTTTCTCTCTGCCAGGTCTGGCAAGTCTACGTGTATTTGCCTGTCGAAACGTCCGGCGCGCAACAATGCCTTGTCGAGCATGTCGGCGCGGTTTGTCGCCGCGAGCACTATGACACCAGAGTTGGTGCCGAAACCGTCCATCTCGGTCAAAAGGGCGTTTAGGGTGTTTTCTCGCTCGTCATTGCCACCCATCGATGGGTTCTTGGACCTTGCGCGACCCACCGCGTCTATCTCGTCGATGAAGATGATGCATGGCGACTTTTGCTTCGCCTGTGCGAAGACATCGCGGACGCGACTTGCGCCTACGCCTACGAACATCTCGACGAAGTCGGAACCTGACATCGAGAAGAAAGGCACGCCAGCCTCGCCGGCCACAGCCTTGGCGAGCAAGGTCTTACCTGTTCCTGGAGGGCCTATGAGCAAGGCTCCCTTGGGTATCTTTCCGCCAAGGTCGGTGTATTTCTTTGGATCTTTGAGAAAGTCTACGATTTCTTGTACTTCTTGCTTCGCGCCTTCCTGTCCTGCTACGTCCTTGAAGGTTATGCCCATCTCGTTTCCTTTCTCATAGAGCTTCGCCTTGCTCTTGCCGACGCTGAAGATTCCTGCGCCTCCGCCCATTCCTGCGCCTCCGCTCATTCCGCGGCTGAACATCCAGAAGAGGAAGAAGAAGAAAATCAGCGGCCCAAGGTTTATCAGCAAGCTCCAAATGTCTGTGCCGCGTTCGTTGTCGTAGCTATAGCCAGCGAGCTTGTGCTTTTGTTGCTCGTTGCCGAGAAACTTCTCAAGCTCGTCCACGGAGCCAAACTGTACGCTGACGTATGGATTGGCGCCCACTTGTTGGGCGGTCATGTTGAAGACCGTGCGTATGTATTGTGGCTTGACATACATCTTCAGCGTGTTGTCGCTTTTGTTTATCACCACGCGTTGAGCGTAGCCCTTGTCAACGTAAGCCTTGAAGTCGCTGTAGTTTGCCTCTTGGCTTGAGCCGCCTTTTACTATTGAGCCGCCTCCTCCCGAGAAGAGCATTATGGCGAGCACGACAGCTACGATGATGTAGAGCCAGTTCATGTTGAACCTGGGCATCTTGGGCTGCTGGTCGTTTTGGTTCATTTGCCTGTTATTCATTGTCTTTTGTTGTCCTTATCTTTATTATTATAGGCTCTCGCCGTCCTTGATGGTGGAGATGCTTGCGTCTTCCCAAAGATGCTCAAGGTCATAGAACTCTCTTGGCTCTGGCAGGAAAATGTGCACCATTATGTCGACAAAGTCTATCGCGACCCACTGGTCGGTTCCGAGTCCGTTTACTCCCACGGGCTTCTCGCCAGTCTTCTCACGGCATTTGTCACCCACCGATTGGGCTATGGCTTCCACTTGTGCTGGTGAGCCTCCTTGACAAATCACGAAATAGTTGGCGATGGCTCCGTCAATCTGCCTAAGGTCGACGACACGGATGTCTTCGCCTTTCTTGTCCTGTATGGCGTTGACGATAATCTTTAGCAGTTCTTCTGTCGTTGTTGCTTTCATTAATTTAATATCAGTGTGTTAACAGCATATTTATGACAAAGTTAGTGCTAATCGCAAGAATAACAAAATTTATTAATCTTATTTTTGAATTTAGTGGTAATGGCATGACATTATGTCGGATAATCCTTGTCTCAATATTTTTTTTGAAAAAAGTTCGCGAAAAGTTTGGAGGGTAACCGAAAAGTCAGTACCTTTGCACTCGCAATTCAGAAATGAGGTTGCAAAAACATTGGGGTATGGTGTAATGGTAACACTACAGATTCTGGTCCTGTCATTCTTGGTTCGAGTCCGAGTACCCCAACAAGCAGTGAGCCAAGCAAGTTTTTGCTTGGCTTTTTTGTTTTAACGTAAATCTGTTTAGCCCACATGCTTAATCGTTCATATATGCGTTGGTTCCTTTTGGCGATGGCGTTTCTTTTCATGCCGCTATTGGCCTTCTCCCAGAAAAGGTGTCCTGGATTTTCCGTTTCAATGATACCAGACAATGTTTTTGTCAGGATGCAAGGCAAAAGTTATCCCAAGTCATGCCCTGTGCGTAGGCAAGACTTGCGCTACTTGAGGTTGCTGCATGTCGACTGGAATGGCCATGTCAGGCATGGCGAGATGGTTTGCAACAAGGCGATAGCCAATGATGTGATTGAGATTTTCGAGGAACTCTACAAGAGTCGTTATCCAATTGCCAGCGTTCGTTTAATAGATGATTTCGGGGCTGACGACGAAGAGTCTATGCGCGCCAACAATTCGAGCAGTTTTTGCTACCGTGCCGTGCGTGGCAGCAAAAAATTGTCGGCACACGCCAGGGGCATGGCCGTTGACATCAATACCCTCTACAACCCTTGCGTCAGGCGTTTGCGATCGGGCAAGATGGTCGTGCAGCCCTCGGTGGCCGGCAGGTATGTTGACCGCAGTGGAGCGTTCCCTTATAAGATAGTAAAGGGTGACCTCGCGTGGAGGTTGTTCACGAGTCATGGATTCAAGTGGGGTGGGGCTTGGAAGTCGGTCAAGGACTACCAGCACTTCGAGAAATGAGGTCTTTGCCTCACGGAAATAGAAAAGTGTGGGCCTATTTCATGTCCTTGTAGTCGTCGCTTTCCAAGAGTTGCTTTATGGTCACATTTCCGTGCCTCCTCATGTAGCGGCTCACCATTTGCACATAGTCAGTGCGGAATAGTTCTATCCCTATCGCCTTGTTTGAGACCCACATCAGTTTTCCCATATGGAGGTCCTTTTCCAGTTGTGACCTCGTGTCAAAGTTCTTCATGGGATATAGGCTGAGGAGGTAGAACAGCGTACAATCTGGCACTATGTACGACCTGTTCATAGACTCCAGTTGTTCGTTGCTGTATCCAAACTTCTCGTAGATAGGATATTTCGCCCCCATGTATTTGTCGAGGGATATGCCTATCGTGCGGTCGCCTACCACGATGCTCTGGTCGAGTGCGCCTATCTGTGTGTAGACGTGCGGCAAGGGCAAGTCTGGAATCCATTTCTTCAGGTTGGAAAACGTTTTTTGCAAGCCTTCGCTTATGTCGTCCATGTTGGCGTATTCCAGTTCCACGTCGCTGACCAGGGATTGCAGTGTGGAATCTTGGTAGAAACGCAGGAATCGCTCGCTAATGTCGTGGTCGCTGACATCGCCAATGCGCAATATCTTCTCCACGAGCGTGCGTGTCTCTATCGGGTACTCCGTGTTCATTTGCTGCAATGCCGAGAAGTCACCCGTGACCACGTAGCGACTCTCCAAACGGTCGTAACGCTCCACCTTCATGTTTGATGGATCGTCGGCGTCATCGTTTGACTTGAGCTTAAAGTCGCACGAGGAGCATAAGACGCACAGTAATAATATGTAATATACTTTTCTTAGCAAAGTCTGTCTTGGTAATGTCTTAATAACTTATATCACAACACCTTTGGCCATAATGCCTATTATTCATTGCAAAAGTAGCGAAAAATATGGAATTAGCCAAATGTTAAGATAAAAAAATGCAAAAACTTCCTCTGGATTGCCTGTCTATTTGCACATTTTATTAAGAATGTGTAAAAACGGTATTTATGTGTAAAGGCTCATTCCATGATAAATGTTAGCACGAAGTCGTCGTTGGCCTCATAGTTGACTGTTACTCGTTCTCCTTGTCTTAGGTTTTCCAAGCACGCCACGCCCGTCTCTTGCGGTGTGAAATGCAGCAATCGCATCTCAAGCAACCCCAAGTGTTGCTCGTGGTAATATTTATATGCCGCTTCTTTCGCGCACCAAGTGATGAGTATTCCATAGAGCGTGTCTTGTGTCTCGTCATTGCGCATGAATCGGGGAAGGATTTTGTTTACCCTGTATGACACGTATTCCATGTCGATCCCGTTTCTGTGGTGCCTTGACAGGATCATTGCCGCCCAACCTTTTGTGTGGCTGATGCTGACGTGGAATCCTTCCACCTGTGGCGCGCCATCGCTGTCGTGATTGATTA
>ERZ808252.1424-NODE-1424-length-17565-cov-3.488350_pt1 | contig 17565 bp, 9 predicted proteins | sample MGYA00521242_ERZ808252 | MGnify/ENA primary metagenome ERZ808252 (study PRJEB31516, sample SAMN03275581) | gut metagenome | biome: mammalia-associated habitat; material: feces | host: Papio cynocephalus | place: Kenya | collected 2012-08-07 ...
CGACATGGTTCAGTTGAGCGATAATTCGTCGGCGGCTGTGTCGCCTTCCGATTCAAAAAAAGACAAAATAAATTACATCGGCGGCGGGAATTGGTCGCAGCCCGGAGATTCTATCAGTTGGGAAGTAAATGTACCTGAAGACGGTTTGTATAAATTAGGATTTAATTACAGGCAAAATTATACCCTTAATACTGCTTTTTACCGTGAGTTGCGTATAGACGGCGCGGTTCCGTTCTCAGAAGCATCGGAAATGAAATTCCCTTATTCGCTTAAATGGAATTTTATGACTATGGAAAACGATAACGGAGATCCTTATTGGTTTTTCCTATCAAAGGGAAAACATACATTAACGCTTTCGGTAACGCTCGGTGAGCTTGCCGGACCTTCCGAAACACTTGAAAACGCCGTGTACGGAATAGGTGAACTATACAGAAAAATCATAATGATAACGGGAGATGTGCCGGACAGCAATCGTGATTACAACCTTTTTGAAAGAATCAGTAACCTTGAAGAATTGCTAAACGGTTATATAAACACTTTAAATGATGCCAAAAAGAGTCTCTCTGAGATTTTTAAAAGCGATTCGGTTTCGTCAATAACAACCGTCAACAGTATGATAAATGTTATGGAGCTTATGCTTGATAACAAACACAGCGCACATAAGTATGTCAGCCGTTATTATGATAATTACGCTTCACTCAGTTCAATGAGAATGGAGCTTACCAGTATGCCGCTTGATATAGACAGAATATATTTCGGTGACAATTTTAATAAAACCGGGACTTCGTTCTTAAAAGCAACGCTTTTCTCATTCAGTCGTTTTTTAAATTCTTTTTCGGATGATTATTCGGTTTCATCGGCTAATGATAAGAAAATAACTCTTTGGGTAAACTGGGGCAGAGATCAGGCAAAGGTTCTCAAATATCTTATTCAAAGTGATTTTACCACCCAAAACAATATTGATGTTGATATAAAGGTGACGAACGCAACACTCACTCACGCGGCGCTTTCCGGAGACGGACCGGATGTTCAGCTGCAATTGTCACGCTCTGAACCGGTTAATCTTGCGATGAGGAAAGCCGTTTGCGACCTTACGCAATTCAGTGATTACGCAGAGATAGCAAAGCGGTTTAAACCTACCGCTTCGGATTGTTACAAATTAGGCGACGGGATATATGCGCTTCCGGATCAGCAAACTTTCTTTATGATGTTCATTCGTAAAGATATATTTGAGGATATGGGACTGTCCGTACCTAAAACTTGGGATGAATTTATCGAAACTTCCGTTTTGTTATTAAGACAAAATATGCAGGTAGGATTACCATATACTCAGATTTCCGAAATGACTCAGGTTAACGCCGGCGTGGGAGCTTTAAGCATTTTCCCGACCTTACTTTATCAAAGCGGTGGGAAATTATATAACGACGACCAATCCGATACAATGCTGCTTTCGGATAAATCAATAAATGCGTTTACGACATGGACGGATTTTTATGTGAAATACGGTTTGCCGAAAACATATGATTTCTTTAACCGTTTCAGACTCGGACTTATGCCGATGGCAATACAAAATTACACTCTTTATGCGACTCTTACTGCCGGAGCGCCTGAAATCACCGATTCTTGGGAAATGTACGAAATACCCGGTGTTCCCGATGAAAACGGTAATATAAATAATGTAACAACAGGCGGCGGAACTGCATCGGTCATTTTATCGAATTCAAAAAACAAGGAAGCGTCGTGGGAATTTCTTAAATGGTGGACCAGCGAGGAAATTCAATACAGATACGGCAATGAAATTGAGAATATCCTCGGTTCTTCCGCAAGGCATCCGAGTGCTAATGTTGAGGCGGTTAAAAGATTTAATTTTAACAAATCAACACTCAATAATATAATGAAGCAATGGGACAAAGTTATAGAAGTTCCGGAAGTGCCGGGCGGATATAATGTTTCAAGGGTGCTCGATCAGGCATTTTGGAATGTTGTCAATGCTTCTGAAAATCCTAAAGATATGCTTATGAAGTGGAACGATGTGGCGCGTGTTGAAATAGAGCGTAAGCGTCAGCAGTACAATATAGGAGAATAGGACAAATGAGAAAATCTGTTTCAAAATCAAATCTTTTCAGTAATAATCTTATGAAGGCTATGCTTTTGCCTTTCCTCATTTTGTTCTTTGTATTTACGGTTCTACCGGTATTGGCTTCTATGGTTATAAGTTTTTTTGATTATGATGTTATGATAGGCGCTAAATGGACGGGACTTGGCAACTACATATATATGTTTTTTGAGGATGACATCTTTAAGACGGCATTAAAAAATACCCTTATATTTGCCGTTATAACCGGTCCGCTTGGCTTTTTCCTGTCATTTCTGCTTGCGTGGTTTATCAATGAATTTAACAGTGTAACGCGCAGTGTGCTTTCGTTTTTGTTTTATTCGCCGGCGCTTATGGGTAATGCCTATTATATATGGCAAGTGCTTTTCAGCGGCGACAGTTACGGATATATAAACAGCTTTTTGATTTCATACGGCTTTACAACCGAGCCGATACAATTTCTCAAAACACCGCAATACATAGTTCCGATAATAATAGTTGTGCAGTTATGGATGAGTATGGGCGTTTCGTTCCTCTCAAACATTGCGGGACTTCAAAATGTTGATACTGAGCTGTACGAGGCAGGAGCCATTGACGGAATAAAGACGCGCTGGCACGAGTTATGGTACATAACGCTCCCTTATATGAAAAATATCTTATTATTCAGTGCGGTTATGCAGATAGCTTCATCATTTTCAGTGGGAAATATTTGTATGACTCTTGCCGGTTTCCCGAGCGTTAATTACAGTGCCGAAACCATCATAACGCACCTTACCGATGTCGGAACAATGAGATATGAAATGGGCGTCGCCTGTGCAATGTCATTTTTCCTGTTCCTTTTAATGGCTGTTGTAAGACTGATAATCGGAAAATTGCTCAATGCGGTCGGTAGGTGAATAAAATGAAAATTAAATTATCAAAAAAGGCTAAGCCAACATATAAAAGATATACCCGTTCTAAATTTGTAAGCATTATAATATACACTCTTTTGATATTGGCGGGTCTGTTTACAATACTTCCGTTGATTTATTCGGTATCAACATCTTTCAAACCTTTAGAGGAATTACTCAAGTTCCCGCCTGCGTTCATAGTACGCAGACCGACATTTCAAAACTACTTACAGCTGCCGAGTATTATTTCAAGTCTTTCTGTTCCGCTCGGAAGATATGTGTTCAACAGCGTGTTTGTATCAATCGGAGCAACCGTAGGGCATGTTCTTATAGCGGCTATGGCGGCATTTGTAATGTCAAAGGGAAGATTTAAAGGGCTTGCCGTTATCTTTTTAATAGTGCAATTTTCATTACTGTATAACAGTTATACACTTGCAATACCGCAGTATATCATAATGTCAAAGCTGCATATTGTGGATACTTATTGGGTATATATCCTGCCCTATCTGCCCTCTTCACTCGGAGTTTTCTTAATAAAGCAGTATATGGATTCTTCCATTCCCGACGCGTTGCTTGAAGCCGCATATATAGACGGGGCAAATGAATGGCGTATGTTTTGGCGCATTGTTATGCCAAACTCAAAGCCCGCTTGGATGACCCTTGTGATGTTTGCGTTCAGAGATTTGTGGTCGCTGCAGCCGCAAGGCACCATTTTCACCGAAAAGCTCAAACTGCTCCCCAATGTTATGAGTACCATAACTCAGGGCGGAATAGCGCGCTCGGGCAGCGCAATGGCGGCAATGGTAATTCTTATGATTCCACCCATTATTGTTTATTTGGTAAGCCAGTCGAGCATTGTCGAAACCATGACAACCTCCGGCATTAAATAGGAGTGTGACAGATGAAAAAAAGACTATTGGCGATGTTGGTTGCGGTCTTGACTGCAGTGTTAGTTATTTCTGTTCCGGCAGCAGCACTTTCTGAATCGGCAATACCTACAGGAAGTTATTCATATTGGTTAGGTTACAAGGAAAAGAAGTTGGTTTATACCAAACCGATTTATGAATATGAAAGCACTGTTGACAGCAAAAAACTCGGATACAATAATTTCAGTAAGCCTTCCGATATATTTTGCGGAAACGACGGCACATTGATTATTCTTGAAGAAGCCTCCAGAATATCAATTTTAGACGGCAGCGGAAAGCTTACAAACACGATAGAATACTTCGTTGATGAAAACGGTACTAAGTACAGCTTTGAAGGAGCTAAAGGTGTATTCCTTTCGGATGCAGGAGATATTTTTGTGGCTGATACCGCAAATTCAAGAATATTGAAGGGCGATAAAAACGGGAAACTCAAAACCGTACTTGAAAAGCCGGTGTCGGACCTCATACCGTCTGATTTTATTTACAGCCCAATAAAAATCGACATTGATAAAAAAGGTTATATGTATGTAGTAAGCTCCGGCTCAACCTACGGCGCATTACTTTTTGAACCTAACGGCAGTTTTGATGGGTTTTACGGTGCAAATACCGTTAAAGCAAGCTTTACTTCGTTTTTTACAACGCTTTGGAGCAAATTTTTAGCAAGTGACGAACAGCTTTCGGCGCAGGTTCAAAAAATACCGTATGTTTTTACAGATCTATGCGTTGATAACTCGGATATGGTTTATACGGTTACAGGGGTGGCGGCAGACTCTGAGGAACAAACAGCGCAAATACGCTGCCTTAATCCGAAAGGCAGTAATATTTTAACGGTTAAGGACTCAAATAAGTATTCAAATACATCTGATTTTAATTTCGGAGATGTTGATGTGGCGGATCAACGCCTCGGAACCGGAAAACGTCTTCAGAATTTCACAAGCATAGATGTAGATAGTGATGGGTTTATATATGCGTTAGATGATACATACGGAAGAATATTTGTTTATGACGCTGAAAGTAATCTGCTGTCGGCGTTCGGTGGCGGAAACGGAGAAGGTAACCAAAAGGGTACATTTGTTCAGGCAAATGCCGTTGCGGTTTCGGGTAATAAACTGTATGTGTCCGATTACGGTGCAGGTACGATAACGGTATTTAAACTCAATGATTACGGTACATTACTTAAAAAAGCCGATAAAACATATCTTTCAGGCGATTACGAATCGGCAGAACCGTTATGGCAGGATGTTAATAAATATGACCCTAATTGTCAAATAGCTTACCACGGTCTTGCAAAGGTCAACCTTGTTAAGGGTAATTACGATGACGCGCTGTATTACGCAAAAGAGGGATTGGATTATAATTCCTACAATCAGGCATTTTCTTATGTGCGCAACAACAGCTTGAAAACAACATTCAGACCGTTGCTTGCGGTTATCTTATTGATAATAATTTGTATTATTGCTTTTGAGGTTTTAAAGAAAAAATTCGGCTGGAAGCTGCGGGTCAACAATAAGGTTAAGGTTGCCGTCGGTTCGTGCATCCACCCGTTTGAAAGTTCAAATGCAATCAAGTTCAAAAATCAAGGCTCGGCAATTATAAGCTTAGTGATATTAGCGCTTTACTATATTTTCGAGGTCTTGGCAAAAACACGCGGCGGATTCCTTTATTCAAGGGTAGATATGCAGAATTTTAATGCAATATATACTCTTGTCGGAAGCATAGGAGTAATTCTCTTATGGACGATATGCTATTGGGCAAGTGCGGTTTTATTTTCGGGCAAGTGCAAGCTGCGCGAGGTATTTATCATAAGCTCATACGCAATGATTCCTCAAATCATAAACGGAATATTTTATCTTATCTGCTCAAATGCTTTGGTTTTAGAGGAAAGCACGGCAATAACGGTTGTTTCGGTTATTGCAATGATACTTTCGGGTATAGTTATTTGTATCGGCTGTATGGTGGTAAGTGAATACGGCTTTTTCAAGTTTTTGGGAGTAACCGTTGTCGCTGTATTTGCAATGGCGATTGTCATATTTGTAGTATTTATGGTGCTAACGCTTGATCAGCAGCTGTTTTCATTCGGTCAAAGTGTGTTTAAGGAAATTATTTATAGGTAAAGGTAGGGATAATATGAAAAAAAGCAAAATGCCGGCAGTTATATCGGCGGTGTTATCTGTGACCTTGTTGTTATGCGCCTGTGGCTCAAAGGATAAATACGGTACTTTGCGCACTAAAGGCTATGAACAGATTTCCGAAAAAACATATGCGGACAGTGCCGTGATTGCCGAAAATGATAATTTTAAATTAAATTGGGATGCGGACGATTGCAACATTATAATGACCGACAAACGAAACGGCAAGTTATGGTCAACTTCACCTATCGGGCAGTCGGGAGAAACATTGGAAGACGTTAATTCCTTATTTTCACCGCTTGACATTGAAGTTGTTATGCGCAGCGCATTTAAAAGTATAAAGCAAACCGGCAAAAACGGCGCTGTAAATAACGGCGGGGTTTCAAGCAAATTGATTGAAAACGGCATAGAACTGACATTTTTCTTTGACGAATATCAGATAGCGATACCGGTTGAATATACTTTGTCTGAAAAAGGACTGAAAGCGTCCGTAAATCTTGAAAATATAGGAGAAAATGCAGAAAGCTCCGATTACCGTATCTTTAAAATAACTTTAGCACCGTATTTGTGTGCGGCAAGAAACGATAATAATAATTATCTGTTCGTACCGTCGGGTAGCGGAGCACTGATGTATACGGATGTCCGCGGAGACGGAGTTGCAAGAAATTTCTCCGGTAAAATATACGGCGCCGATGCTACCGCCGAGAAAAAATTTGAAGATTCGGAAATAAAAGAAATAAGAATGCCGGTATTCGGTGCAACTGACGGAAAGAATACACTTTGCGCAATAGTGACAGACGGCGCGCAGACCTGTTATATAGACGCCGAAGCAGGCGACGCTCAAACCGGAATTTCAAATGCTTACGCGAGTTTTCAAGTGCGCGGATATAATGCAAGCGTAATGGAATTCGGTGGAGCCACAGGAAACAAAGAGGTTGAATACTTTTCCTATGACCGCATAGAGAAAGGAAGATTATCGGTAGTTTACCAACCGATCGTTTCCGATACCGGATATATGGGTATAGCGGAAGCGTACCGCGACTATTTAAAGGATAATTACGGGCTTACCGCTGATTCGGAAGACAAAACATTATCCCTTGAATTTGTAGGCGCGGTTGAAACAAAAAAGCATTTTATAGGTATTCCTTATTATTCTGCCGATGTTTTAACAAGCTTTTCCGATGTTTCAAGCATTATTTCAAAAATCGGACTTGACAATAATATTGATGTTAAATTAAAGGGCTTCGGCGAATCCGGAATATCATATGGAAAGCTTGCCGGTGGTTTCAAACTAACCGGCGTGACTGGAGGGAAAAAAGAATTTTCGGAGCTTACGAAGTTTTGCAGTAAAAGTAATATAAATTTGTATTACGACTGCGAGCTGTTGTATTTCCGCAAATCGTCCGGTGGATTTTCCCCTTCGCGCAGCAATTCAAGTACCGCAAACGGTTATCCGGCAGCTAAATACAGGTTTTCGCCTGCAACCGACGATATTTTAAAGGATACGCCGTCAGCGTCAATACTCAGCAGAACGCTATTGGAAAAAGCAATTAAGAAAACTGCAGCCTTCGCGGAAAAAGCGGGAATGCCGGGAATTTCTATTGATACCATTTCTAATACTTCGTGGTCGGATTTTTCTGACAGAGAATATATTAACTCCGGGAATATTCAAAGTGACATATCAAAAGCTGTAGACACATTGAAAAAATCAAACCTTTCGGTTTCGGTGTCGGACGCAAATGATTATAGTGCGGTTATTTCGGATAAAATTTTCGACGCGCCGCTTTCGTCTGCCGAATATAACTCGCTTGATGTTGACATTCCGTTTTATCAAATAGTTTTCAAAGGCTATGTGCCGCTTTCTTCGGAGTCAATTAACACTTCGGCTAATTCGCGCAAAAGCTATTTGCAAAGCGTTTCGGTTGGTTCTGCTCTTCAATTTTCGCTTATAAACAATTATTCTTCAAAGCTTGCTTCATATCTGTATAAGGATATTCAGGCAATGAAAGCTGAAAACAATATTGAAATGATAAAAAGTATGGTAAACCAAGCCGAAAAGTATCTTAACAGTGTAAATAAAGCACATATAACAGGATATGAAATATTCGGCAATATCAGAAAAACCGAATTTGACAACGGAGTTGTTATTTATGTTAATTTCGGAAATAACAGTGCTGCTATAAACGGAATAACTATTCCGGCAAATGGATTTGAGGTGGTTGAAAATGCCGATTAAAACGAAGAAACGGCGTGGCTTTGAAAAGAAAAAGTCACTTTACGGGCTGCTTTTTTGCGTGCCGTGGGTAATCGGAATGTTGGCTTTTTTCGTAATACCGCTGCTAAAATCAATATGGTATTCTTTTTGCGAAGTCGGTTTCGGTGATACGGGCGGAATAAAAACGCAGTTCATCGGTCTTGAAAATATAAACTTTGTGTTAAAGCAAGATCCGTATTTTGCGACTAATCTCGGTGATTCCATATCTTCCTTTGCGTTTAGTTTCCCTATTATAATTGTTTTGAGCTTGCTTTTTGCGGTTCTTCTCAATCAAAAATTCAAAGGCAGAATATTTATAAGAGGAATCTTTTTCCTGCCCGTTATAATCGCAACTGGTGTGGTAATGCAAAATTTAACCTCATCTGTGTCGGGACAACCGGCAATGCAGGAAATAGGTTCGGCGGGCGGATATGCTGTTTCGGCCATTGATTTCAGCGATGTCCTCTCAAATCTTAATATTCCCCAATCTATGATAACGCTGATATCCGATTATGTGGCTAAGGTGTTTAACATTGTGTGGAAAACCGGAATACAGACCGTATTATTTGTTTCCGGTATGCAAACAATACCGGATCAGCAGTATGAGGTTTCTAAGATAGAGGGAGCCTCAAAGTGGGAAGAATTTTGGTTTGTTACCATACCGAGCCTTAAAAATATCATTTTGCTTGTTATGATGTTTACAATGGTTGATTTGTTTGTGACTGTGGAAAGCCCGGTTGTAAATCAGGCGTTTGAGCTTGTAAACTCAATGTCATACGGACTCAGCTCTGCCGCACTTTGGATATATATGTTCATTGCTATGGCAATTTCGGCAGTTATTTTGATTATTTATCAAAAATGCTGCTTAAAGCGTTGGGACGAAAGGAGGTAAACAAATGAAAAAGCTCTATGTTAAAAGAGAAACTAAGGAGCAATTAACGGCGGGACTTATCAGACTGCTTGTAATAATTCCTATACTTTATGTAATTCTGTACCCTTTGTTTACCATGGTTTCCGACGCTATTAAGGATCAGTTTCAGATGATGGATCCAAGCGTTGCGTGGATTCCGAAAGAGCCTACATTCGAAAATTTCAAAAAGGCTTGGATAGTGCTTGAATATCCGATCTCTTTTGCAAGGACACTTGAAATAAATGTTCTCAGCGCTTTAATAGAGGTTGTTTCCTGTTCGCTTGTGGCATATGGCATAGCAAGATTTGAGTTTCGCCTCAAAAAGGTATTTCTTGCATTGCTTATTCTCAACATAGTTGTTCCGATTGAAATGATTGCGGTTCCTACCTTTTTGCAATTGCAATATGCCGATTTGTTCGGAATACTCGGTGGGCTTGGCAAACTTATCGGAAAGGAACTGCGCCCGTCACTGATAAATACGCCCTTTTCATTTTGGATTCCCTCTCTTTTGGGTGTCGGGTTGCGTTCGGGATTCTTCATATTCATTTATATGCAATTCTTTAAAGGATTGCCGAGAGAGCTTGAAGAAGCGGCATATATTGATGGTGCAGGTCCGGTTAAAACCTTCCTTAGAATAATAATACCGTCTTCCGCAACCGCAATGCTTACGGTGACTATCTTTTCGGTGATTTGGCATTGGAACGATTATTACCTTTCGTCACTTTATTTTTCAAGTAAATACCCTCTTGCGGTACAGCTTGCCGATATTGATAATTTACTAAGCATTCATATAACAGTCGATTCGGTAACCACAAGAAACGGTATAGTAATGGCGGCGTCTCTACTCTTTATTTTGCCGATGCTTGCTATGTATCTTATTCTTCAAAAGAAATTTGTAAAAAGCATAGACAGCGTAGGTATAGTAGGATAACTTAACAGAAAAGGAGAAGCGTTTATGAAAATAATAAAATCAAAGCTGAACGGCTTGGCAATTGTTATGATTGCACTCTCGTTGATCCTGACTTCCGTATTTGTTCCGGGATGGGGATACAAAGCTGTAGCTGAGACTGCAACAGGTGATCAAAATCTCATTCAAAACGGAGACTTTACAAATGGACTCACCGGTTTTAAAACTATCGGCGGAGTTGAAATTGTTACTTCTCCGAAATCGGGCGATACTGCCTCAATAAACGGGAACGCCGCGTATATACCGAAAGGTGTAGATCAAAACGTTCTTATTGCCCCGGTTACATTGACCCCGGGTGAATATGTTTGGCAGTATGAAACCTGTATATCGGGGAAAGGCGGTTGGTCAAGCGCAGGTTTCGGTATATCAACCAAGGACGGAACACCGTGGTCAAACGGCGGCGCACTTTCCCGTTATACCGACATAGGTACGGTGAAATCATATAAGAGCCTTAACCTTAATAATAATATGACCGACAATTTCAATATTGAGAGCGATAAATTTTATTACTTGGCATATGCCGATTCAACAGATATAACCGGCAAACGCCAAATAACCGTTAACATAACCGTTAAACAGACGGCTACTCTTTACTTATGGATAGCCGGACACACAGCGGTGCAATACATAAATAATATGAGTCTGTATGCTTATGAAGAAGTTCAGACAGAAATGATTAACGGCAATTTTGAGTCGGGCGATTTGAAAGGCTTTTCGGCAACCAAGAAAACAAATAACGCTGTTTCGGTCGTCAGTGAAAAGCAGAGCCCCGAGGATAATGTAACATTGGACGGAAGTGCCGCCTATTTAAAGGCTATTGACGGTGACGCTTTACAGACAAAAATTCGCTTGCCGAAGGGCAAATACAAATGGACTTTTGACCTTTATGCTATAAAAAACGACGGAGGCTGGGCGCCGATATTCGGAATAGCAACAGGGCTTAATAATGGCATCGCATACGGTTCAAATTCGGCAATAACCGCTACGGCGGCAGATGTAGGTTCCGGAGTAGAGGTTAAAACCGTGAACAAAAACGGTTTCTATTTTGAGTATGGCAACGGACAGTGGAATCAAAAAATCGAGGTATCTTTTGAATTGTCCGAAGAACAGACTTTGTATTTCTTCATTTGCTCCTCAAGAATATGCCGTATGTATATTGACAATATGGCTATAACCGAAATTGATGATACACAGACACAGCTCATTAACGGTGATTTTGAAAACGGCGATTTAACAGGATTTGCGGCATCTGTCACAAATAACGGTACTATAAAGGTTGTAAAAGAAAAACAAAACGACAGTGATAAAGTTACTTTGAACGGAAATGCGGCATATTTTGCTGCTGCTGACGGAGCAGCGCTCCAGACAAAGATAAAGCTGCCTGCCGGTAAGTACAAGTGGAAATTTGATTTATATGTCGTTAAAACAGGCAACGGCTGGGCGCCGATGTTCGGTGTTGCCAAGTCTGTAAAGGACGGTTTCGCATACGGCACTAACTCAATGATTACATCTGAGGCTGCCGATATGAGAAGCGGTATCGCTGTTAAACAATTTAATAATCAAGCGTTTTATTTTGATTACGGTAAAGGTCAGTGGGATCATAAGATCGAGATAACATTTGAACTGGAAAATGAACAGGTTTTATATTTCTTTATAAATTCTTCTTCCGCTGCGGCAATGTATGTTGATAATATGGAGCTTGTTGATGCCGCAACACCGCCCGAACCGCCTTTTACCCCGGAAACATGGTTGGTTAACGGTGATTTTGAAACCGGTGATTTCACGGGCTATAACAAAAATGTCGGCAGCGATATGAAAATTGTAGATAAACCCCAAGACAGTTCTCATAAGGTTAAAATAAACGGAAAGGCGCTTTATTTACCTGCCTCATCAGATACAAATGCTTTGCAGACGGGAATTAAACTGCCCGCGGGAAGTTATACATGGAAATTTGATGCTTATGTTGTAAAGACCGGAAACGGTTGGAACAATCCTTTCGGCGTGGTTACTGAAATAGGCAGCTCCGGGCTTGCTATGCATTCGGCAACCATAATAAGCAGTACAACTGCATTCAACAATCAAGCCGGAGCGGATATGACCGATGTAGGAACGGCGGGAACAAATTATCACTATTTTAAATACGGTAAAGGACAGTGGGACTCAACCGTTACTGTTAAATTCACGCTTTACAAGGAACAAACAGTATACTTCTTTATAACATCACATTCTTCGGGCGACGCCTATATCGATAATATGTCGCTCGTTCGCGATGAGGGGTATTCCGATGATTTTGACAGCGGTAATTTGAGCGAAAACTTTATTGTTGCCGCAAAAGGAACAAAAGCACAATTAAAAAATAAAAGAATTGAATATCCCGCTCTTGAAGAAACCAATCGTAATACCGGATTTATATATAAGGCGTCCGAACTTACAAAAGGTAAATACATATGGAGCTTTGAAATCGGCGGTACGGCAACAGAAGCCGCCACCAATGAAATTCTTGCCGAAATCGGAGTATACGGAAAACTGAATACGGAGTATAATATCTGCTCGGAAAATCTGCAAAAGAGTTCCGTATCGGCTGAAGGTGCCGCTGTTTCGGAAAATGCAGAATATTATGCTGTGAATATCGAAAAACTCAATTCGGGTGAAAACGCGACGGTTAAGGTGACCGTAACATTTACCGTGGATAAAAATTCTCCCGATCCGTTGTACCTTTCAACATATATTCCGGGAACAAAATTTAAAGATGTATGGCTTGATAACTGGGTGCTTAAAAAAGTCGCAAGCTTTGAAAACGGAGATTTTGAGCTGGGTGACTTAACAGGCTATTTGAATAACGGCGCTGCGTGGAGCAAGGTTAAAACCGTTACTAAGGCACAGGCAGACGTAGCCGGTGCAAATGTATCCGGGAATTATGCCGCATATATTCCCGCAGGCGACGGTAAAAATGACGTTGCGAGCTTTATTACTCAGGCAGTTAAGCTGAATAAAGGACAGTATACTGTTTCTTTTGATGTTGATATTGTTTCGGGCAGTGATATATCAAAGTTTTGGTTTGATGTATACGGGCAGCTTGCAGATAACGGCTTATATGCTTTCAATTCAAAAAGCTCTGTAAGTGTAAATGCAAAAGCATTTGACTCAAGCGGAACGGAAAAGGCTACCGGATTTATTTCAAACAGGACAGATGGCTTTTAAGCGGCAAATCTAACGGAGTTGCTCATTATAAAGTATATGTTATGTGCGATGTTACATTTGACCGCACTGTATATTTCACAGCCGGCTTTGATAAAAATTCATCTGCGTCATCGGCTTATCTTGATAACATAAATATTGTGGAAGGTTACTTATATGATATGCCGCAAAAGGCAACCTACAGCGACCCATACATTGTGTATCAAATAGATTTTGAAAGCGAGTTTGAGCAGCCGATAACCGCAGATGACTGGAAATATGACGTTCTGCATTACGAGCGCAGCAGCGCAGAGGCTCACAGCGGAAAATATTCCGTAAGATATGACCCTGCACACAGCGACGGTTGGCAATATCTGCATTTTACGGATTCCAACGGGTATCCCCTAACCTCGGTTTATCTTGAACCGGGTGCTGCGTATGAACTGTCATTCTGGTATAAATCAAAGGGTGCCTATGCTCTTAATGCGGCAACTGGGTATCAGCCGGTAGGCGGAAGTATTCTGGAAATGTCAATAAACAAAGCTGATACATGGCAAAAGCTTTCTTACACATTTATTGCCGCCGAAAACGCCGATATAACAAATCAGCTTGTAAAACTGGTTTCAACCTTTAACGGTACCCGTTATAAAGGAACATATATCTATTATGACGATATACGCCTTGAAAAATTGAGACCGTCCGTTTTGGCTGACGATCTTGATAACGGTAAGTATTGCGAAGATTTCTTCAATGTTCTTGAAAACGGTAACTTTGAGCAGCCTATAAACGGAACCATATGGCAGAACACCGGGTTTAAGATTAACCGTATTGAAAATCCCGATGAGGCGCAAAGCGGAAAGTTTTATGCACATTTCTCCGGAAACGGCAAAATGACCGTTAAGCTTAAAGTGTGGAAGGCATACAGATACTACTTTGCTTACAGCTACCGCGGAACTAAGGCAAATAATCTTAAAATAGGAATTTTGGATAACAACGGAAATGAGCTTATTGCGTCTCCCTATGCCGACACAAAACAAACAGGATTGCTTTCGCCCTCAAAAACGGACGGTGAATGGCACCGTGACGGCATAACCTTCCTAAGCTCGACAGACGGCTGGATATATTTCAGCATAAGCGGCACGGGAATTGACATTGACCTTGATCAGATAAATATATTCAGGGCAAGAGCCGCATACGATGAAGACCCCAACGATTACGGTATTGTTACGGTAAGCGACGACTCAAATAATGAGGTAATAGTTATTCCGGACGAAATTGAAATACCGGATTTTGACGATTCTCCGATTGAACCGGATAATACCAATGGCACTAAGGGAAATAGCAATAACACTTCAGGAGATACTGATGGAAACGGTTTCCCGTGGTTGGTAATAATAATCGTAGCAGCCGGAATTGTTGTGGCGGCAGCGATTGTTACAATAATAATCATAACAAAAAAGAAGAAAGGTGTTAAATAATGAAAAAAAGATTTTTAAGCATTATTTTAATGCTCGCAATGCTGTGCTCATTTACGGCATGCAAAAACAATAAACAAACTTCGTCGGACGACGCAAGTACATCTTCGGATATTGCTTCCGATAACAATTCAGCCGATAATAACAGCGGCACCGACAGCACAAACGCAAGCTCCGGGCAAACATCCGGTTCGGGAAATCAGAACGAAGCGGGCGGTATTGACTATAATTCGCTTAAAGGAACGACCGTCAGCGTACTTATGTGGCGTGCCCTTACAGAGCAGGAAAAGAATACCATATCCGCATTTGAGAAGAAATACTCAATGAAGGTAAATGTTGAACAGGCTAAAAGCTCTGCCTATCTTACAAAAATAGCATCGCTTGTTTCCACCAAGAAGTCTCCCGATGTCGCCGTTATTCCCGGCGGCAAAGGGTCACAGGGAGCATTCCCGCTGGGAGTTGTTTCAATATTCCAGCCGGCTACCGTAACAAAGCAGGACTTTAACGATTCGTTCTGGAACAGGGAAGCTATGAATGCGTATGCAATTAAGGGCAAGCCGTATGCCATCGTTTCCTCGCAGACTAACTGGTATAACAACTATGAGGTTCTTTTCTATAATGCCGATATGTTCAAGGCAGACGGCATAACAACCCCGTACACGCTTTGGAAACAGGGAAAATGGAATTGGGATACGCTTAAATCAACCGCGCAGGAAATCAAGAAAAAGGGCCACGATTACGGCCTTATGGTAGACCAGGAATTTAATTTTGTTAAATCAACCGGAACAGAATTTATTGCGTATGACGGAAATAAATTCACCAACAATATAACCAACGCAAAGGTTATTGACGCATGGACTTTTGAGGCACAGCTTGTTAAAGAACAGCTTATGCCGGTTTACGGAACTGCAACAAGCTCTTTCACCAGCGGCAAATGCGGAATGTTTGTTACCAACTCCTGGGCAATGCGTAAGGGTGAGGTTCTTGCAACGGCAGACTTTAACCTTGAGTGCGTTCCTTCTCCGTCACCTGCCGGTCAGGAACAGGTTGTAGGCGCTTCGCATAACCTATTTGCTATTCCGAAGGGCGCCAAAAACCCTGTGGGTGCAGGTGTATTCCTCCGCTATTTCCTTGACGCGTCCAACAACGGTAAATTCAGCGATGTAGCGTTGAGCACACAGTTTGAAGAAGTATTCAATTACACAAATCAATCCAATTTGAAGCACAGCTATCTCTATTGCTACGGTGTTGTAGGTTATACAAATTACAAATCGCTTTCAAACCTCTTGACCTCTCTGCATAAAGCAAGCCCCGAACAGGTACCGACTGTTTTACAGCAAAATAAGTCTGTTTTTGATAATGCAGTTAACACAGCCAATAAAAAGCTCGGAAATTGATAAAGAAGTAAAACCGAAAGTTTAAAGCGGCGGAGCTTTCCGCCGCCGAAAAATAGGAGGAAGCATATGAAAAAATATTACAGAATTACTGCAATTCTCCTCTGCCTTTGCATAGCCTTGCTTTCATGCGGCTGCAATTCCGATACGAAAAAACCGGCAAAGAAAAAACCAACGACTGATTCGGTGACTTCCGGTGAAAGTGGAGATAACATATCATCAGATGACGATAGCGACGATGATATAGGTGATATTGACATTCCGAGTTTTGACGATTCCGATTTTGATTTGGAAGTATCAACAACGGTCACCTTTAAGAATGTTGCGGCACAAACGAATTACGCGGGTATAGGCGGAAATGTTCCGGTTTATTTATATTTTCCGGATGACACTATAGGCGAAGGCGGCTTTTCAGAAAAGGAAATAGAGTTCAGCATAAAGCGTGTTGTCGATTCCGGTGTGGATATTGTCAGAGCATACGGCGTTATGCCAGGGCAGTCAACAAGCGCCGACGGCAAAAGCTGGGATTGGAATTCAAAATATATGCAGTGCTTTTACCGTTATGCAAAGGCAATGCAGGATAACGGTATAGATATAATTCTTAATCCTAACCATTCTATCGGTCAGAGCAGTTACAGCGATCCCGGGCTTGCTAAAATGAAAGAAGCAACAGGCAAAACCTATCAGGAGCTTTTTGCTGAATGGTGCGTTGAATATGTTCGCGAGGTAGTTATTAAGCGCGGTTTTTCAAACATTAAATACCTTATGTACGCAACCGAGCCGAACAACGGTTCGCGCGCATTTGATTTAAAAAATGTTGAAGACTGGCTTTCGTATGTTTCCGCCGCGCATAACGCATTAAAGGCTGCGGGACTTCGCGATAAGTGGAAAATAGTAGGGCCGAATATTGCTGTTTCATCAAACTCATGGGATGCGGCGCAGATTGAAAAGCAACGCACGCAAGGAGTAGTGTGGGTTGATTATATAATCGATAACTGCAACGAAGCAGTTGACATCTATTCTTTGCATGATTATTATAACGCACATCTTTACGGCGGTTTCGGGCAGGATTCCTATAAGTTTTATAAAGAATTCTGCGAATATGCTTTAAACGCCATTAAGAGAACAGGCAAGCCGTTTTGGTGGGATGAGTGGAATGTACTTGCCGGCGGCGATGAATCGGTTTTCACCGATCCTATGCGTGCGTTTGATATTGCAATGGGAATGCTTTCACAAATGACCAACGGCGCAAATTGTACGCAAGCGTGGTTCTTGCTTGATACAAAATGGCCGGGTTCTACCCAAACAGCATACGGCGAGTATGACGAGGGCGTTATGAAAATGGGCA
>ERZ808252.1426-NODE-1426-length-17557-cov-5.176608_pt1 | contig 17557 bp, 19 predicted proteins | sample MGYA00521242_ERZ808252 | MGnify/ENA primary metagenome ERZ808252 (study PRJEB31516, sample SAMN03275581) | gut metagenome | biome: mammalia-associated habitat; material: feces | host: Papio cynocephalus | place: Kenya | collected 2012-08-07 ...
CGGTTGATGCCCGTGATTTCCCGTGTATGGGAGATGTCGAATCCTCTATGCTCTACTTTTGTGAGCAGGTTTCCCGGACACACCGCGTCGCTTTGACCGGCGAATGTGCAGACGAGATTTTTGGCGGTTATCCGTGGTTTCACAAAGAAGAACTTTGGCAAAAAAACATGTTTCCGTGGTCGTATGATTTCGACGCAAGAAGAGTCCTGCTTCACGATGAGTTCTCTGCTTCCCTGAATATGGAAGATTATGCCAAAGAAGCCTATGAAGCCACACTTTCCTGCACCCCGCGCCTCGCGGAAGATTCCGAAAAAGAGGCGAGACGGCGCGAAATCTCATGGCTCAATATCCGGTGGTTTATGATGACTCTCCTGAACCGCATGGACCGCACGAGTATGTACTCCGGTCTGGAAGCCCGTGTACCATTTGCCGACCACCGCATTTTACAGTATGTCTATAACATCCCGTGGGATATGAAATGCCACAACGGCCAGACAAAGAGTCTTTTGATCGACGCAGGAAAAGGACTTCTGCCCGCCGCTGTATTAAACCGGAAAAAGAGTCCTTATCCTAAAACCTATGATCCGGCCTATGAAACCCTGCTTGCAGAACGTCTCTACGAAATGGTTCACGCGGTAAATTCGCCTCTGACCGGCATCGTAGATCCGAAAAAACTGGATCATTTTCTAAATACCCCCAGCGATTACGGAAAGCCGTGGTATGGTCAGCTTATGGCCGGTCCACAGATGCTTGCGTATCTCCTTCAAGTGGGATATTGGATCCGGACCTACTCGATTTCTCTTTAATATCAGAAGCAGCTTCCCAGCCTCCCTGCATTGCCTGCAAAGGCTGTGGATGCACTTCCATCATCCAATATCCAAAATCTCCCATTTTTAACTTGCTCTTATGCACACTTTTAAAATACGAAAACCCATACGTTCTGCCAAGATAAGCATCGCGTTTATGGTATCTTCCCGGCACACCGACAAACACGCGGTCGCCAATCCGAGCAAAAAGCAAGTGCCCAAAATTGTAAAATCCCTGCTTCAAAAACGGATTTTCCGCCAACGTCCAATACCTTTGTGGGAATTCTCCAAAATCTTCTGTCCCGATCTGAACACATTGATCCACCTCATCATCCGAAAATGGATACATTGCCGTATGAGTGGAAAAGAGTTTATCACATTCATACTTCCAATCATGTTCTTCTTCCATCTCTACTTCGATAAATTCCGGTTCTTCCTCTACTTGTGGTTCTTCCGTTTCTGCCGCCACAGCCTCTTCCGCTGTTTTTTCTTCCTCCACCACAGATTCTTCCGCGACAACGTCTTCTTCCGTTTTTTCTTCCACCGCAGAAGACTCCGGTTCCACAGCCGGCGGCTGTCCCTCTCCCATCTGTGGTTTGCCGCTTTCTCCGATCCAGATCCCGATCACTTCATCTTTTTCCTCTGTTTTGGATTCCAGCCTCGTAATTTCTTCGCCGGAAACCACTCCTGCCAGTTGATTGTATGCTCCATCTTGTCCATTCAGGACAATGGTGACTGGAAGATTTTCCCATTTTTTTGCGTTTTTTAAATGGATTTCCAGCCGGATCCATTCCCGTTTTCCGGACGCTTTGATATATCCTCCGCGTTCTTGTCCTTCTTCCTGTAAATATATCATTTTACGGAAATAACTCACGAAGTTCTCCTTTTTTAGGCTTTTCTAAAAACTATGCATAAAGGGGGATTTTTATTCTGATTATGTTATCTTTATTTTTCTTTCCTATTATTTCCACTCACCACTGACAACAGACCATTTTTTATCAAATTTTCCGCCGCTAACTACCGCTATAAATGGTTTTTTCAGAAAAACTTTTATTGTATTCAACACCGTACCAAAATCATCTGTTTTCGTGTCAATTTTACGGATAAACGCTTTCCACTTCTTCTGCATTGCTATATCGTTATCAAAGCCCATAACCTGATCAAACTGCTCTACTGTAAAATTATGTTCACGGTTGTCAAAAGTTTTTTTAAGCGCTTCCGTCAACACCGAACCGTCAAAATTAAATTTATTGGCCAGATAATATATATCATAATAGTCTTTCATACGGCTGGAAAATTCCATCAAACTAAGGATTGCATCTATTTTCTCTGCAACCGTTGTTTCGATGGAATACGTATTAACTATGGGCGCATCAAAATCGTCAAGTTGAGTGGGAATCTCCCTTTTTACCTGATTTGGCACAATAACATCGCCAACCCCAAAATCAATACCAAACGGTGTGCGGGTATTTTTAATACATGCAACCATTGACGCTCCGATACCTGCATACTTTTTCGCCACAGCAATTGGTGCAACATCTTTTATCTCAAAAGTTACAAAATCATTGTTCGTCTGAACCGTTATAATTTTCTCAATGATACTCTTTAATTGTTCCGGCGTATTGGGAATCTGCCGGAGTAAAAAATCCACATCTACCGTTACCCGGCTGTCAAATTCTGTAAGGGAATAAAGAAATAATCCCCCTTTTAACACAAAATTTTCAGCATACTCGGACTTTTCCAAGCGACGTAGAAACTCTTCCTGGCAAAAAAGCTGCAGACAAAGCTGATAACTTCTTCCACTTTCTTTTGATTTGTTTTTGAGCCGCGCAAGTACGGATGCAGCCATATCAGTCATTAAGCAGCACCTCCATTACATTCATAAGCTTTGTATATAGTTTCATTTCCTTTGCATATTTAGACAAATTTGCAAGATTCTTTTTTTCATCCGCAGCATACGCATTGACTGCTTTATTAAATATTTCATTGTCGAGTTTTGTACGGTATTTAAAGCAATCGCATATTGTCCGCTCACGGTCATATACAGATAATATCACGCCGTTAAAATTTCCTGCAGACTTACCTATATCTAAAAATGGCTTTTGAATATAATAAGCCTTCATCGGAATTTCTTCCATGTTCTTTACGGTACGAGTTGCTGTTCTAGGCACAGCAATTGACCATTTCCGAGGAGAAAAATCACTATATCCATAATAAAACAAAGCGGACTCTACACAAATTATCCCCTGCGGCAGCAGCTCATGTATCAGCTGTTCTTCTATTATGTTATTGCTATGTGGAAGCTGATAAAATCCTCTGCGAATTCTTTCAATAACACCATCTTTACAAAAAGCCGCAACCTCATATTTATTTATCCCCTTTGCCGCAAAATCTGAAGTGCTTGCAATACCACCGTTATCTTCAATTATTTTTTTTATAATATCCTCTTTATTCAAGCCGACACCAACTTTCTGTATGCAATAATGAGCTATATGTGCAATTATTGTATCATAGGTTTAAGAAAACCGCAACAATTATATGCATACATTTTTTAAAAATTGTACGCAGAAAGTTGCTATTTTGTCAATCCACCTCATTTTTCACAATGAAACCAAACACTGTTCCCTGCTCTCTCAAAAAATAGCGCAACAAAGGCAGGAGAATAACTCTCCTGCCTTTGCAGATTTATCACACTAAATTTTATTCCACTGATTATTTCAATGTAACCTTAGCGCCTTCAGCCTCTACCTTAGCTTTGATATCTTCAGCTTCGTCTTTAGAAGCACCTTCTTTGATTACTTTAGGAGCGCCGTCTACAACTTCTTTTGCTTCCTTAAGTCCAAGACCTGTTACTTCACGAACAACTTTGATAACCTTAACTTTGTTTGGTCCAACTTCTGTAAGTTCTACGTCGAACTCGTCTTTCTCAGCGCCGCCTGCTGCTGCACCGTCGCCTGCTGCCGCTACAACAACACCTGCTGCTGCAGATACACCAAATTCTTCTTCACAAGCTTTTACTAAATCATTTAATTCCAAAACGCTCATCTCTTTGATAGCATCGATAAATTCCTGAGTAGTCATTTTAAATTCCTCCATTTAATATAATATTTTTCTTTGTTGGCAGATTATTCTGCTGTTTCTGCTGCCGGCTCTTCACCATTTCCTTTAGCTTCTGCGATCTGATTAAGAACGCGTGCCATATTGGTAACAGGTGACTGCAAGCTTCCAAGCAATTTAGAGATAAGAGTATCTCTTGATGGGATGTTAGCCAATGTCTTGATACCGGCTTCATCATAATATGTGCCGGCTACAACACCGCTCTTGAACTGAAGCGCCTCTGCTTCTTTTGCAAAGTCATTGAGAATACGCGCCGGAGCGGTCTCATCCTCTGCTGAAAATGCAACTGCAGTAGGTCCTTCCAAATCCTTATCCAACTGTGCAAAATCAGTTCCTTCGAATGCACGAACAAGCATTGTGTTTTTGTATACTTTGTATACAACACCGGCTTCTCTCAATGCTTTACGAAGTTTTGTATCCTGCTCAACAGTCAGACCACGATAATCAACAAGTACAGCTGCTTTTGCGTCTGCTGCATATCCTTTGATCTCGTCTACGATTGGCTGTTTGATCTCTACTTTAGCCATGAGTCATTTCCTCCTTATATATTTTCTGCCGAAAAGAATATATACGGACATAATATTAGAAGACCCCTCTTCTCGCCATAGCAAAAAGAGGGGACGTAAATCCACATTCTTTACTCCTCGGTAGGCGGCTTCTGCACTTACATATCTGAAATCCCGAAAGATCATCTATACCTACTGTCTACGGCAGTCATCAAAATTTATATTAACATACCTTGGCGGTACTGTCAATATCTTTTTTCGTAACCGATCAGTTACTTTTTATGCATATTTTACTGTGCTTACTTTCACACCAGGTCCCATTGTGCTGGTGATCGTAACACTCTTCATATACTGTCCTTTTGCACTTGCTGGTTTTGCTTTTACGATAGCGTCCATCAAAGTGTTGAAGTTATCATTCAACTGCTCTGCAGTGAAAGATGCTTTTCCTACAGGACAGTGAATAATGTTTGCTTTGTCCAAACGATATTCGATCTTACCTGCTTTAATGTCATTAACAGCCTTTGTAACATCCATTGTAACAGTTCCTGCTTTTGGGTTTGGCATCAAGCCTTTTGGTCCGAGTACACGTCCGAGACGACCAACAACGCCCATCATATCCGGAGTAGCTACAACTACGTCAAACTCAAACCATCCATCGTTCTGAATCTTAGGAATGAGTTCCTCGCCGCCAACATAATCAGCACCAGCTGCTTCTGCTTCTGCAACTTTATCGCCTTTTGCAAATACAAGAACGCGAACTTTTTTACCGGTTCCGTGTGGCAGTACAACCGCACCACGTACCTGCTGGTCTGCATGACGTCCATCTACACCAAGACGGATATGCGCTTCAATTGTTTCATCGAATTTTGCAACTGCTGTTTTCTTTACAAGGTCAATGGCCTCAGCTGGATCATACTGAACTGTTCTGTCTACCAGCTTTGCAGCCTCAACATATTTTTTACCTCTTTTCATGATTCAAACCTCCTAGTGGTATTAACGAATGTGTAGGAGCTTAGTAACAAGTTCCTGTTCTCCCACAACGTCCAAATGACATAAGTCTTCTACGATGTCTAAATTTTCACTTAAGTTTAATTAGTCTTCTACTGTGATACCCATACTTCTTGCAGTACCAGCGATCATGCTCATAGCAGCTTCTACGCTTCCTGCATTCAAGTCAGGCATTTTAAGTTCTGCAATCTTCTGAATCTCATCTTTTGAGATTGTTGCAACTTTTGTCTTATTTGGTACACCAGAACCGGATTCAATCTTACAAGCTTTCTTAAGAAGAACTGCTGCCGGTGGAGTCTTTGTGATGAAGCTGAAACTTCTGTCTGCATAAACAGTGATAACTACAGGAATGATCATACCTTCCTGTCCTGCTGTCTTTGCGTTAAACTCCTTTGTAAACTGAACAATGTTTACACCATGCTGTCCAAGTGCCGGACCAACTGGTGGTGCTGGTGTTGCTTTTCCAGCTGGGATCTGTAATTTAATATATCCTTCAACTTTCTTAGCCATTATAAAAACCTCCTGATTTTCACTTCTATAACTTTTCTAATTCTGAGAAATCAATTTCTACCGGTGTTCCACGGCCAAACATGTCAATTTCGATCACTGCCATATGTTTTGCCGGGTGAACTTCCTGCACGATACCATGTGTATCCTGCCATACACCTTTGGTAACCAGAACATGGTCGCCAATACTGTATGGTACTTCCTCTGCCTGAGCAAGAAATCCCATGTTGGTAATTTCTTCTGCGGTAAGAGGAACCGGTTTGGATCCCGGACCGACAAATCCTGTCACGCCACGGGTATTTCGAACCACATACCAGGTCTCGTCATTCATCACCATATTCAGGAGAACGTAGGCCGGAAACATTTTCTTCTGAACCTGTTTCTTTTCTCCATTTCTCTCCTCAACAACCGTCTGCATCGGCACCATAACTTCGAGGATCTGATCCTGAAGATTACGATTTTCGATTGTCTTCTCGATGTCAACTTTTACCTTATTCTCATATCCAGAATAAGTGTGAACTACATACCATTTTGCTTCTTCCGCCATAGCAACCTCCTAAAATAATTATAGTCCAATTGCCTGCAGACCAAGACGAATCAGCCAGTCGATGCCGGCGATCACGCCGCCAAGGACAACAGAAACAACGATCACCAGTGCGGACTGGCGGATCAGTTCGTCTCTTTTTGGCCATGTACATCTCTTGAACTCTGCTTTGACACGTTTAAAGAAGCCACCTGCTTTCGAAGTCTTTTCTGCTTCGCTCATCGGGCACACATCCTTTCCCCAACATTACATGGACAAATATTATTTTGTCTCTTTATGCAATGTGTGTGTTCTACAAAATCTACAATATTTCTTTGTTTCCATTCTGTCCGGATGGTTTTTCTTGTCTTTGGTCAAGTTGTAGTTACGCTGCTTACACTCTGTACATTCCAATGTAATTTTAGTACGCATTACGTCACCTCCGTGATTATTTGTTTGTAAAAATTTAGGCATAAAAAAAAGACCTAATTCATCGCTAGAATATAGTACCACAAATTCATACGATTCGTCAAGTCTTTTTTCCATTGTTTTTAGATCCTGTTTTCCGTTGTTTTTAGATTCGGTAGATTTCTACTCCAGCGAAACGGATATTTCCCTCGATCACCAGCGTCGGTCCGTCTTCTGCCACGCCGCTCACATGATGTTCCTCCAGACCGCCAAAACTGCAGTCGGTATTATTTACCACATGCCAGTTTGACGGGATGTAGATATCCACACCGGAAAAATACACACTCAGGTCAATCACCGCACTTCCGGACTGAATGACTGCATTATCCATATTTACTTCCATGCCGCAGAATTTACAGTCAATGACTGCCTTTTTAAATGCATTGGAATTGATATTTTTCTTTGTTCCGTTAAACATTCCGGTCAGCACGACGCTGTCGCCATCCACATCGGAAGCATTGGCATCTGTCATTCCTTCACTGTAAACTTCGACACGGCGGTGTGTTTTGTGTCTGCGGTACTCTTTTGCGCGGCTTCCGAAAATCATATTCAGACCGATACTGCCAAAAAGTGCTGCCCACAAAACCGGCCATGGGGTCAGTGCCTCGATGCCAAGTACGTGTTCAAACATGATAAGCAGGATTGCCAGTGAAAACAACATCCCTCCAAATTCCATACGGATTGCTGATTTAATAAAACACATCACGCAAATGATACCGATCACGATACGCATAAGACTGATGTCCGGTGTAAATCCAAGGCTGTGCGCCAGTATGTATACTGCTGCCAGAAGGAGCAGAACGCCCCAAAATATGTTGTCTTTCTTCATAATAAAAGTCCCCTTTCTAATTTGTATGAATTTCAATGTTTCCAAGATCGGCTTCTACTTTCACCTGCCGATATTCCTCATAGCCTGTCACATCTGTATCCTTTCCTGATTGGTATTCGCTTTGTACGCCGGCATGTTTTTCGTTATTAATGGAAAGATTTCCCAGATCTGCTGAAAGATCATAGGCATAGGCACCCTTTGGTCCATCAAAATACATTTCAAAATTTCCGGCATCCACTTCGGCTTCTACTGCCTTGATGAAGTTATTTTTAAGTTCCACATTTCCGGCATCTGCTTCGACCTTTATACTATCCAGTGTACATTCTGACACGATCAGATTGCCGGCATCCAGATCTGCCGTAATCTCTCCGCTTGGAATTTTTGTCAAATGCACATCTCCTGCGTCCACCTGAATGTTCACTTTTGTATTTTGAACCATCGATGTCGGAATTTTCAGCGTCAATGCACATTTTTCTGTCAAGTTTCCAAATGGGAAATGCATGAAAAATCCCTGTGACCGGCTTTTTATACTGAGCGCACCATCTTTATTTTCAATGTTGGGTTTGCGGCTTTCCTCTCCCTGATACTGGATGGAAGGCTGGCTCACCTCATCCGTTGCTTCTATATTTAATGCCATTGCATCCGCATCCACATAGATGGTTTGAAGCGGGATTCCTGCATTTTCCACACCTTGCACTTCTTCCGTTATCTCCGTCGTCACGGTAGATGTGGTAGATGTGGTCAGATTGCCGCGATAGATGGCAAACGGAATGATGGCACCAAGGCTCAACACCAGCATACCGAATATCACGATCAATACAATTGCAAACGCCGGCACTTTCTTCTTTTGGTAGATCGGCTGTGTTCCTGACGCAGCATGCGCATTTGGCATCTGCTCACGTTCGTAATTTGCGGCTGCTTTTGCCAATTCCTGGTAGCGATTTTTTAAACTGTTTCCGGATACCAGCAGATAAACCGCTATTCCTACGATAAACAATACACTGCTGTCCAAAATTGATTTGGCAAACAGATTCCGGCACAGTCCTGCTCCCATACTTGGCACCACACTGAAAATACACAGGAACACACCGATGCAAGTCGTTAACACGCGGCGTCTTTCATCCTTTTCCTGATTTTCACGGACATACGCTGCCGCCTCTTCTTCGAGTGCGATCGTATACCGGCTGATCTTTCCGTATTCTTTTGTTTTCGTCGATGCCAGTATAAAAAGCACGACGGCTGCTCCAACCAGTAGAAACATTCCCATATTTCCCAACAGGTTTCCGATCAGTGCCCCGATATACCCCTGATCAATTGCACCATCCATAACAGATTCTACAAACGGTCCCCAGATACAGAGCATTACGCCGAGAGCGACGTACATCGCATGCGTCTTTGCAAATGCAACGTATTTTTTCGCTTCTTCCAGCCCCCATCTGCGGTCTGCGTGACGGCTCTTTTTCTCCTGCGGTTCCTCTTCTTTTTTCATAAAGTCACCGATTCCGAGTTCTTCTGCCAGTTCATCCAGATTTCCAAATTCTGAGATCACCGTCCCTACGGCTTCTTTTTCTGACATCCCCTCTGCGGTCAGTTCTTCGTATTTGTCTTCCATCATCTCCATCAATTCCGCTTTGGCACGAAGCACCTGCGGTGTTTCCGGCAGATTCAGAAACATATTGTTAAGATATTCTCTAATTGCTTCCATCCTCTTGGCTCATCCTTTCTTTCATAATAAACTTATCCACAACCTCTTTCGTCACTTCCCACTCTTTACACTTTTCTTCATAATACCTTTTCCCCTCTTCGGTGACACGATAATACGTGCGCCGCTTGCCTCCTGTCTCATTCCCGGAAAACGATTCAATGTACCCGTTTTTTTCCATTCTGGTAAATGCCGAGTACAGCGTCGTCTCTTTAATGATATATTTTTCCTCGGAAATCATTCGGATTTTCTTGGAAATCTCATATCCATACGAAGGATTTTGCTGGAGCAAATATAAAATGATCGTATCATTATATCCCCGAATCACGTCGCTGCTAATCAAAAGCCCGCCTCCTTTCGCGCATTTTGGTCATTTGCCGGAGCGGCAAATTATTACGTTTGTCGTTGCTACGTCTATCGTAGTACGTCTGACGTAGTTAGAGTATAGCATAATTACTACGACAGGTCAAGTAGTTTTTTAACTTATTTTTTTGCCCTGTTTTTTCTCGCCGAATATGCAAAAAGAGACACCCTTGCCGTGTCTCTTTCTTATCCGTTTTCGTCTACATTGCCATCACATCACCAGATCACCAGATCTTCTACTTCCTCCACCGGAATATTCAACTCCCTCGCAATCTCTTCCGAACTTTTTCCACTCAAGAATGCTTTAAAGACCTGTTTCGCCAGAATCCTTTCTTCTTGTTTTCCTTCCGTTCTTCCTTCACGTCTGCCTTCAATTCTTCCTTCTTCCCTTTCTTCTTCCCGAAGCACTCTCTCATGTAATTCCACATCAAATTCATATAAACACATGTGATACACCTCCGCTTTGTTCTTTAATAAAAAATCTTTTAGGATTCCATCCCGGATACACTCGTCTATCGTCATCCGAACCGCATCCTCCAATGGCATTTCTTTCCTATGTACGCGCACTCTTTCCGTAAACTCTGTATATTCCTGCAATGTTTGGCAGGCTGCTTTCAATTCTTCATTCTGTCCTTTGTTTATATTGATCTGAAGTACGACTAACTCCAGATTTTTGTCTCCGTTATCGGCAGCAAACGCATTCGACAAACGAATTTCTTTTCGCTCCGGCTGCTCTTCCTCTCCATTGTAAAATACCACAAACTTCAGAGTTGGAATTTTAATCTGTTTTCTGGAATAGATATCCAGCCCTTCTTCATAAATATATTTTTGCAGCAAATCCGATACATAAAATAAGTTTCGCAGTGGCATATTGGGATTAACGGTTGACTGATGTTCATACAACTGCATCATCATGTCAATCATACAGGATACATCATTTTTCATCCCAAGATACAGCACCCCTTCCAATGTAGTGACTGTCATGTCATCCGGATTGTCATAACAGGTTCCATTGATCGCGTTAAATAGAGAAAGCAGTCTCTTTTTGTCCCGGTACAGCATACGAAACAAGGTATCTCTGTAATTTCGTATCACTACCGGCTTTGTTTTGTTCTTTCTTTTTCTCTTCATTCAAAATCTCCCTTTCTGTAATTTGCAGGAGTTTTGTAATGAAAAAACTTTCCCTAATTTTTCACTCCTGCTTTGTAATTGTTTTCTGGAAATTAAAGCAAGAATGATACACCGGCTTATTCGAAAATTTACTTATTATATACAGACAAAAAATCACTTGCTTTCCGACAGTATAACATAGTACACCGTCCGATGCAAGTGATTTCTTTCAAAATGATTTAAGATATCAATTCAATCTGCGTGCTTTTCCATACACTTTTTTACCATGAACCATACGATACGCGCGGATATAAATGCCGCTGTAGTCATTGACATCTTTGACGTAGCATCTGGTTACAGCGTTTCCTTTGATCGTTTTGAGCACCGAATCTCCGGTATAAATCTGGTAGCCGCTCGCATCAAGCGAACGTTTCCAGGAAAGTTCATACCGTTCAATGACCTTTCGCACGCGTGGGCCTGCCACGATTGCCGGGATGGTTCCGCGGCTGACGAACTCACCATCGTATGTCTTTGCCAATCCGCGCGCTCCGGTGTTTTCCCAGCCATAAATGGTAACTCCCTCCGGAAGATAACTCACGTTTGGAGTCATAATATTGGATGGAAATACCAATTTGCGGATGCTTTCACATTCATCGAAATTCATGCGGATATAATTCAATTTGCCAGGTTTGACCACTACCGATTTCAAACGGCTGCAGCCTGCAAAATAATATCTTGTGCCATAGCCTCGCTGCACATTTTTGGTAATTGTCAGTTTTGTCACATATTTTGCATTTTTAAACGCATTGCCTGCGATCTTCGTCGTGCTCTTTGGAACCGTGTACGCACCCTTTTTCGCCGGTGGATAGTACACAAGCTCGTCATTGTCTTTCGTAAACAGCACACCGGCTTTCGCATAATACTTCGTATTTTTAGAAGAAACTGAGATCTTCCGGCATCGCAGATTTTCCTTCTTATTCTTTAAAAAGTCAACGTTTTTACACTTTGCCGGGATCTTGTAACTTGTTTTTGCAAATGGAAAGGCACGCACACTCGTACCTGCTAAATTATACAGCACGCCATCCGTTTCTATAAAATACTTGTTCGCCTCTGCCACTTTGATGCTGCTCAGGCGGTTGTAGGACATCTGGCTTCCAATGTATTTGCAGGCGCCCGGCAGCGTTATGCTGCCACGTTTTCCGGATGGGAAAAACACCATTTCTCTGCGGTCTTTTGTATAGATAACGCCCTGTCTGCTGCAATACATTTCGTTTTTCCTGCTGATGCGGATCTGTTTTAGGTTTTTCATTTGATCCTTGTAATAACTCTCCCCGTCAATCTTCTGGGTCTGGTCGGGCAGAACGAGCGTTTCCAGATATTTACAGTTCTCAAACCAGGTACGATATACCGTAGTAATCGCCTGCGACAGATAGATTGTGCGGTACTCACTTCCCTTAAAGGCATCACGTCTCATATTTTTTACCGTATCCGGCATATGTAATGTTCCTTTGCTTTTGGCCGGCGCCTGCACAAGATATGTCTCCGTCTCATTCAAAAGAAGTCCCTCTCTCGCAGAATAATTCGGATTTCCAGCTTTCACTTCAAACGAAGATGCTGCTTCTTCAAATGCAGAGCCTCCAATCTTTTCCGTATTTTTCGGAATCACAACTTTTCCCAGTTTTTTACATTGTGAAAAGGCATAGGAACAGATTTCTTCAAGGCTTGCCGGAAAGGAAATATTTTCCAATTTCTCGCAGCCAGAAAATGCATAACTGTCGATGAGTCTTACTTTATTTATCCCGTCTACTTTTTTCAGATTGACACATTGATAAAAAGCACAGTAGGGAATGGATTCTATTTTTGACGACAAACTCACAGAGCGAAGCTGCTCACAGGCATAAAACGCGCCTGAACTCATTGATTCCACCGATTCCGGAAGTGTCATTCCGGTAAGGGAACGGCAGTTTTTAAATGCGTGATAGCCAATCGTCTTTACCTTTCCCGGAATCCGCACAGACTCCAGCGAAGTACAGCCCTCAAATGTTCCTTCACGAATTGTGTCAACGGACGCATCCAGCCGCACACTTTGCAGCTCGGTACAGTCCTTAAACGCATATTTTCCAATATATTCCACAGAATCCGGAATGGTAACGGAAGTAAGTTTCCTACACCCCTCAAATGCATTTGCATAAATTTTCTTTACGGAAGATGGCACCGTAAAGGAACCGCTTTTCTGATTTGGGCATTTGACAAGAATCGTCCCGTCCTTACTGCAGAGTGCGCCATTGATCGTCGTATAATACGCATTTCCCTGTGTTGAAAAACGCTGTATCTTTTGTCTTCCAAATGCCTCATCGCCAATGGATGATATATTGCCGCGGATGTGCACTACCGGAGAGTCCGTACACCACGTCAATTCCCCATAAGAATTCACTTCCATGCGTGCTGCTGCCGTCTCCCCCTGCACAAGACCAAGGCTCAATCCCGCCGTCAAAAGCAGCGCTCCCGCCGCCAGCTTTCCTTTGCTTTTTTGAATCATGTTACCTTCTAACCTTTCCCCATGTCACAAATTGCTTTTCGTTTTCGCGCACAGTAAATTTTTTCTTATATTTTACCATTATTTGTATGTTATGTCAACTTTATCAAAAAAGAGCCACCCCATCAATTGGAGGTGACCCTTTTTGTCTTCTACTATACTTGTAATTTTTGCAAAAAACTTCGCGTCCGGTCATTTTCCGGAGAATCGATGACTTGTTCCGGCGTTCCTTCTTCGACCACTACGCCGCCATCCATAAAAATGACGCGGTCGGAAACCGCCTTGGCAAACTGGATCTCGTGTGTAACGATCACCATCGTCATTTTTTCTGCCGCCAGTTCTTTCATCACGCGCAGGATTCCCGCCGTGATCTCCGGATCCAGTGCCGATGTCGGCTCATCAAAAAAGAGCATTTTCGGATGCATCGCAAGCGCTCTGGCAATTGCAACACGCTGATTCTGCCCGCCGGACAGTTCACACGGATAAGCCTCTTCTTTTTCTTCCAAACCGACCTTTTTCAGTAGTTCACGCGCTTCCGCAAACACTTCGTCTTTTTTCCTCTTCTGGTTGTGGATCGGTGCATCGGTAATATTTTTTATAACGGAAAAATGCGGAAACAGGTTAAAATTCTGGAACACAAGTCCAAACTGCTGTCCGGCTTCCCAAAGTTCCTTTTTACCGGGATAATTTGCCGCTTTCACAACGGGTTTACCACTGTATGTAATATCGCCGCCGTCGATCTGCTCCAAAAATGTCGCACAGCGGAGCAAAGTCGATTTTCCCGAACCGGATGGTCCAATGATCGAGACAACCTCGCCTTCATTTACTTTCAAGCTGATGTCTTTCAGCACTTCTTTTCCTTCGAAACTTTTCCTGATCTGTTTCATTTCCAATATACACGTTTCTTTCGCCATGTCACTGCCTCCTCACTAACGATAATAATCCAGTTTTTTTTCAATCTGCTCCATCACTGCCGCCACTACAAAGTTAAAGATGTAATAAAATACACCGGCGACAAACAACGGCATCAAGGAAGCCTGTGATGCTGCGATCTGTTTTGCCATCGTAAACATTTCGGTATACGCAAGGGCAAAGGCAAGCGATGTGTCCTTTACCAGCGTGATCACTTCATTGGTAACCGGCGGCATCACTCGTTTTACCATCTGCGGAAAGAGGATGCGGAAAAATGTCTGGCTGCGGCTGTATCCCATTACCGTCGCTGCCTCGCGCTGTCCGGCCGGAATGCTCTGGATTCCCGAACGGTAGATCTCAGCAAAATAAGCTGCATAATTCAGTGAAAAACCGATCAGTACAGCATAAAAACGGTATTGATACGACGTTGATATGCCAAACAAATAGTACGGTGCAAAAAAGACTACCAAAAGCTGAAGCATCAATGGCGTACCGCGCATGATGGAAATATAGATCTTGGCGATCCATTGCAGCGGTTTGATCTTCGACATCCGCACTGCCATTACAAGAAGCCCAAGCGGCATAGAGAATAACAGCGTAAAGAAGAAGATTCCCAGTGTCGCAAGCATTCCCTGTGCCAGCTGTTTGACAATCTGGCCAATCCCCTGCTTTTTAACGCTTCCGGCCGTTTCCGTCGTCTCTTCTTGTGCTGCCGCACCATCGTCTTTCTTCGTCAGTTTACTCGTATCGAGTTCCGGCACTTTTCCCCCATCAATATAGGTCTTGTCATCCATGCTCAGGCACATGCTGTCCGTTAATTCCCATTTTTTGGCAATTTTTTCAAATGTTCCGTCGTAAAGCATGCCTAACAGCGTCGTTTGAACGGTATCGCGAAGTTCGGTATTTCCTTTTTTGAATCCGACACCGTATTCTTCCGACGACAAGCGCTCGTCCAGCATATCAAACTGGTCTTTCTTTGCCGAGAGCTGGTAGGATGCCACACCAATGTCCATTGCGATCGCATCTACCATTCCGCTTTCAAGGTTCATAAATGCCGAGTTATAATCTGCGACCTGCTGCAATTCTTTCAATGATTTGCAGATGGCTTTGTTTTCTTTTGTCGCATCGTCACCCGTCAAAGCTGCAAGTGCGGAAGAATCTGCCTGTACAACAAGTATTTTTCCCTTCAGATCCGTAAGTTTCTGAATCCCGGAACCTTTTTTCACGATAACGACCTGGGAATTATCGACATACGGTGTCGTCCAGGTGTACTGGTCTTCACGTCCATTCATCGTAAAACCATTCCAGATACAGGAAATTGCTCCGGAAGCCAGTTCGGAATCCTTGGAATCCCAGGAAATTGGTCGTTTTACCAGTTTCCAGCCATTGCGGTTACAAACTTCTTCGGCGAGATCAAGGTCAAATCCGACATACTCACCATTTTCGTCGAGATAGCCGTACGGAGGAAATTCCGCATCAAATCCGACGATAAATTCTTTTTCTGCGGCTTTCGCCTTTTGCGGCTGGTACAGGCTCACTGCTGCCACCGCAAAAAGCAAAAGAACAAATAGTATCATTGGTATCTGGTTTCGTTTATTATTCTGCATATTAAAATACCTTCTCTTCCATATTTAGCGAACTACGATTTTCATAAATTTCTTTTTGCCTCGTTTCAGAACGATTCCGTCCCCGCCGATGCTGTCTTTGGATATCTGCGCGCGGACATCTTCGACCTTATTTCCATCGATGGACACACCGCCCTGCTGCACATTTCGGCGCGCCTCTCCGTTGGATGGAGCAAGTCCCGCCTTCACAAGGAGGTTCAGGATTCCGATCTGTCCGTCTTCAAAGTCGGCATCGGTCAATTCTACTTCCGGCATCTGCGCTGCGTTTCCGCTGGAGAACAAGGCTCTTGCACCCTCCTGTGCCTTTGTCGCCTCTTCCTCGCCGTGCACCATTTTTGTCAGTTCAAACGCCAGAATTTCTTTTGCCTGATTGAGCTGGCTGCCTTCCCATTTGTCCATCTCGTCAATCTGCTCAAGTGGCAGGAACGTAAGCATACGAAGGCATTTCAGCACATCGTCATCGCTGACATTTCTCCAGTACTGGTAGAAGTCAAACGGACTGGTTTTTTCCGGATCGAGCCATACCGCACCGGACTGTGTTTTTCCCATCTTCTTTCCCTCACTGTTTAATAGAAGATTAATGGTCATCGCATACGCATCTTTTCCCAATTTTCGGCGGATCAACTCGGTTCCTCCGAGCATATTGCTCCACTGGTCGTCACCGCCAAACTGCATATTACAGCCGTATTTCCGGAACAATGCGTAGAAGTCGTAACTCTGCATGATCATGTAGTTAAATTCCAAAAATGTCAGACCTTTTTCCATTCTCTGCTTGTAGCACTCGGCTGCCAGCATACGGTTGACTGAAAAATGAGGTCCGATGTCACGCAGCACTTCCATGTAGTTCAGATCCAACAGCCAGTCTGCATTGTTTACTACCATTGCCTTTCCATCGGAAAAGTCGATGAAACGGCTCATCTGTTTTTTGAAGCAGTCCACGTTGTGCTGGATCGTTTCATTGGTCATCATCTGGCGCATATCGGTTCTTCCCGAAGGATCGCCGATCATCGCTGTACCGCCGCCGATCAATGCAATCGGTTTATTGCCGGCCATCTGCAGACGCTTCATCAGACAGAGTGCCATAAAATGTCCGACATGAAGACTGTCTGCCGTCGGGTCAAAACCGATGTAGAAAACGGCTTTTCCATTATTTACCATTTCCCTAATTTCTTCTTCGTCTGTTACCTGCGCAATCAATCCGCGGGCAACCAATTCGTCATATACTTTCATTTTGAGTCTCCTTTTTGTTATTATTTTTTATCTTTTGCTGGTTAGGTTTTTGGGGTGAGGGCTTTTTCGCGCCCTGGCTCCCTTGAAAGGCAACCTAATTGCTTGGTTTTTCCGGTTTAGGTTGCTTTTTCGCTGGTTTGCTACACTTTAAGGCAACATTTTTCTTGCTTTCATTTCTTTTTCGTTGCCTTTTAGCTGCCAATCGCACCTTTAAGGCAACATTTTTCTTGCTTTCACTTCTTTTTCGTTGCCTTTTAGTCGCCAATCGCACCTTTAAGGCAACATTTTTCTTGCTTTCACTTCTTTTTCGTTGCC
>ERZ808252.1430-NODE-1430-length-17513-cov-5.060316_pt1 | contig 17513 bp, 19 predicted proteins | sample MGYA00521242_ERZ808252 | MGnify/ENA primary metagenome ERZ808252 (study PRJEB31516, sample SAMN03275581) | gut metagenome | biome: mammalia-associated habitat; material: feces | host: Papio cynocephalus | place: Kenya | collected 2012-08-07 ...
TAAACTTTTTCTATTTTTGTTCCCATTTTCGAGCGGCACCACCGTGTAACGGCGAGCGCGAAAACCAGCCATTGCCGCGCAGTCGAACCCCGAAGGGGCGCCAGCAGGCGGGATCTCGGCACTCGTGTAAGGGCGAACATATGCAAAATCCCAACGGGCATCATCTCATGCAAACATCCCGAATTCTTATCATGCCTCATCTCTTGTATTATAACACAAATCAAACGGCTTGTCAATGTGTAAAATAACGGAATGTCATTTTTTTCCATACCATAATTCCGCAAAATGCAAGCAAGGTTACACCGCCCCCCGAAAAATCCGATATTCACCCCCTGTCATAAGCCTTGAAACGGGGGAAATTTTATGCTATACTATAGGTAACAGCCGAAGCATACCGATTCGGCACAAATGAAGCGTAAAAGGAGAAACAATATGTTGCAAGCTGCATCCTGGATCACCTCCCCGCGCGATGCGGGCGTGGCGGCATACCGCTACGAAAAAGCCTTTTCCGCGGCGGAAAAGCCGCTGAAGAAAGCCACGCTCTCCGCGTCCGCCATCGGCATTTACGTCGCCGAGCTCAACGGCGCGCGCGTCGGGCACGCGGTCCTCACGCCCGGGTGGACCTCGTACAAGCACCGTGTACAGGTCCAGACCTATGACGTGACCGACCTGCTCCGCGCGGGCGAGAACCGCCTCTCCATCGGTGTCGGACAGGGCTGGGCAGTCGGTTGCATCGGCTTCCGACACACCAAGCACTGCACCTCCGACCATGTATCCCTGATTGCCGAGCTGACCCTGACCTATGCGGACGGAAGCGAAGAAATCATTGCCACCGCGCCCGATTGGGAGGTCTTTACCTCTCCCGTGCTCTCCACCGACATCTACATGGGCGAGACGGTTGACCTGACCGCGCCGATTGAAAAGGTCGGAAATGCGGTCCCCTCCGACTTCAAAACCAAGCTGATTCCGCAGGTCGGCGAGTACATCACCGAGCACGAGCGGATTGCCCCCATCGCGGTATTCCGCACGCCGAAGAACGAGCTGGTGGTCGACTTCGGGCAGAACATGGCGGGCTACGTTGAACTGAAGCTTCACGCGCCGCGCGGCAGTCGCGTTGTGATGCACCATGCCGAGGTCCTTGACAGCGACGGCAACTTCTACACGGCAAACTACCGCTCCGCCAAGAACGAAAACGTCTATGTTTGCAGTGGCGGCGACGATGTGTTCAAGCCGTCCTACACCTTCCAGGGCTTCCGCTACATCCGCCTGACCGAATACCCCTTTGACACGGTGAACCCCGATGATCTGCGCGCAATCGTCGTGCACTCCGAAATGACCCGCACGGGTCGCTTCCTCTGCGGCAACGAAAAAATCAACCAGCTGTACCACAACATCGTCTGGGGTCAGAAGAGTAACTACCTCGACATCCCCACCGACTGCCCGCAGAGAGACGAGCGTCTCGGCTGGACCGGTGACACGCAGGTGTTCTGCCGCACGGGGGCAATCAACTACAATGTGGAAAAGTTCTTCCGCAAATGGATGGGTGACGTTGCGCTGGAGCAGACCCCCGAGGGCGCTGTCGCGGGCGTGGTTCCGGACGCGGCAAGCACCCGCATCTCGGCGGCATGGGGCGATGTTGCCTGCGTGGTCCCGTGGGAGCTTTACCTCGCCTACGGCAACAAAGCAGACCTGAAGCGCAACCTTACCGTGATGAAGAAATGGGTCGACTACCTCCACAGCGCAGGTCCCGCAGAGTACCTGTGGCTGGGCGGGATGCACTACGGTGACTGGCTCGCAATGGATGCGGGCGAGGATTCCTACGTCGGCGCAACCTCGAACGATCTGATTGCAAGCGCCTTCTTCGCCTACTCCACGTCGCTTCTGGTTCGTGCGGGCGAGGCGCTCGGCATGGACATGACCGAATACCGCACGCTTTACGGCAAGGTCCGCGCGGCGTTCCGCGACTACTTCATGGAAAACGGGATGCCCAAAGAGGAGTTCCCCTACACGGAGGTTCTGGTCAACGAGCACGCACCGGTTGACACGGTGCGCAAGGGCATTACGCAGACCGCGCTGACGCTGATTCTGCACTTCGGTCTTTGCGAGGAGAGCGAGCGCCCCGCGCTTGCCGCCAAGCTGGTGGAATTGATTCGCGCAAACGGCAATCGGATGACCACGGGCTTTGTGGGAACCCCCTATCTGCTCCACGCGCTCTCCGAGAACGGCTACACCGATGTTGCCTACACGCTTCTGATGCAGGAGCAGAACCCCTCGTGGCTCTACTCGGTCTGCCACGGTGCCACCACGATGTGGGAGCACTGGAACAGCCTGAAGGAGGACGGCAGCTTCTGGAGCACCTCGATGAACTCCTTCAACCACTACGCCTACGGTGCGGTGTTTGACTGGATTTTCGGCGTTGCCTGCGGCATCAAGCCGTGCGCCGAGGCGCCCGGCTATGAGAAAATTCTCATTGCCCCCCACCCCGACCGCTCCCTCGGCTTTGCCGACGCTTCCATCGACACAAAGTACGGAACCGTTCGCGTTCACTGGTACTACAAGGAGGACCGCGTAGCCTACGAGATTGAAATTCCCGCCGGCACCACCGCCGTCCTCACCCTCCCGAACCGCTCCCCGCAGGTCCTCACCGCAGGCGCGTATCTGTTCTGACGGGGGAAGACCTTGGGGCGTTGCCCCAAACCCCATTTAAGAGACTTTTTGAAAAAAGTCTCTTAAAAATCTCCAAAAACTTTCCCACAAGGACGGGATTCCGTAAAGAATCCCGTCCTTGTGGGAAATTCTTGAAGGTCCTTAGGGGACTTCTTTTAAGAAGTCCCCTAAGTAGGGTTCGGGGCAACGCCCCGAGGTCTTCTCCGTCAGAACAGCTTCACCGCGAGGATGACCGCGCCGAGGAGGACGAGAAGGACGCCTGTGGCGCGGTTGAGGACTTTGGGCTGTGCGCGGTTGGCGATAAGGGCGGCGAGCTGAGCAAAGAGGAGCGTGCTGAGGATGCAAAGGATGAGCGGGAGAAGGTCGGGGAAGCCGCCGATTGCAAAGTGGCTGACCGCACCCGTCAAAGCCGTTGCACTCATGATGAAAACGCTCGTCCCGACAGCGGTCTTCAGCTCGTAGCCGAGAACCGAGGTCAGCACCAGAAGCATCATCATGCCGCCGCCAGCACCCACAAAGCCGCAGATAAACCCGACCATAGCGCCGCAAAGAACCGAGCGAATCGCCTTCTGCCGCTTGGTTGCCGACACCAGACTCTTTTTCGGAGCCACGGACGGCTTGACAATGAACTTGACCCCGAGCAGCATCGTCATGAACACCGAGAAGCTCCCCATCGTGGTCTTGGGAACCAGACTTGCAACAAAGCTGCCCACCATCGTGAAGCAAAGGACAGCCGCCATCATAATCAAGCCGTTCCGAATGTCAAGATTTTTGTTGCGCCCGTATGTAATCGCGGAAACCGCACTGGCAAGCACATCGCTCGCCAACGCAATGCCCACCGCGAGATACGGGTCAATCCCGAGAAACGTGACCAGCATCGGGCTGATGACCGCCGCCGCGCTCATGCCCGCAAAGCCCGTCCCCAGCCCCGCGCCAAGCCCTGCCAAGAGGCAGACCAACACCGTTTTCAGCATAGCCGCCCCTCCCTTTCCATGCGCTCCATCGTGTTCTCGAGCTTTGCCATCAGACTTTCCAATGCGTCAAACTCCTCTGCCGTAATCCCCTCGCGCAGAGTGCCCGTAAACCGCGCCTGCATCGCGCGTCCCTCGGCAATCACCTCGGCGGCGCGCTCGGTCGGCACCAAACGGTGCTTTCTGCGGTCCTCGGGGTCCCCGCGGCGCTCCAACAGACCGTTCTTCTCCAGCGTCTCCACCGCGACCGATGCCATGCCGCTCTTGATGCCCCGCACCTCGCAGATATCCCGCGCCGTGTTGCGGTCGGGGTTGTTGGCGCAGAACATCAGCACATCAAAGCAGGTCTGATTCATCCCGTACCGCCGACAAATCGGCGCGCAAAGCCCCGCATAAAGGTTCCCCAGCTTCCGCCCCAGCGCCATCATCCGAATTGCTATCATTTTTCAAATCTCCTAATATTAGAATATCTAATATTATAGCATACGGGATGCCGCCTGTCAAGTCCTTATTGTAAAAATTTTATACCGAACGATTTTGCGCGTTGGCATCGCGCTCCGAGACAGCGAATATTTTGTCATAGGTGGTGCCAAGAATATCACGCAGATAAATAATCTCATCGGGATACAAATGCCGCTGTCCGACCTCTATTTTTGCAACCGCACTGCGTGTAATATCGCATCCCCGCAGTTGAAGCTGAACCGCCACCGCCTCCTGTGTCAAGCCTGCCGCCTCCCGTATCCGCCGGAGATTCTGCCCCACTGCCCTTTCGATTCCTGCGTCCATTTTGCGCTCCTTTTCTTTTTTGCACTTATTTTAGTGCAAATCTATTGACAATATTATAACTTGGTGCTATAATATAAATGCACCTATATAGGTGCAAGTGAAAAGAAAAGGAGAAAAATAAGAATGTATTGTAGAAACTGTGGGGAAGAATTGAGTCCCGATTCCACACAATGTAGCCATTGTGGATTTCAAAAAGGGTATGGAAGCCAATATTGCGCCTGTTGCGGGATGATGGTTGACCCCAGCCAAGACCATTGCGAAAACTGCGGGAATCCGACCTCCTTGCAATCTTGGAACGGACCCGCCACCCGAAACACAAAGCAAGCCCCCGCTTATGCGGCGCGGGCAATCAAGGTCAACAAGGTTGCGCTGTTCTCGGTGTTACGGAGCGTAGCCCTGCTCCTTTTGATTCTGTTTGTTATGTTTCTTCCAATCTTTCAACGAGAGGCAACTTTGGATGATATAAGCCTTGACGACTTAGAAAAATTCTTCAAAGACGGCACCGATAAAACAACCGTCAATTTTTCTCTTTTCGAGGATTTGCGGGACGGCTATCGTCTCCCAAATGAAAAAAATGGATTTATCTGGTTATTCCCAATCGCAATCTTGATTGTTGCGATAATTTATATTGCTTTTTTTCTCATTCCCGACATCTTCTGCGGGCTTTGTAATATAGCAAATAATGAGATATCATTTGAAACAGGAAGACTCAAATCAAAAGCTACCTCGCTTTTCAGTATAAGAAAAAACAGCGCTACCAAAGAAAATTGGCAGGAATATCGAAAAAACTACCCGGGTGTCATTTTCGGGTACTATGCTTGTTTCGGTTTGTTCTTCCTGTCGTGTTTCCTTTTTGTCCTTTCTTCCACAGATCGCTATCTCTCCTTTCCTGTTGGACCGCAAATGGCGGAATATACAGGGCTCTCCCCTTTTATCATTCTGATTTTTCTGTCAGTTGCGGGAGCCGTCTTCTGTCGTTTCATGGAAAGGTTGGAATCCGATAGGTGCAAGAATAAGCCGCAAACCGGAGCCTATCATGCCTATTCCGGCATCTGCACGCTTTTGATTTTCTTTTTTGCATTTACCATTATTTTTTCACCCATAATTCAATACAAATATATTCCGGCAAGCATCGCGGAGCTGGAGGATGATGCAGAAAAGGAACAATTCAAAAAGCAAAAATATGTAGCCCGTAATATTTCACTTTTCGAGGATTTCAAAAACAACGGGTATCAAATTGCCCCGCATGAAGACAAACAGAATCCCAACGAAAAAAATGAAACGATTCAACAGGATAAAAATAGTGATAGCAATATGAGATTTATACTATATATGATCCAACTCATTCCGTTTTCTCTCATAGGACCCATCATAGCCAAAAAAATACCGACAAAAAGAAATGCTTACAAAGCAATGTCCTTGATTGTACTGTATTGGGTAATTGGACTTTGGGAAATCATACTTACTTTTACCAATTCATTCGGAAAAACAAATCTGAATTTCCGAATTTTTGACATATGCGGGTTCTCGGGATACATCGCCTATCCGATTCTGTTTCTCATCGGAGTAATATTCGCGGTCGTTATGAAAAGCCGCGAAAAAGCAAAATACGACATTTGAAAAAGCACATGAGGCTACAGGCACAGGGTCTGTAGCCTTTCTTTTTTCCGAATCACCCAAACTCACAAATTGTTCGCCGAAAAGCGGGAAACATTTCCCGAAACCTATTGATTTTTGGTGTCGCATCGTGTATAATGTATATGATAAGAGGAAACCAAACGATGGGAGGCGACGGGCTTGCAGGAAGAAGCGGAACGACCGACGCAGGTGCGGAAAGCCGGCACCAAACCGGCGACCAAGCCGACGGTCAAGAAAAAGAAGAAAAAGAAATGGTATCAGGCGCTCTTTGACCGCTTCCGCGGCTTCCGCGTCAGTCGGAACATCGGAATCGACCTCGGCACCGCGACCGTGCTGGTCTATGTGCAGGGCAAGGGCATTGTGTTGCAGGAGCCATCAGTCGTTGCCATTGACACCAACACCGACAAGATTCTCAAGGTCGGGCGCGAGGCACAGCAAATGCTCGGCAGGACCCCCGGGAACATTACGGCGGTCCGTCCCCTGCGCGATGGGGTCATCAGCCGCTACGAGGTCACGCTGAAAATGATTCAGTACTTCATCCGCCGCGCCTGCGGGAACCTGTTCGTGCCGCCGAACGTCATGATCTGCATCCCCTCGGGCATTACCGAGGTCGAGGAGCGCGCGGTCAAGGACGCGGCACGGGAGGCGGGCGCGCGCAGGACCTACCTCATTGAGGAGCCGACCGCCGCTGCAATCGGCGCGGGGCTGAACATCTACGCGCCCGAGGGCAACATGGTGGTGGACATCGGCGGCGGGACGACCGACATTGCGGTGCTGTCGCTGGGCGGCGTGGTGGTGTCCGAATCCATCAAGATTGCGGGCGACAAGTTCGACGAAGCCATTGCGCGCTACGTGCGGCGGAAATACAAGGTGCTGATCGGAGAACGGAGCGCCGAGGCAATCAAAAAACGCATCGGAACGGTTTACAGCCGCCCCCAGCTGCTCACGATGGAGGTCAAGGGACGGTGCGTCAATCAGGGACTTCCGAAGGTCATCACCGTGACCTCAAAGGAGATGATTGAGGCTCTTGCCGAGCCTGTCACGGCGATTCTGGATGCCATTTGCACGGTCATTGAAAAGACCCCGCCCGAATTGCTCGGCGACATCCTCCGCAACGGCATTGTCATGACGGGCGGCGGCAGTCTGCTCTACGGCTTTGACCAGCTCGTGACCCGCGCAACGGGAATCAAGACGCGCGTTGCGCCCGATGCGGTGTCCTGCGTGGCGCTCGGCACGGGGAAGTCGCTGGATAATCTGGATATGTTTGAAGCAAAATAACCCGAACAGGAGATACGGATATGGATTCTATCATTCACGGACGGAAGCCCGAATCGGTTTTCCGTTACTTTGAGGAGATCAGCGCGATTCCGCGCGGGTCCTACAACGAAGCCGCCATTGCCGACTACCTTTGCGCGTTTGCGGCGGCGCGCGGTCTGGAGCATTACCGCGATGCGCAGAACAACGTGCTCATCAAAGCCCCCGCCTCCCCCGACCGTCTCGGCTCCGCGCCGCTGTTGTTGCAGGGGCACACCGACATGGTTTGCGAAAAGAACCGCGACACGGTGCACGACTTTCTGCGCGACCCGCTGAAGCTGTGGATTGACGGGAAGTATCTGCGCGCGCGGGGAACCACGCTCGGCGGCGACGACGGCATTGCCGTTGCCATCATGCTTGCGCTTCTGGACGGCGAGCTGCCCTCCCACCCCGCCTATGAATGCCTGTTCACCACGGCGGAGGAGGTTGGGATGGACGGCGCGCACGCATTTGACTACTCGCTCCTGTCCGCGCGGCGGATGCTGAACCTCGACAGCGAGGAGTTCGGCGTGGTGACGGCGGGCTGTGCGGGCGGTGTGCGGTCCGACCTGACGCTGGATGCCACGCCCGAGGCGCTTGCGGGCGACTGCATCGAGGTAAAGCTGACGGGTCTTGCGGGCGGTCACTCGGGCGAGAACATCAACTGCGGGCGCGCGAATGCGAACAAGCTGATGGGTCGCCTGCTTGCCGCGCTCCTTGAGGCACAGCCTGCGGCGCGTCTGGTGTCGCTCTCGGGCGGCTCGAAGGACAACGCGATTCCGCGCGAGGCGGTGGCGGTTCTGGCGGTTCCCGATGAGGACAGTGCGGTCACGCTTCTGACCGATGTCGGCGAGGCGATTGCCTCCGAGCTTTGCGAGGCGGACCGTGGCTTCCGTCTTTCGGTCTCCCCCACCGACACGCCCTGCGAAATGCTCTCCGCCGCGACAACGCGCGGGGCAATCACGGTGCTTGCCTGCGCCGCGAACGGCGTGCTGGAGATGAGCCGCAAGGTGGCGGGGCTGGTGGAGTTCTCCCGCAACCTCGGTGTGATGCGGCAGGAGGACGGCAAGCTGACCTTTGTATTTTCGTCCCGCTCCTCGATTGAGGAGCAGCTGAACGCATCCCAGCGGGATTTGGACCTGCTCGCTTCGGCGGTTGGCGGCAGGGTACGCCATCACAGCCGTTACCCGGGCTGGAGCTATGCGGAGAAGTCGGCGATTCGTGACGCGTATCTGGCGGCATTCCGCGAGGAAACGGGGACCGATGCGCGGGTCAACGTAATCCACGCGGGCTTGGAGTGCAGTGTGATTCACGACCACGTCCCCGACATGGACATGATTTCCATCGGTCCCGACATGAAGGACATTCACTCCCCCGATGAAGCCCTTGACCTCGATTCCGTAGAGCGCTTCTGGCGCGTACTCGCGTTGTTTCTGCGGGGGTAAGACCTCGGGGCTTTGCCCCGAACCCTACTTAGGGAACTTCTTAAAAGAAGTTCCCTAAGAACCTTCAAGAATTTCACAAAAGGGCAGGATTCCCTTCGGAATCCTGCCCTTTTGTGAAAGTTTTTGGGGATTTTTAAGGGACTTTTTCTAAAAAGTCCCTTAAATGGGGTTCGGGGCAAAGCCCCGAGGTCTCCACCCTGTAGAATCAATAGTTTTTCATGTAGCAATCGCGGCAGTAGTATTTTTTGCCGATGCGGTACTTTTTCAGCTCGCGGTAGGACTTCGCACGCAGGACCTTGCCGCAGTCGGCACAGGTTGCGCTGAGGGTCTCGCTGTCGTTGTAGTCCGCGCCGCCGTAGTATTTGGAGGAGGACTTGCCCATCGCGCGGCAATTGTCGCACAGGAAGCCCTTCCCGGGTGTGTAGCCATGCGCCAGACGGAACGACTTGACATCGACAGGCGCGCCGCACTCACGGCAGACGAAACGGGTCTTTTTGTCGGAGGCGTAAGCGGGAACCGACTTCGGCTCCTGCCGCACGACATTCACATTCCCCGTGACGAAATTTCTCTTTCTGGTAGCGGTATCGGCAACCAGCATAATCCCCGCCGCAAAGCAGGCAAGGGTTTTACCGACAAAGGTCCCTGCGCGTTTAGCCGAATCGAAAACCACATTATCATTCATAGTAAGGCTCCTTTCCAACCGACCGCCGCCCGCGACAGCCGTTGTTACCGGCACTGTATACCGTCAATAACAATATTATACCGCAAAAATTGCGTTTTGTCAACCCCTTTGCGGGGAAATATCAGTCGAACACATTCTGAATAGCGAAATAATACGCGCCGTCAACCTCAACAATATACCAATCGTTTATTCCGACTTTTCCTCTCGCCACAATCTTCATGGACGTTCCCTTGGGCTTTGTGGAAATTGCGCTCGCTGTTCCGTCCGGTGTACTGCGCAATTCAACAATATCGTTTGAAGTCTTGGTTTCGTTGATTTTCGTCATTCCGTAGCTTGAAATCATAGCATCCAAAGACAGAGGCAACGGGCTCTTCTCTCCCTTGCTGTTTGTGGTCAGGTAATCATAGGATGCAAATCCGTATTTTCCGTCGCTCAGTTTAACCAAGCACCACAGATAATCGCTTGTCAGAGATTTTCCATATGCAATTGCCGTCATTTTCTGTCCGGTTGTAACATATCCAACAAGCTCACTCTTACTGTTGTCCGATGTCGGAACGGTTCTGATATTCACACTTGTACCAACGGGATATGCCGTCAGTTCATTGTCAAACTTCTTGAAATTATATCTTTGAATCAGTTCTTCGGGGTCAACGGTATCACTCGGCATGGTTTCGGACAAATACTTTTTCACACCGTAACACTCCACCTTAGGCTTCGACGAGCTGGGCTGATAAATCACTTTATACCAAACCACGCCGTCCACGGTTCCCTCTGCAATGGCTTCCAATTTTGTCCCGCGCGCAACACCCTCTCCGCCTACAAGAGTTCCGCCGCCATCACCGTCTTCATCCGGCAGATAAGGTGTCTCACGCAGACTCAGTTTGGTATCCGCGATAACATAAACCGTTTTCGGCTCATCGAAATCCGTGAAGTTCTCGGCATAATTTTGCTGACCGGAGGGATTCGTTGTCAAGTATCTCGTTTTGATAAAACCCTGAACGGTTTTGCCGTTATTCGTATATTCGACCTTACTCCAACCGACCTCCGTGCTTTGCTTGATGACTTTTACTTCATCCCCCTTTGCGCGGTCCCCGATTGCCTCCGAAAACTTTTTGTTGATTGACGGATACGGACGGACGTTTACACTTCCCGTCACATACATCGTTTTGTTGCAGGGTTCAAAGGTCTTTTCGCCCAAATCGTCATCGGTTGTCCGACCGCGGGAGATATAGTATTCCTCGCCCTCATAGGTGACCTTATACCATTTCGTACTCTGCCCGGTAACGCTCAATTCCGTGGCAATCTCCACCGAAACGTTTTTCCCTTTTCCGTCAACTCTTTGCAGCGAGGAATTCTTCTCGCTGATGTATACCGTCTTTTTGACCTCCTCATATTTGTCCTTTGCAGGGTCATTTTGCGGGTCTTTTTCCTGTTGTGTCACCACATTCCCGTTTGCATCCGTATAGGTCTGATTCGGGTCCTTATTCGGGTCCTTTTCCGCAACACACGCAACCATATTTGCCGAGAGGACGGCGGCAAGAATGGCAAGTGTAACTGTTCTCTTGAATTTCATTTTTCTCTTCCTTTCCGCTTTTGGATATCTATATAAACTTCCGTTCATCTACCAAATAAATATAGCTATTTATATTGTATCACAAGAAAAAGCGGTTGTCAATGACTAAAATAAAAATTTTTTCTTTTCCCGAAAAATGTTTCCTTCAGTCGAAGGAAATCAGCAATCGGACAGCCTCCACAGCCGCTCGGACAGCCGCTCCCGTGTCGTGCGATTCCGCCGCATCGGTGTCAAGTCCCGCCTTCGCGCGCTCCTGATTCCAGATGACGTGGAACACCGCGCCCGTCCGCACGCCCCGCGCCGCGCCGACCGTAAAGAGCGTGGAAGCCTCCATCTCGCTCGCCAGCACGCCGAGCCGCTTCCATGCCTCCCATTTCGCCTCCAAATCACCCGCAATCGGCATCCGCGCGGGCGAATGCTGACCGTAAAACGAGTCCTTGCTCTGCACCACGCCGAGGTGGACGGCATTCCCCTTTCCCGCCTCCGCCATGGCGCGCGCCGCCGCCCTTTGCAGTGCCGCCGTCACGCCGAAATCGGGGACTGCGGGATATTCGGGCGGCGCATACTCGTGCGAGGTGCCGTCCTGCCGCACCGCGCCCGTTGCCACCACGAGGTCCCCGCTCGCAACCGCCGTTGCGATTCCGCCGCAGGTCCCAACGCGGATGAGCACCTCCGCGCCGCAATCGACCAGTTCCTCCACCGCAATCGCCGTGGAGGGTCCGCCGATGCCCGTGGAGCAAACCGTCACCGTCTCGCCCGCCAGCTTTCCGTTCCAAACCGTAAATTCGCGGTTTCTGCCCACAAAAACAGGCTCCTCCAACAGCGCCGCAATCTGTTCTACCCTCTCGGGTGCCCCCGGCAGGATGCAATAGCGCCCCACTTTCCCGCGCTCGGTCGGAATATGGAACGGCTTTCTATCGGGTGTCAGCATATCGTTTTCCCTCTTTTCGTTTTAATGGAATGCAAATGTGCAGGTCAGGGTCCGTCTCTCCCCCGCCGCCAAGCGGAGCAGATCGGGCTTTTCGGTCAGCTCGGTATTCTCCCCGTGCGTCGCGGGCATCGAGGTCCACGGCTCCATGCAAAGGAACTGCCCGCCCTGCGCTTTCCAAAGCCCGAAATAGCGGAATTCGGGGAATTCCATCGCAATGCGGCGGTCGGTCCCGCGCTTCTCCAGCGCCACCTTGTGCGGCATTTCGCAGAAGAAGCCCGAGCCCGCCGCAAAAAAAGCATCGGTCGGGTCAAAGCATTCCCCGTCACGGAGCGCGAAATCCCGACTTCCGCCAATCGGGAAGCACTCCTCCGCGTCAAATTTGACGCGCCGGATCGTCCCGTTCGCGCCGATGAAACGGACCGTGTAATCCGCCATCGTCCCGCCCGCAAACGGCAGGTTAAACCCAGGGTGAAGCCCGAGCGCGAACGGCAGGACCCGCTCGCCGCAGTTGAGAATCTCCGCATTCAGGGTCAGGGTGCGCCCCTGCAAGCGGTAGGTCAGACGCACCTCAAACGGATAGGGGTATTTTCCCCGCGTTTCCGCATTGTCGCGGGCGCAAAACGTAATCGCTTCGTCGCTTTTTTTCGTCACCCCGGTTGTCATATGGCGGAGAAAGCCGTGCATCCCGGGGTCGCAGGGAATGCCCGCGTCGGTGCATTTCCCCTCCCAGAAGCGCCCGCAAAACGGGAACAGCACGGGCGCGCGGTCCTCCCAATAGGCTTTGTCCCCCTGCCAGAGGTATTCGGTCCCGTCCGCGCCGCGAACCGACTGTAGCTCCGCGCCGATGTCGGAAATTGCAACGGTCAGGCAGTCATTTTTCAATTGGTAAATCACGATGATTTCCTCTCTTTGTTTTTTTCAAGCTGTATCTTTATTGTACCATACTTTCGCGCATAATGCAAGCCAATTCGTCCATAATACTAACAAAAAACGAAAGGCAAAAGATGAAACAGGGATATTTTCGGTTGCGGGCGGCAATCCTTGCCTCGGCATCGGTTGTCGGCAAAAAGGAGCATGACGGACCGCTCGGCAATCGCTTTGATCTGCACGACCCCGAGGGACTGTTCGGCAAGAAAACATGGGAGGGCGCGGAGAGCGAATCCCAGCGCATGGCATTCCGTCTGGCGCTCTCGAAAGCGGGCTTGCGTGACGGCGATGTGGACGCGCTCTTTGCGGGCGACCTGCTCAACCAATGCGTGGGCTCCGCCTATGGGCTTCTCTCCTACGACATCCCCTATTTCGGGCTGTACGGTGCCTGCTCGACCTCGGCAGAGGGGCTTCTGCTGGCTTCCATGACGGTCAGCGGCGGCTTTGCACGCACGGCGGGGGTTGTGACCTCCTCGCACTACTGCTCCGCCGAGCGCCAGTACCGCACACCGCTCGAATACGGCGCGCAACGCGCCCCCACCGCGCAATGGACGGTCACGGGGGCGGGCGCCTATCTGGTGGGACCCGCCGAGGGGCACGCCGACTGCGTTTGCGTTACGGGCGGCATGGCGGGCAAGGCACAGGACTTTGGCATCAAGGATTCCTCCAACATGGGCGCAGCAATGGCGCCTGCGGCGGTGGATACGCTCCTGCGCTATCTGGAAGCAACGGGGCGGGATATCACGTACTGGGACAAGGTGGTAACGGGCGACCTCGGCTTTGAGGGCGGCGAGCTGTTCTGCTCGCTGATTGAGCGGCATAATGTGACGGTACGGGACCGCTACGCGGACTGCGGGCAATTGATTTACGACCGCGAAGCGCAGGACGTTCACGCGGGCGGCTCGGGCTGTGGCTGTGCGGGAACGGTCCTCAGCGCGTATTTCCTGCCGCTCCTGCAAGCGGGGGAGCTGCGGCGGATTCTCTTTCTTGCCACAGGCGCGATGATGAGCCCCGACAGCATCAAGCAGGGCGAAAACATTCCCGCCGTGGCGCATCTGATTGAGCTTTGCGGCGAAACTTGCGGAGGAAACGGGCATGATTGACAGACTTTTGCCCTATTTATGGGCGTTTTTGGTGGGCGGCGCGCTCTGCGTCATCGCGCAGATTTTGATTGACCGCACGAAGCTGACCCCTGCGCGGATTCTGGTGCTGTATGTGGTGGTCGGCGTTTTTCTCGGCGCAATCGGGGTCTACAAGCCGCTCGCGGAATTTGCGGGCGCGGGCGCGACAGTCCCGCTGACGGGCTTTGGCTACGCAATATCGGTCGGTGTACGGGAAGCGGTGGAAAAGCAGGGCTTACTCGGCGCGCTGACGGGCGGACTTGCGGCAACCTCGGGCGGCATTGCGGCGGCGCTGATTTTCGGCTATCTCGTCTGCCTGTTTTTCAAGGGAAAGCCGAAGTAAAGAAAGAATAAAAAACAAAAACGGAGAAAATTCAAGAAATCTCTTGACAAATTCTCCGTTTTGTGGTATTCTATTCGTACAAGGATGCGTTGACTTTGGTCAGCGCCCTCCCGATTATGAAATAACCGTCCCCGACAACTTGTGGGGCTGCGGAGGGCGGTTATTTCTTTTTATTGTCGTAATAGCTAAGTATCGTATATGCCAAGCACAATACGGACACAAACAAGCCAAACAGTCCGATCCATTGATCTGCTGTAAAAAGCCCCACGCTATCACCTCCCCTCCGCGTTGCAGAAGAGAGTCAATAAAAGGTCTGAACTGCTCTCTCCTGCTCGGAGGGAGCCAACCGCCGCCTTCACATCCTCGGCTTCCATGCTTTCGCATTTCCACGCCCATAGTATACACCGTTTGACAGAAAATGTCAAGTGTATTTTCCAAAAATCCTCGGAGTATCCCCTCGGGACCTCCGAGGTTTTATTTTTTCTCCTCCGCCGTTGGGACCTGAATCTCCCCGTCCCGCTCCTCAAACTCTCTCACGCATTTTCGGATCAGATAAAGAATCTGCCCGTTGGCGCTCCTGCCCTCGTACTTGGAAATGTAGTGCAGCTTATAGTGCAATTCGGGGTCAATCTCAATGCCGAGATGCTTGTTTTGCTTGTTTCTCATAAAATTACCTCAAAAAATCTTGTTTTGAGTATATTTTAAGATTATTTTGTGGTATAATGTGTATTGTATACTTGATTTAAGTATACTAAATTTAGGAGGAACAAAAATGAAGGTTGCAATTATTGGTTCGCGTACATTACAAGTAAAGAATTTAGAACAATATCTACCACAAGAGGTCACCGAAATTGTTTCAGGCGGTGCTTGCGGCATTGATACCTGTGCAAAAAATTATGCCGCTGAACATCATATTCAATTAACTGAATTTCTTCCAAACTATAGAGAGTACGGAAAGTCCGCCCCGTTGAAAAGAAACCTCGAAATAATCCGGTATGCCGATATGGTCATCGCCTTTTGGGATGGAAAGTCTCACGGTACTAAATTTGTAATAGATAATTGCCGACGCATGGGAAAAGAAATCAAAATCTACATTAGTCGTTAATCTCCGAACCTTTCCCGCGAATCCGCATACACTGGCAGTAACCCAAACCGGAAAGGAGAACCGCCATGCAAATCGACCGCAACGCTTTGAACCGCATCCTCAGCATGAACGACGAACAGCTGGGGGCGCTCATCACCCAAATTGCCGCGCAGACAGGCATTGACCCCGCCGCACTCGGTCTGAATCCGCAGAACATAGCAGGTGTCCGCGCGGCGCTCTCGGGAGCCACCGAAGCCGACATCCAAAAGCTCGACGCGCTTTACACCGACTACCGCCGCAACCGTCGGCAACAGCGCTGACACGGAGGCTCATCATGGAAAACGAGAATCCGAACATCGCGCCGCAGGAAACGGGGCAATCCCCGCCGAATGTTGCGGACGGACTTGGCGCGGTCCTGTCCAACCCCGAGCTGATGGCAAAGCTGCCGCAGATTATGGCAATGCTCCGCCCCATGATGGAGCAGGCTTCCTCCGCGCCGCAAGCAGACAGCGGAGACGCGACAGCGACATCCGCTTCCGCAACCGCGTCCGCTCTGCCAAGCTCCCCGCAGAAAAAAGCGACGGACAATCGCTCTGCCCTGCTTCTGGCGCTCAAGCCGTTTCTGTCCGAGGACCGTCGGAACGCGGTTGACGCAATGCTGCGGCTTTCCACGCTCGGCGACGTTCTGCGTCGGCTGTAAGCCCGAAAGGAGGCTTCCGATGTATTCCAGATATCCCGACCGCCTGCCCGAGCATTACAGCGGCTGTGCGTTCCGTCAGGGGCGGGAGGACCGCCCGCCGATCTCGGTCCCCTTTTCGGAGGTGCCGCCCCCGCCTCCCCCGCCGCCGTCTCCGTCTCCCTGTCCGCCTCCTCCGCCGCCCCCCAAGCCGCAGGAAAAGCCGTCCTGCGAGCTGTTCGGCGGTGTGCTTCCCGCGCTCCCGGGCGGTCTGGAGGGTGACGAGCTTCTCCTGATTGGTCTGATTCTTCTGCTGGCGCGTTCGGGCGAGGGGGCGGATGTACTCCCGTGGCTCGCGCTTCTGCTCTTCTGCAAATAAGGACTTGCAATCGGGGGCAAACTGTAGTATAATAGAGGATGAAAGAACAAAAAGGAGTGCGTGCATGAAGCTGACCCCTTATCGCGTGGAATGCGCGAAACTGAAAAAAATGCTTCGCGTGGCGGTGTTGGCAGACATCCACGCGGATTTCGACAAGCCGATGCTTCCGCTTCTGCGGGAGGCGGCGCCCGACCTCATTCTTATCCCGGGGGACCTGACCGAGCGGCGGGAAATTCTCTCGGGCGGCTCGGCTTCCCTGCGGTTTCTTGCCGCCTGTCGGGAGCTTGCACCCGTGGTCTACGCCTCGGGAAACCATGAGGTCGGGTGCTTTCACCACGGGAACCCCGACCGCCGCCCGTCCCCCCAGCCGCTCCCCGAGGCTTACCGCCGCGCGCTGGCATCCTGCGGGATTCTGTCCGTAGAGAACGAATGCCGCGAGCTTGGTGGAATCCTGTTCTGCGGTTTGGGGACAGGCATTCACGGGGACAAAAACGAGCCCGACCCCGCCATATTGGATTCATTCCGCGCGCTCCCGTCCGACCGTCCGAAAATTCTTCTCTCGCATCATCCCGAGTACTACCCTTGCTACCTACGCGATCTCGGCATGGACCTGATTGTTTGCGGGCACGCGCACGGCGGTCAATGGCGCTTCTTCGGGCGCGGCATCTACGCCCCCGGGCAGGGCTTATTCCCCCGCTACACCTCGGGGTTACACGGTGGCGTTTGTGTCATCAGCCGCGGCATCTCCGGTTGCACGCGGATTCCCCGCATTTTCAACGGTCCCGAGATCCCGCTCGTTTTATTCGGGGGGGAAGGTTAAGACCTCGGGGCTTTGCCCCGAACCCTACTTAGGGGACTTCTTTAGGAGAAGTCCCCTAAGAACCTTCAAGACCTTCAATTAAGGGGATTATTACCCCTTTCTTTTTGTTGTACAGATTCTAATGTAGCCGTATTCCGTGCTACGAATTCCGGCTGCTCCGAGACCAATCCCGTCCAG